>Ga0081534_100260_pt1 | contig 18058 bp, 16 predicted proteins | sample MonGeyMetagenome_FD_71019 | JGI IMG/M metagenome (GOLD analysis project Ga0081534, IMG submission 71019) | Hypoxic/sulfidic aquatic microbial communities from Monarch Geyser, Yellowstone National Park, USA - MG (SPAdes) v1 (version 2) | ecosystem: Environmental > Aquatic > Thermal springs > Hot...
ACGTCCATACCTAGTGATGCCTTCACGACATCGAGACCGAGGGGTGTCGGTAATTTTGTCTGCTCGAACCACCACTCACCGAGATCCATTATCTTCCTCAACCCATGCCTCTCATACGTTATCTGTCCCTCGTGAATTAAGACTCCAGCGTCAACCACGCCGTTTGATACCGCATCCATTATCTTATCAAACGGCAGCTCCACCGTTTTAGCATCGGGCATTGCAAGCCTTAGTAGTAAGGTGGCTGTCGTGTAGGTGCCCGGTACGGCCACGAGTCCTGGCTTATCCCCCTTACCAACAACCACAGGGCCGTACCTAATGCCCATGGACGCCCCAACCCTCAGTATGTAGTACCTATCGCCTATGTATGCCATGGCGTGCGTACTAACCGCAGACACATCCAACCTAGCATGCATCGCCAACTTGTTAAGGGTCTCAATATCCACCAGGAACTCCCTAACCCTAAACGGAGCATTAACCTTGCCTCTCTTGAGGGCATAGAACATGAACGCATCGTCAGGGTCAGGACTATGCCCAACAAGTAACTCCATGCACACCAACCAGGGAATTCCTGAATTACCTCACTTAATAACATTACTTCCCTCGCCCAGCTCAAGATAATTCAGGCAGTTGGGCAATCCGAAGATCGTTAATTCCTCACTTATGCCCTTAATAACCTCATCATTAACAACATACTTGACACTACCTAACAAGTAATCCCTAATGATTTTCTCAGAAACACCCAACCTACTGGAAACCTCCTCAATCAATGGATCTGGATTCCCGAAGAACTTATTGAGGGATTTGCTTAATGAATCAATGACGTGCTTAACCCCCTCATAGTCAACACCAACCCTAGTCACCATGACTGCGTAAACAAGTGGTTTGCCCACCCTCGACTCCCAAAGCTCACCAACGTCCACTATGTACGGGAACCCCCTGTCAACCATTCTAAGTGCCTCATCACCTATGACCAACACTCCCTCGTACTTATTGAGTGCGTCTATGGGGTCCGAAACCCTATTGAATGTGATGCCCATTAATTTCGAGAGTGCCAGGGCATTAACGCTTGTGTCCTCAACGGCGGCGAATCCCCTACCTAGGCCCCTGAATAGTCTGGCCGATATTATGGGTCCTCGGCTATAGATTGCGAAGGCGGGTATGACAATAAGCGCATCGCAGTGCATTGCGGCGTAGGTTATGGGGACAAAAGCCACATCCACAGCGCCCTCAAGTATCAGCTTTATGGATTCATTATTGCCAACAGATAGGGGGTTCAACCCGGAGTAACGGAATAATGGGTCACTGTGTGCATACCTAAGCCTGGCAACCCTCATGGCTTCACCTCAATCAACTTCCTATGCAAGGTATCCCTGAGATACGGCCTCCTACCAACCTCCCTAGCTATACTAGCCAACTCCTCAATTGTTGTATATTCACGAAGGCCCGCTTGTTTCATGACCTGCTCATTGATCATGGTGCCAACCAGGTCGTTAGCGCCAGACAACAGCAGTGTTGACGCCAGCCTCTTACCCGTGGATGCCCAATAGGCCCCAATCCTCCCTATAGTACTGCCAAGTATTAGCCTCGATATTGCGATGACCTTAATATCATACTCAGGCGGTGCCGGTCCCTTAACAATACCGTCCTTAAGCAACCTGGTGTTCCATGGTACGAACTTTATTGGTATAAACATCAACACACCACCGGTCTCCTCCTGTAGCCTCTTGATAGCCATCACGTGCTCAACAATGTGGTGCGGCTGCTCAATGTGCCCATAAAGCATTGTTGCGTTTGTGTGGAGACCAACCTCATGGGCTTCCTTCTGTATTCTTAACCAGGTATTTGCATCGAACTTATACGGTGTTATGATTTTCCTAACATCCTCACTCAATATCTCCGCTCCCCCACCAGACAATACATCCAACCCAGCAACCTTAAGTCTCTCGAGAACCTCCCTACTGCTCATTCTCCAAACCCTGGCGTAGAAGTCGACCTCAGCCGCCGTGGGTCCCTTGATTATTATCTCAGGCACAGCCCTCTTAACACCGCTGAACACCTCCTCGAAGTACTCGATGGTTAGGTCTGGGTTGAAACCACCGTTTATGTGGAGTTCATCAACACCATACCTAGCCCTGGCCTCCCTAACGGCGTTTATTATCTCCTGCGGCGACCTGACGTAGGCCTCTGGGTGTTTTGGTGGTCTATAGAATGCGCATATGGGGCATTGTGCCACGCAGATGTTGCTGTAGTTGATCACGACATTGTTTACGAAGGTCACGGAGTTTCCCGTTACTTTCTCGGTAATTTCATTAGCCACCTTAGCTAATACCCTGAAATCACACTCAACGAATAACCTAACGGCATCGCTTTTAGATAATCCATTATTCACGATGCTCCGTACATAATCGACATCGCACACCTCATGAGGTGCTCACATTACTTTATAAGTTATTGCCCCACGTTAGGTGGAAATACGCGTTAATATAAATAAGGGGGTGCATAGGCACGGTTATGTGAGTAATCCCCTAGAGAAGGCTTTGTATGGCGATAAGTTGGGTATTACCGATATTGAGGCGTTATTTGACGTTGACCTGTGGGATTTGGGCATGGCCGCTGAGTCCCTAACACGGAAGTACTTCGGCGATGTGGTGACCTTTATCCCAAACATGATACTTAATTACACCAACGTGTGCGTGATAGCCTGCAGGTTCTGTGCGTTCTATAGACTCCCAGGGCATCCGGAGGCGTATACGTTGAGTGTTGAGGAGGCTGTTAGGAGGGTTGAGTATGTGGATAAGACCTTCGGGATTAGGCAGGTCCTTGTCCAGGGTGGTATAAACCCCGAGCTAGGTATTGAGTATTACGAGAGCTTGTTCAAGGCAATAAAGGCTAGGCTACCGCACGTGGCTATACACGGTCTCAGCCCAATCGAGGTTGATTACCTGGCTAGGAAGCATAGGATGAGCTATGCCGAGGTTCTCGATAGGTTGAGGCTGGCTGGCATGGATACCCTGGCTGGTGGTGGCGGTGAGATACTCGTTGATAGGGTTAGGAGGGAGATTGCGCCGCACAAGATAAGCGCTGGTGATTGGCTGCTCATTATGGAGACGGCGCATAGGATGGGCATAATGAGCAACGCCACAATGATGTATGGGCACCTGGAAACCAGGAGGGATTGGGCTGAACACTTGTACAACATACTCCAGCTGCAGAGGAGGACACGTGGCTTCCTCTCATTCACAGCCTGGAATTTTGAACCAGGAAATAGTGAGTTGACGCGGGTTATTCCGTACCCAAAGACATCGGCAACACTCCTAAGGGTTGTTTCAGTGGCTAGGTTGGTGTTTAGGAATGAGTTGCCCCACATACAATCAAGCTGGCTCTCGAACGGCCTTGACGCAGCTAGGTTGGCGCTTAGGTTCGGTGCTAACGACTTCGGAGGTACGCTTTATGAGGAGAGGGTTATACCAGCTACGGGGCTTAGTATGCCCGTACTAACTAGGGACGATGTGGTTAATCTAATTAGGGGGCTTGGTTTGAGACCGGCTGAGAGGGATAATTGGTATAGGGTAACCAAGTATTACTAAGGTGGCGTTTAGTAATACTTAAAGTTAGCACCAAGCTTCTCCAAATCCCACGTAAAGGTTGGCCAGGACTTGCTCACGCCCTCCCAATCCATAACCACCACGGGCTTTCTAGCCAACAAACCACCAATTACGCTCATGGCTATGATCCTGTGATCACCCTGCGTATTAACCTCACAACCACCAACGAACTCGTTGACGCCATCGATCTCCATAACACCCTCACCCTCATTGATACTCGCCGAAGCACCCAAGCACTTCAGTACCTCAGCCATAGTCCTCAACCTATTGCTCTCCTTATACGCCAAATGCCCCACACCAGTCATCCTAGACCTGCCCTTCGCCCTAGCCATTAATAGGGCCAACGGCATTGCTATGTCGGGCGAATTCCCAAGATCAACCGTTATGGGTCTTAACTCCTTAACTGCCGAACCCCTAACCAATAGGGAGTCCCCATGTTCCTCAACCTCAACGCCCATGTTCCTGGCATGGCCTATGAACGCATACTCACCCTCCACAGCCTTGTCCCTGTACAGACCCATTATTTTTAAGTCAATACCTGCCAAGGTTGCGAGGACTATGTAAAAGGCTGATAGGGCGTAATCGCCAGGTACCGTAACCTCCTCATTAATAGCCCTATAATCCTGAGAACCACTGACGTATATTGAGTTATCCTCAACCTCAACCTTTATGCCAAACTCCCTAAGTACTGTCAGGGTTGCGTCTATGTACGGCCTGGATTTGATGGGCGGTTTTATGCTAACCTCAATGCCTCCCTCAGTCAATGGTGCTAGGTATAGTAGCGATGATATGTATTGCGAACTGATTGAACCACTTATTGACACGTAACCACCAACCAACCTACCACCAACAATCCTAACAATGCCTCCAGACCTATCGATCTTGGCATTTATGCTCCTCAGGGCATTTATCAACTCGTCCATTGGCCTACCCACCAGTGAACCCCTGGGTATGAGCAGTGTGGTGCCCTCAATACCTGAGTACACCCCAGTTAGGGTTCTGAACGTAAAACCACTCTCACCAACATCAATAACCCTAAACCTCCCTGGATCAACCCCACGCCTAGCCCTGACCTGTCCGCCCCTAATCTCGATCTCCGCTATGGGCTTAACTCCCCTCAGCATCGACCAAGTATCATCACCCCAATTCAACCCACCAAGTGTGACCCAGGTCCTTGATAATGCCGAGGCCAGCAGGTACCTCAGGGTAAAGGCCTTACTCGGTGGTGCTTCGACAATGCCCTCCCTGGGGTTAAATCCATTAATGATTAACTTACCCATTATGAAATAACCTAGGTTAATGAATAATAAGCTTTAAGATGGTGCATTCAATAACTTAAGCACCGAGTCCATTATCGACTCCTCATCAAGCCCATAGAATCTCAGTAACTCCTCCTCAGATCTACCCCAATGCCCATAACCATTAACACCAAAAATCCTAACCCTAGCCATACCACTCACCAACTCCGCTATTGCTGAGCCAAGCCCACCCCTCGGTGAGTGCTCCTCAACCACGATTATCCTACCAACCCTACGGGCAATCCTCCTGATGAGATCCTCATTTAGGGGCTTTATTGTCGGTACATTATAAACCCCAGCGCTCACACCCATCTTCCTTAGGTTTAACGCGGCCTGCACGGCATTGTATAGGACTGGGCCGTAACCCATTATCGCCACATCATCGCCATCAACAATACTATATAATTCACCAATCCTGAACTCATAATCCAAGTCCATCGTTATCGGTGGTGAGTAGTCGCGCCCAATCCTAACGTAGACAGGGCCTCTATGCTCAATAACCCTTGGCAACACCCTCTCCACATCCCAAGCATCAGCTGGCGCTATGACGACCATGTTATCCAAGCTCCTCATTAGGGCTATGTCCTCAAGGGCCTGGTGGCTTGGTCCATCGGCGAAATCGCTCAAGCCCGCGTGAGTCGCCACCAGCTTTACATTCAGGTTCATCCTACCCAGGGAATTCCTAACCTGTTCCCAACCCCTCATCATAAACATTGCGTATGCTACCACCACCGGTACATAACCACCAAGCGCGAATCCCACCGCAACGCCGATTAGGTCCTGCTCGGAAATGCCCACGTTGAAATACCTACCAGGGAATCTCTCACCAAAATACCTAGCCCTCGTTGACTCGCCAACGTCAGCCGTAATAACAACGAGTCTATCGTTATCCTCACCAAGCCTTGCGAGTGTTACGCCTAGGGCTTCCCTCATGGAGAACTGGGGCCTGGGTGGTGGATTGAGCGTTTGTTTGTGGGTATTTTCGAGACCCCTCACGCCCTTACCCCTAACCGTGCTTAGGAATATGGCTGTGGGCTTGTTCCTAAACTCCCTGGCCTTCATCAACAACCTAAACATTTCCTCATAATCATGACCATTGCCATAAAGCACATTCCAACCGATCGCCTCAAAGATCCTCGCATAGTTTACGGGCTTTATTGTCGATGTTGATCCATCGAGTTGGTAACCGTTCAAACTGATTATGGCTATTAGGTTATCGACGCCGTATTTAACAGCCGTCATAGCGGCCTCCCAGGATTGGCCCTCATTAAGCTCACCATCACCTAGCAGCACATAGACGACACTATCACCACAACCCCTAACCCTATTAGCCAATGCTAAACCAACACCCATGCTTAAGCCTTGACCTAGCGAGCCAGTGGTGGCGTCTATGTACGGTAAATCCATGTTGTCTGCATGGGTTGATATGACCGAGTGTGTTTGGTTAATCTCCATAAGTCTTTCAATAGGTATTAACCCCTCAACAACCAATATTGAGTATAAAGCCGGTGCCACATGACCAATGCTCAGGATGAACCTATCCCCACACTCACCACCCCTCCTCATTACCCTAATCACCAAGTTCACTATATCAAGCGCCGCAAGCGATGATCCAAGGTGTACGTATGGAAACTCCCTATCAAGCCTTAGCAAAACCTCCCTCGCCTTATCCCTAACCTCCACAAGCCTATCAAAGTTCGGGATATCGCTCAGCTTCCCAATCACCATTGGAAGTTTCGATATTCCATACGACTAAACCACAAACATAGTAAATATTTAAGGATTATCCTCACCTATATTTTCTATAGTTTACATAAAAATCATGGAGAAACACCTAGATCGAATAAATCGGTTCAACGAAAACTGTTATTAAGTAATAACCCCAGGAATTAATTATATAATCTATAAATGGCCCCTCCTCACCAGGTTTAAACACGGCATACACGGATGGCCCATTACCGCTGACGCCCGAGGCCAACGCACCAAGCCTAAGGGCGGCACCTATGGTCTCGAGGGCCTTATGATAACCAAGGGATTCCGCAACCAATATACCATTTACTGTAGCTGCCCTCCATATATCGCCACTTTGGGCTATGCTGAATAACGATGTGTAAATGCCCGATAAAGCCCTTAATCTATCAATGCTTGACAACCTCTTACTCTCCCTGTAGCCCGTTATTACTACGGTGAAATCACCAACTTGCAAATGCTTGATTATGTTCATTGTTCTATTATCCGTCAAAACAACCCCACCTAATATCGCTGCTGAAGCATCATCAAAGGCCCCTGTTATTGATGAGCCATGGGCCTTGGTGATCGCAGCAGCCAACCTGGCACTGTCGACCGGGTTTATGTCCTTACCCAAGAGCCTCATAATTGCATGGACAACACCAACAGCAACGGCGCTATTACTCTTCAACCCACTAGCTCTTGGCACCTGGCTGTCCACTTGAATGCAAATGTCGGTATCAATGCCAATTTTATCCCTTAAATAATTGATTATGAATGTGAGGAACTCATCATGTTCACAAAACCCCTTGGCAACCCTAACCCTCACTGGTAAATTTACGGCAGCAGCTCCACCTAACCACGCGGGTATGGCGTTAACAATACTCACACCACCATATGTTATGTACTCCACATTATCCATGGCCATGCTCTATTTAATATAGGTACTTGAAACTAATACTTTTAAGTTCTAATTATTAGTAACTAGTAATGAGCGCATGGAGCAAACTACTCTTGAATAAGCCCGTGCTCGTATGCGCAATACCGATTAGGCGATTAACATTTCAGTACCTGCCAGCATCCTGCGAGGCTGTGGAGCTAAGGCTTGATTATCTAGACAACATGGAATTAAGCCCTACACTTAGGAGATTCATTGAAGACTATGTATCACACTACCCAACCATAATAACCATTAGGGAACGTGATGAGGGTGGTAACCGCCCAGTTGATCCGGACATTAAGTATAAGATTCTCGAATTAAGTAAAGACGTAGGCGCCCTGATAGACATAGAGGCTTCCTTATTGGCTAAGGACCCGAACACCTACGGCAGCTTGGCAGAAGGATCCATAGTCTCCAGGCACGTGTTTAATAAGGGCGTTAACTCCTACAAATTGGCATTAAACGACATAGAGTTGGCTAAGAGGCATGGGGCGCTTGTTTATAAGATATTTACAGTAAACGATGACGAGATTATGGATCTATTGAACCTAATGGGTAAGGTTGGTATTCATATGGCTGTTATACCAAGAAACCCGATATACAGGGCAGCCTCCATTATCATGGGTTCGTCACTCACGTATTGCTCAGTAAAGGGAAAGACAGGGCCTGGGCAGCTCAATATAGGGATGTGTAGTAAGATCAAACTACTTAGAAAATCCCTATCCATGTTTAGCACCGAGTGACAGAAATGGCCAAGCCTCGCCCCTTCTTGTCGTGAGTGGCTTTTAAGTTTGGTTGTTTGTTTTTGTTGTGGATGTTGTGTAAGTCTGTGGCTGTTGAGCTGGAAGTCCCCAAGGATGTTTCTAAGCTACTTTATTCTGTTGAGTCTGCGTATCTTGGTATTGTTCGTGAGGTCGTCGAGTACGCCGTTGCGAACAATGTCACAAGTGCAACCCAGCTCCAGAGGCTGTTTTATCACAAGTATAGGCGGGAGTACCAAGGCTTGAACTCACAACTAATCATCCAAGCAATCAGGCAAGCATCGCAAATCGCGAAGTCATTCATCGAGAGGAGGAGGAAGGGCTTGGTGAGCAAGCCCTACCCAGAGGTTAGGAGCGTCTCATTAAGATTTGTTGAAACAACCTGGAATTATGAGGAGTTCGTTAGATCAATAGCCCCGGTTAGGATTGAGCTATCCTTACCTGGAGGGAGGAGGGAGGTTTGGTTGAGGTTGCACAAGCGCTTCTGGCTGTATTGGTGGAGGGTTTTGAGTGGAGAGGCGGAATTAGCGTCAACGCTAATGATTAAGCGCAAGTTGAACAAGTGGTACGCCATATTCATCTTCGAGCTAAAGCCAAAGGAGGAAGAACCAAAATCAGTCGTTGCCTTCGACATTAACGAGAACACAGTCGCTGTTGGTAGGGTTGACTTGCTAACTACTATGAACGAGGTTACTAACTGGAACAAGCAGTATCTCATGCCACAGCTCTATATAATAAGGACAGACTTCGGCAGATTGGCGAGACGATATGAGAAGGTTAGGAACACAATTATCGAGAAACTCAAGCCTAGATTCGTATTACCAAACGGTAAATACATAAACATAACAAACACGAGAGAGTTTAGGAAGCAAGTGAAGAGGTTGCGTGAGAGGGTTAGGAAGGTTGGTCGTGTCAAGCAAATCGCCAATGAGTTGATAAAGACGCCGGCAATCATAATCACCGAGGAACTTGGTGATAACCCGCAGGAGTCGATGATTGAGGATGTTGGGAGGGGTGAATTGAGACATAGGATTAAACAAACACCGTTCAAGGCTTTGGAGAAAACCGTTGAGGATAAGGCTTTGGAGCGTGGATCCAAGATATTTCGTGTTTCCTCATACCGCAATAGTAGGGTTTGTCCTATTCATTTCGTGAGGTTGGAGAGGACTGATGATTGGCATGTACTAAAGTGCCCACTTGGTCACTATGTAGATAGGGACTATGCATCCATACTCAATATGGCTTGGAAAACAACTCCAGAGTCTTGGACCAAGGGTGTTTGGTGGAACATAAAGCTAGAAATGAATTGGAGAGAGTACGAGGGCAAACATAACCCAGTCATACCACAAAATATCGTGCAATACATACACGCAGTACTAAAGACCTTCACGGCCAGCGAACAAAGCCCCGCAATGCCGGCCCGGGGCAAACCCATGAACCACCACCAGATACAAAATGAAGGCTGGGCGAGGAAACCACCCCGCCCTAAGGGAACCCTCACCCTTCAGGGCGGGGAGGAGGTCAGCGCACACTGTTTATTTAATTCAGAGAATACTTCATTCCAGGTTGGTTTTTCGAATGGTCCAAACCAGATCTTGTCAGCCTCAAGCGCCTGTCTCACCAGGATCTCGAGGCCGTCTATGTACCTTATCGAGTGCCTCTTGGCTAATTTTATGAGTGACGTATCGCCATTTACTGTATAGGCTAGGTCAAGGATTAAATTCGCCCCTGTTCTAACGGGGTCTATTGGGAACTCCTCACTTATGCCTAGGGGTGTTGCGTTAATGAGCAGCCATGCCTTAATAGAAACATTCCCAATACCCAGTGCCTTGCAATCCATACCCAGTGAATTGGCTAATGAGCATAATTCCTCGGCCTTACTCACAGTCCTATTAGCCACATAAATCCTACCACAGCCTAAATCGGCCAATGCCAGTACCACGGCCCTGGCAACACCACCTGCGCCGATAATTAACGAATCCTCACCCGAATAACCTCTGTTCATAAGGGCTTGTTTTACGGCCTCATAATCCGTGTTATAGCCTATCAACTCACCATCACTGTTAATCACAGTATTCACACTACCCAAGACGCGGGCCGCACCGACGGTGTCATCCAATAGATCAACGATGGGGACCTTATGGGGCATAGTTACATTGAAACCACTTAAGGCATCTCTTGCGAACTCAATAAAGTGCTTAAGCCTGCCTGGGGATACCTTAAGTGGCACGTAGATGGCGTCCTTACCCAAGGCCTTAAATACGTAATTATGGATCACCGGGGATAATGTATAGGTCAGCGGGTAACCAATTACGGAATAGACCCGCATTCACTCATCACCATCCTTACGAACTCGTCAACACTAATCCTAACTAATTCCCATTTACCAACGTCAATAACCACAGGCAGTTTCAGGAAATTACCGCTCTTCTTCTTATCCCTGGATATTGCCTTGGTCACCGAATCAATAATGTTTGAAATATCAATCTTCGTAACTAAACCGTAACTATCCAAGGCGCTCAGTAAGGTCTTTGGTAAATCAGGGTTTGTAAGACCAAGCTTAACACCAACCCTCGCCTCGCAAATCATGCCCAGAGCAACGGCTCTACCGTGACTTACCGAGAACTCGGTGGCTGATTCAACAGCATGACCAACCGTATGCCCATAATTAAGGACAACCCTCTCACCACCCTTATCCAACTCGTCTCTCTCCACGATAGATGCCTTATTAATTAATGATTTATACACAACGAACTCCAACGCACCCCTATCCTTACTCAACAATGCGTCCTTATTATTAATAACGTAATTAAGCAACTCTCCATCCATCGTTACACCATATTTTATGACCTCAGCAAACCCATCAACATAGTTATGCACTGGTAATGTGTTTAGGAATGATAGATCAACGATTATAGCCCTAGGCTGCCTGATCACGCCAATCACATTCTTAATCCCCATGGCATTAACACCAGTCTTACCGCCAAGCGATGCGTCGACCATGGATAGCATTGTCGTGGGGACGTTTATGTAATCCACACCCCTTAGGTATATTGACGCTGAGAAACCGACGGTATCGAGGACACTACCACCACCAACGCCAATGAGCACGCCATCCCTATCGAGACCTAATCCATGGACCCACTTAATTATGCCTAGGACGGTGTTTATGTCCTTACCCGACTCGCCATCATTAATAATCATTGTTGGGCAATCGACCTTTACGGCGTCGGGTAAGCTCCTCGACACAAGAGCCGCGCAACCCGTGTATTCACGTATCAATTCCCCCAATGACCTGGCGTAATCCACGTTTATGAGAACCCTAACCTCGCCATCCCGTGATTTGTACGTGAACTCCCTCATATGTACCTACCAATGGCCCTGGCGACTTCCCTACCCTTAACCATCAACTCCCTAAACATCTCAGGGGTTAGTTGTTGCTCAGCATCAGACAATGCCTCCCAAGGCCTTGGATGTACCTCAATAAGTAGCATGTCTGCGCCAGCAGCTATGGCGGCTAGAGCCAGTGGTATGACCAAATCCCTCCTACCTGCCGGATGCGATGGGTCAACGCATACCGGCAAATGCGTTAATTTCTTAACTGCCACAGCCGCGCCAAGATCCAGTGTGAACCTTGTGGATCGCTCAAAGGTCCTAATACCCCTCTCACAGAGCACCACATTACTATTGCCCTCGAGCAGTATGTATTCGGCGGCCTCGAGCCACTCCTCCACGGTATTACCCAAACCCCTCTTCAGGAGCACAGGCTTTCCTGACCTACCAACCTCCTTCAGCAAATCAAAGTTCTGGGCGTTCCTAGCACCAATCTGTAGCATGTCCACGTATTCGCTGATTGTCTTAACCATCCTCGTATCCATAACCTCGGAAACCACAGGCAAGCCAACCTCATCCCCAACCCTCCTAAGTATTTTCAACCCCTCAACACCAAGACCCTGAAAACTATACGGGCTGGTCCTCGGCTTAAACGCACCACCCCTGAGCATCCTAGCACCAGCCTCCTTAACGGCTACGGCAGCCTCCCTAACCTGCTCATAACTTTCCACGGCACAAGGTCCCGCGGCAATAATAACACCATCATCCCCAATCCTAACGCCACTAACGTTCACGATGGTCTTACTTCTCCATTCAGAGCTTGCGAGTTGATACCTAGCCTTTACATTGATTATGACGGCGCCCCCATCCACGCTCCTTATAAGTGCCTCATCAACCTTAGCCTCCGGCGATGTGACGATAAGATCCTCGCCAAACAATCTAACCTCCCTAAACCAAATACCCGCCTTATCTAAGGCATGGGTGAGATCCCCAACCTTGTTAGGTGTCGGTTTAATAATCATCTAACCACCTCATCCAATCTACCCTCACTCATTAAATCAATAACGAGTCTCAACGTGTTTATAAGCTCCTCCTTAACGGAGCTTGAGTACGGATTAAGCCTCTGTATTTCATAAACCACATCCAACTGCGTTATCACCCTCTCCATAGCCCTGACCGTGTACTTAAGGCTATGCGTCAACAAGGGCCCCCTTAAGTCAATCCCCGCATTCCTAAGCAACGCATAGAGTGCCAGTAAGGCTGTGTGATGGGCAACCTGTAGATAAGCCATTAACCTATCATGCTCCTCAGGACTCTTCAGCATTACAACGCTTAAACCCGCATTACTAAATAAATCCCTAACAAGGTTTAGGTAATCACCACTCGTCCTAGACGGTATCAGGACTATACTCTCACTAATTGGTTCACCAACATCACCAAACAATGGATGGGCACTCACATAATGAAACCCATGTTTAATCGATAAGTCCTCAAACGTGGTAAAGAAGGTAGATTTCACTGAGAATAAATCCAGAAGCACTGAACCACGAATTACCTCCACATTATTTATTACAAAATCCACAGAATCACGTGTTGGTTTAGTAGCCATGATGAACACATCAGACCTAGCTGGTTTATCATTTAGATGAATAAGTGACACGTTAGCAACACGGTTAAGAACCCTTGCCATGGTTCTACCAACGCGTCCAGACCCAATTATGGTTACGTTAATACCGAGGTTGCCGCCAACCTGGACGTAGGTCGAGGCCTTAATTATTGCGTTAACCAATTCATAGGCGACATCTTCATTCAACCCAGCACTCCTCAATTTACTAACCCATCTATTAATAACCTCATTCTCGCGGGACTTATCAACAATAGAAAGTCCAAGGCTTCTCTTGATATTACCTAACCTACTGGCGAGCTCTAGGCGCTTAATTATTAGGTTAATTAGCTCCTCATCTAATAGGTCAACCTCATCCCTAATGGCATCCAGCATGTACATCACCCATACAATGCGTAATAATTATTGATTCACCACCTAAAGCCTTAGCCGACCCCATTAACGATATTGATATTCCATATAGGTACCCCAAAGCTCTAAAGAAGCTATATTTTTAAGCGTTACCATAAAATAAGCACCTGGACCCACAACATGGCAACTTAGAATCAATAAAGTTCAGAGGCTAGGACCCTATTTCTTAACAACCCTAGGTATTAAGCCAGCCCTCATCGCGTGATCCACGAGAACAATAGCCGTCATGGCCTCCACAGCAACTAAGGCTTTCGGCGCTGTAGATACGTCATAACGTCCCTTAAACACTATGGTTGTCTCCTCCATCTTGCTTAGGTCAACAGTCCTCTGGGGCTTCCTAATGCTTGGCGTTGGCTTAAAGGCCACCCTAAACCTAATTGGTTCACCAACGCTCATGCCACCCAATAAACCACCAACCCTATTCGTCTCAAGCCTTGGCCTGCCACCCCTAAGCACGATTTGGTCGTTGGCTTCACTACCCCTCATCCTAGCCAACCTAAAGCCTAACCCGAACTCGACACCCACGACAGTACCTATCGAAAACACCGCCTTCGCTAGATCTGCCTTAAGCTTATCGAAAACAGGCTCACCCAGGCCAGGTGGCACCTCGGTGGTTAATACCTCACCTATGCCGCCGACGCTATCACCCTCGGTGGCTGTCTTAATGAGTAGGTCGACAGCCCTCTTAACGGCCTCATCATCAATCATTGGAAGCGGCTTCTCCCAAGCCTTAACAACATCCTCAAAGGTATAATCATCCCTATTAATCGAGACACCACCCAACTCAACCAGGTGGCTGCTAACCTCAACACCAATGGTTTGCCTAAGCACAGCCTTAGCAATGGCACCAGCAGCAATCCTAGCCGCAGTCTCCCTACCACTGGCCCTACCGCCACCCCTATGGTCATAGAACCTACCAAACTTTAGGTACCAGGCTAGGTCAGCATGGCTCGGCCTAGGCTTCATCCAAAGCTCCTCATAATAACTCGAGATAGCCCTCTTATTCCAAATGACTATGGCTATAGGCGTACCCTCAGTAAACCCATCCTTTATGCCAGAGAGTATTTGGAATTCCTCATCCTCACACCTAGGGTTAAGGACAGGTATGTGGCAAAACCTCCTCCTATTAAGCTCCCTCCTAACATCCTCCTCACTAACAGCCACACCAGCAGGCACCCCATCAACCACAACACCAATGGCAGCACCATGGGACTCCCCAAACGTAGTCACCCTAAACAAAACACCAATACTACTCATCAAAACCAAAACTATTGAGACAAATATAAGCATTAAATAATTTATAAACCCAAAACAACAAACCATGAAGATGAACCACCGCACCAATAAAGAGAGGGTTTCGCCAAAGCCGTTACCCACGGGGAAAATTTAAAAATCATAACAGTAAGGATAAGGTAGCGGCCGTCGTCTAGGCTGGTCTAGGATGGCGAGGGTGCCCAATCCCCCATATGCCCCCCGAGCCGCAGAACCCGGGTTCAAATCCCGGCGGCCGCACCAGATTTTTATGTATCCTTATTATTGTGGGTTTATGTGCTTTTATTTCAAGCTTTCATTGGTGAGATTATCTTGTGTATACAGAGTAGTTGCGTGTTTAATGTTGGGTAGTGTGGCAATGTGTACTGGTACGGTTTCTCTTAAGATTGAGCTATTGATATTCATTGGTATCATATTGACGTTAATGGTACTCATATCAATACTTATATTCAACGAACTATACAGTGAGTTATAAGTTAAGGGTAATTTTATGGTATATTTGTGCTAAATACTTATTTATTCATTTATAAATGATTAATATAGAATGTGATTATATAGATATATTCTTAATATTTAAAGGGTACTACTTATATACTCCCAAGTAGGTGATCAACGGCTATGGGTGAGGTGGGGTTAAGGAGGGGCGTTGTGACGTTTTGGGAATTGGTGTTTCAATCACTAAGTTTTACCGCACCCGCAGTTGCGGCTTTAGCCACCTTAAGTGGAGCTGTTGCCTTTGCTTATGGCTCTTCCCCATTATCAGTGATTTTGGCTGCGATTGGTGTTGCATCGGCTGCTTATGCTGTCTATGAGTTCTCACTAAAGGTGGCCTCGAGTGGTGGCTATTATAGGTACATAGAAAGGGGGTTGGGTACAAGGGTAGGTACCTGGAGTGGTTGGTTGTACTTACTATATGCTGGTATAGGCGCTACACCATTTATATACTTTGAGACAGCATTGACTATAGAGTACGGTCTTAGTGCAGTTGGTGTAAACCTGCCACAGTGGTCGTGGTTTCCACTTGGAATAGCTGTGGCATTGCTGGCGTTGGTCTTACCATATCTTGGTATTAAGCCCTCGGTCAGGTACATGCTTTATACCGGGTTTATAGAAATAACGGCATTAATGATAGGCGGAGTAGTAATAATAGCCCGTGCACCAAAGCCTTGGGACCCCCTTGTCTTTACCCCAGCGTATTCACCAAATGGTTGGTCTGGGGTTGGTATGGGATTGGTTTTCGCATTCACGGCATTCGCTGGTTGGGGCTCGATGACATTTCTTGGGGCTGAGGCTAAGGAGGCGCATGCTAATATAAGGAGAGGTGTTATTACGGTTGTTTTGTTGCTTAGTGTGTTTTTCACGTTTATGATGTATGCATTAATAATTGGTTGGGGGCCAACTAATGCATCCACGTACTTCCAATACTTCATACCTGGAATAATCGAGGCTGTTAAATACGGTGGTTTAGCCATGGCACTAATATGGCTAGCTTTGGCTATTAATAGTGGTTTTACCGACACCATGGCAATTCTCAATGCCGTGGCCAGGGACATGTACACTATGGCCAAGGATAGTGCCTTTCCAAGGTGGTTTGCAATGACGCATCCAAAGTATAGGAGTCCTCATAGAGCCTTAATTGTAGATACAATAGTTGGTATAATACTCTTTACAGCGTTAGGTTGGATCTTTGGCCCGCTTAATGGGTTCTTGATAACCGGCATTTGGGGTGGCGTAGCCACGTCACTTGAGCATTTCCTTGTTAACATAGCGCTACCATTCTATACAAGGAGGAGGGGGTTCTTTAAGTGGGGTCATGCTGTGGTTCCATCAATAGCATCCATACTTTACCTATTCGTGATTTACGCAACCTTCGTAACCACAGCAATAAGTACTCCGGTCATAGTGGCTGTTGTTGTGCTTATTGGGTGGTTAGTAGCTACACTTATTTATTCCTGGATTAAACCAGCCACTGTCAGGCTTGAGGAGGGTGAGGAGTTATGATAGTTATTGATGGTAGGAAGGAGGAGAACCTGCATTATAAGTGGTCACCAAATCTAAGACCCATAGCCAATGTCCGTAGTGGTGATGAGATTTATGTAATCGTGCCTGACTCATCTACATGGCAAATAAAGCCTGATTTCACGACGGAGGATTTAGGTAAGATAGATGGGTCAAAGTTTGATGCTGCTGTTGGGCCAATATTTGTTGATGGTGCGGAGCCCGGTGATGCGTTGATGGTTGAGATTGAGGATATTGAGGTTTCTGATTGGGGTTGGTCGGCGATACTTGGTTTCATAGGGTTACTTAAGGGTAGGTTTAGGGATAGGTTGGTGATCTGGAGCATTAGTAATGGTTATGCAACCACTAGGGGTGATTTCCTTAAGGGCATTAAAGTACCGATTAGGCCGTTCTTGGGGGTAATTGGTACGGCGCCTAGGGAGGGTGAGTTTGGGATGATTCCACCGCAGTACTTTGGTGGTAATATGGATAATAAGCTTCATGGGAAGGGTGCCAGGGTCTACCTACCCGTCAATGTCAAGGGTGCACTACTCTCTATTGCCGATCCACATGCATCTCAGGGTGATGGTGAGGTCACAGGGACAGCGATAGAGACCCAGGCTAATGTTAGGCTTAGGGTGGAGGTTGTGAAGGGGCTTAACATACGTAGACCATTCACAATAGCCCCAACCTACGAGGAGGGCGAGGTCATAGCCGCAATGGGCATCTCCAACGATCTATACGAGGCGGCTAGGCAAGCTATTGAGGACATGTTGGCGTTGCTAGGTAGGTTCTATGGGTTAAGCCCTGAGGAGGGTTACGTATTGAGTAGTGTCGTGGGTAATCTAAGGATTTCGGAGATTGTTGATGAGCCGAACTTCGTAGTTACCCTCTCAATACCAAAGAGAGTACTGCCTCAATAATCGGTTAATCAGCAACACTGCATTTAAATTATGGGCTATAATCCCGCTGGTAATGAGGGTTTTGGAGGTAACCCGTGACGACATACCCAAGGACTTCATAATCCTAATCCCAATAGGTTCTATAGAGCAACACGGCCCTCACCTTCCATTAGGTACTGACTC
>Ga0081534_100262_pt1 | contig 17998 bp, 25 predicted proteins | sample MonGeyMetagenome_FD_71019 | JGI IMG/M metagenome (GOLD analysis project Ga0081534, IMG submission 71019) | Hypoxic/sulfidic aquatic microbial communities from Monarch Geyser, Yellowstone National Park, USA - MG (SPAdes) v1 (version 2) | ecosystem: Environmental > Aquatic > Thermal springs > Hot...
GGCGCGGGGGCGGGGCTGGCGGGGAGGATAGCACCCGCCTCCGCAATACTGGCCAACGCCGGCGTGGCGGCGCTGGTGATCCTCATGATAAGGAGGGGGAGGTCCCTCACGGCGGGCCTCATGACCGCCGGAGCCCTGGTGACGGCCCTCGGCCTTTCGCTCTGGCTCCCCTGGATGATAGGAGAGGGTGCGGTCATGTTCGTCATAGCGTCGGCAGTAGCCTTCACCAGGAGGTGAAGCCGATGGAGGTGCGTACGATTTTTGTCGGAGCAAGGTATTTATGCGCCCCCGCACATAGGCGCATGCGGGCAAGCCTAATGCCGATAACAACGCCGATAATGGCCGAGGATCCCAACAAGTCGGTGAAGCCGACGGTGAATGCGTATATATGGTTGGTAGTTGGTCTGTTCATAGCGACGTTCCTGGGAGGCGTCTTGTACTACATACTTGGCCAGATGAACTCGACCGGCATAACCATTCCGGGAACCGTCAACGTGCTGAAGTACCTGTTCAACTTCAACAACATAATAGGCCTGCTGTTCGCCATGGTGATAGTGGTGGCGGCCGTTGCGCTGATCATAATATACCTGATGCGGACGATGCGCCAGACCGGTCTGGAGGAGTAAGCCGCCGCGCCAAAATAACCGGCAAGGTTTATTTTTCCCCTCCTCTCCTCACCACATGTCGGCCATACTGAGGAGGCAAACCGTCCCGCCCGGCCAAGTAGTCGGGCAAGTCGTAAATAGGGACGTGCAGAGGGTGAGGCAAACCGTGGAGAGGAACTTCGCCCGTTGCGGCAAGGCGCAGACCGTCGCCGACTTCCTCACCTGCATAGACGGCTTGGACCAGCCGGTGAGGGACGTGGCGAGGGCCGTGGTGATCGCGGCCCTCCGCGACATGGGGATGCAGTATCCCACTTGGGAGGCCCTCCGCGCCGACGCCAAGAATATACCGTACAAGGTCCTGCTCAACGCCCTGGGCGTCCCCCAGACCTCCGTGACCTCCGCGCCGGCCTCCCGCCAGGGAGGCGTGCTCTACGCGTAGCCCCGCATGAGGGCGGCCGAGGCGGCGCTGGACGGCCTGATGCTAGTGCTTGGGCTTCTGCTGGGGACGCTCGTCGTCCACGCAGTCCCGTGGCTCTTCGTCAAGCCGCCGGCCTGCTGGATCTACAACGGTACGGCGGGGCCTGGCGGCGCGTCCCTCACGGTCGCCGGCCTGATCGAGCACAGGACTGTGATCTACGTCTACGCGTCCGACGGTCTGCACTATATAGACTCCGCCGGGTCGATATATATCACCCTCGACGTGCCGCCCGGCCCCGTCCGCGTCGGGACGCTCCCCTGCAGGCTCCTCATCTCCGTGCAGATGCGCAACTCGACATAAATGATAGATTTTTAACGCCCCTCCCAACTGCGACACGTGGCCAGGCGCAGGAAGGAGGAGGACGGAGTCATCCCTCTGACGATCCACGAGGTCCTCTCCGAGAGGGCGTCGGCCGTCGCCGAGCTCTTCTCGGTGGAGCCGGCGCCGGGCTCCACCCTGGCGGAGGTCAAGAGGGTCGTGGCGGAGGCGACGCCCAGGGAGCTACAGCTGTGGCCGAATGTCCTCTCGTTCTACGACCGCTACGGCCCCTTCATCCTCTTCGCCCAGCTGGCCAGCCAGCGGCTGAACGCGCTGGCCCACAAGGCGGCCGACTACGCACAGCAGGTGGCCGCCGCCGCGGATCCAGCGGCGGCGAGGGAGGCCTTCAGGAAGGCCATGTCGCTGGTGGTGGACGGCATGCCGTACGCCGTGGCCGTGACCACCGCCACGGTCCACGCCCTCATATCGCTGTCGTCCACTGTGCCTCTATCCGCCTTCGCCCACTCGCTGGCATACGGGAAGCTCCCCATATCAGGCGGGAGGACGGAGCCGGTCAAGTTGCCGGCCGTCGAGGAGGAGGAGGGCAAGAAGAAGTGACATGGCGGCGCCCACTCCCCCCGCGGCACCGGCGTCCACGACGGCGGCCGCCCCGTCCATAGCGTCGGGCGCCGCCAGCTTCGGAGGGGGCCTCGTCACGGGGCTCGTCTTCGGCCTGCCGGCCGTCCTGATCATAGCCCTGCTCTTCGTCGTGCTGGCGGCGAGGAGGGGCAGGAAGCAACCGGGGAGAACCCAGCTCATCGTCCTGAGGCCGGACGGCCCGGCCTCGGTGGTGCAGACGTCGAGCGTCGTGGGGCCGGTGAGGGTCATGATGGAGGAGGGCAAGCAGGTGGTGTTCCTGCCTGACCCAAGGGACGCGATCCGCCTGGCGAACGGCAACACGATATACATCGGCGTCGCCGTGCCCATAGCCGCGACGACCGGCGCCAACATGCTGGCGGGCACCTCCATCAACCCATTCCTCGCCTTCGACTCGGACAACCTCGCCAAGGTCGCGGCGGCGAAGGGCGTGGCCTCAACCATGGAGGTGAGGGCGGGCGGCCTCCTGGAGGTCATAGACAAGCTCCTGGCCGAGGGCGCAACCAAAGCCGAGGGCGCTGAGAGGTCCCCGGCGCTGGGGGTCGAGATCGTGAGGAGCGTCGACGTGCAGGCCCTCGCGGCGGCGCTCGCCTCCGCGTCGGCCAAGACAGTGAGCTCGCTGGCCGAGGCTTCGCTGATAATGTTCAACACGGGGACTACGATAAACAAGCTGATGCAGTCGCTGATCCGCTCCACCGAGGTGAGGTTCTCCGGCTGGGCGAGGCTGGCCTTGATCGGAATAATCGCCTTCATAATTATTGCAGTCCTGCTGACGTCTCTCCACATCTGAGGCCGGCGATGATCTGCGACAGGATCCAGCTGAGGTGCGAGAAGGAGGGCCGCGTCAGCGACGACTCCATAGCGGAGATCGTCCGCGACATACTGAGGGAGAGGGGCAGGGCGGCGAAGGGCGACGTCGTGGAGTACCGGGGCATCTTCACGTGCAGGGTTGTGGACGTGTCGCCGGACGACGACGGGTGGTGCGCCTTCTTCGCCTCGGCGACGAAGCTGACCGTGGCGGCGGCGGCGCGCTTCCAGGTGAGGGAGGAGGAGGGCGGCGTGGTGGTGAAGCTCGACGGGGAGACCTACGTCTACGACCACACCGTCTGGATCAAGATCTACAGGAGCGTAGTGGAGCCGCTGAAGGAGGGGAGGCCCCCGCTTTCGGCGGGCTTCAGGCTCGTGGGCCTGCCTGGGGTTGGGAAGACGACGCTGGCCTCCCTCGCGGCGGCGCTGTCGGGCGCCATGTTTATGTCGATCGACGCGGGCTCCATCCTCTCGAAGTGGGTCGGCGAGTCGGAGAAGAGGCTGAAGAGGGCGCTTGAGGAGGCGGCGAGTACGTCGAACCCAGTCGTAGTGGCGCTGAACGACTTCGACACGCTCCTGGTGCCGGAGGGCGCCTCGGGCTCGTCGGTTAGCGAGGTCTACAGCAACCTCAGGCACGAACTGGTGAACTGGATCGATCGGGTGCACGACTCGCCGAAGGTGGTGCTGGCGACGTCCAACATGTCTGCGGCGGACCCCGCGCTTGAGCGCAGGCTTCCGGCGATATTCGTCCCGCCGCCGACCGTCGAGCAGGTCAAGATGTGGCTGGAGCAGTCGCAGTCCGACGTGCTGAGGCGGGCGTACGAGGCGCTGGGGAGGGAGCAGGTGGCGGCGTTCGCCGTGAGGGAGGCGCAGAGGGGCGCCTCTTGGGGCCACATAATCAGGGCCCTCAGGATGTCCATAGCGACGGGGAAGCTGGAGTCGATCTTCAGATTCAACGCGCCGGGCTACGCCATGCTGTCGCCGTTATCGGAGGTGCCGCCGGTGCCGGCGGGGATGGCCGACAGGATCAAGGGCATGCTGGGGCCCGACCCGTCCTTCAAGGCAGTGCCGGCGGTCGTCGGCGCCTCGGAGATCCCCGTCTCGGAATATAAATATTCGGCGCTGGCCAAGGCGCTCGCGTATATAGTAGCCCGCGCCTACAAGCGCCACGTGGTGGTGCTGGTGGAGTCGGCGTACACGAGGGACGCCCTGGCCGTGGCGGAACAGCTCGGGGGGTTCCTCCTGGCGCCGGGCACCCTGCGGGGCGACCCGCTGAGGGTGGTTCTGGAGTCGTCCGTCCCAGTCCTCTTCGACCACATGCCGCAGGAGGTGCGCCTCCCGCCGCTGATCCTCGCCCAGGACTACGCCGTCGTGAGGGACTACCTGACGGAGGTCATCGTAAAATTCTACGGCATACCGTGCGCGAACGCGAAGGCCCTCGTCAAGCCGTCCACCGTCAGGGACATGGTGGACTTCGCGTGGGCCGCCTCGAAGCTGAGGGTCAGCTGTGAACAGCTGGCGGCGGCCGCCGCCTTCAGGTGAGGCCTTTTCAGGCCGTAAAGGGGCGTAGATGCGGAAGATAAAGCGAAAGGTATATATGCATGAACGGACGCACCCGCATGGCAAGGAGCCGCGTCAGGAAGACAGGCAACACCAGAGAGGAATGGAGGATGAAGTTCAAGGAGGCCGCGCTCTACTGCAAGACGCACCGCGCCCCCGGCCAGAAGTTCCAGCACTGCATACGCGATTATCTCCTTACACACAGGTGACCCGCCGATGGGCTCAAACCGTTCTTCCCATTTTTTCCCTTGAGCGATAGCCATATATCTCCCTCCCGCCTCTCCTGCACGTGGATCTAGCTAAGGTCCTTGATTCGATAACGCATGAGTACCTCTCCAAGGCGGTCGAGAGGCGGAGCACGGTCTCGGCCAGGCTCGACGGGGAGAGGTGCGTCGGGAGGGCGTGGGCGTTTCCGCCTGGAGTCAGGGCCGAGGTATCCCTGCCCAAGGAGGTCACGTCGCCTACGGTCGAGAGGCTGTTCGGCTTAACCGTGTCCCTCAGGAACGCGCTCGGGCTCGACTCATACGCCGCGTTCGCCGTGGCGTCCTGCGCCGACGACGGAGGGGAGCCGCCCCCCGCCTACGTCCAGGTTGAGGGTGAGGCCGCGCCGGCGTCCCCCGACGCCTTCCCACAGCTGTTCGCCGACTATCTGAGGGAGAACTCGGGGCTCCTCAAGGCGTTCTACGCCGAGCGGCATAGGGGCCTTCTGCAGGGCTTCGCCGTGAGGATCGTCGACGGGAAGAGGGTCTCGCTCCTCTACAGGAGGCAGAGGGACGTGAGGCCCCTCCTCATAGGCGCCGCCGCGGCGGCGGTCCTTGCGCTGTTCAACGTCCTGCTTGCAGTGGCCGCGGCAGTCATAGCCGTGGCGGTCTTCCTGGCGAGGCGATGAGCGGCGACTGGGAGGCGAAGTACAAGGCGCTGAAGGCGCAGTGCGAGGCGCTCCAGAGGCGGCTGGCGCAGGTCGAGGCCGAGCGGAGCCAGCTGAAGGCGCAGTACGACCAGCTGAGGGAGTACTACGACCAGGCGTTCCAGAGGATGAGGGAGAGCTCGCGGGCGTACGCCAAGGCCGCGGCGTACCTCCCCGCCCTCCTCGACTCGCCCCAGCCCCTCACGCCTAGGGGGATAGCCGAGGCCATAGAGGCCGCCGCGGCCGTGAGGAGCGAAGACATGGCCGAGCTTTTCGTATTCAACAGGGCGGCGCTCGGTATGCAGTACGCCTACGGCGTCAGCGGCGCCGTCGTCACCACCGCCAACCCCTACGCGGTCAAGGCTAAGGCCGCGGTCACGGAGGACGGCCTGCCGTACCTGGTGGTCAAGGCCGGCGACAAGGTAGTCCATGTGCTGGCGAGGGTCGTGGAGGTCGGCGAGAAGGGAGGCGCCGTGTCGCGGTACATCGTGTACGAGCTAGACCTCCAGCCGCAGGAGGAGAAGAAGGCGGAGGAGGCCGCCGAGGAGGAGGCAGGCGGCGGGGAGGAGCCCGAGGAGGAGTCTGAATAAAGTTAATATAGAACTTCTCCGCATCCGCACATGGGTCTGGTCTCGACCCTCAGGTCGGTCGCGACCTTCGTCCTCTTCCTGGCCATTTTGGACACCGCCGTGGTGATAGCGACAGCCGGCTCGGGCGCGCCCGTGCCCGACTGGCTCTACTTCGCGCCGAACTTCCTCGGGAGCTCCTTCTACTCGGCGGTGCAGTCTCTGGCACAGCAGAACCTCAACCAGGCGTCGATAAACGTCTACGCCTCGTTCTTCTTCTACATCGTGCCGTCGGGCCTGCTGTTCGCCGCGACGAACCTCTTCGTGGGGGCCTTCGCGGGCCTCCCTATGGTCGCGTACAAGCTCGCCTGGGCGGCGGGGGCGCCGGCCGCGGTCATAGCGGCTGGGACGACCGTAGCCGCGATTCTGCAGGCCATGGCGGACATATTCCTTGTCGACGCCATTTTCGCATACATATTCGGCAGGCCCCTCCTCATGGAGGAGGTGTTTGGGCAATGAGCCTCTTCGCCCGCCTCATGGAGCTCGGCATCTCCGTCTTCCTGCTGGGGGTGGGGTTCTACCTGATCAAGATATTCAACGCCCTGGCATACGTCACGTGGACGTACATCGGACAGCCGCCGCAGACGGTCACGGCCCTCGGCTCGTCGTTCTCGGCATATGCGCCGTACGCCACCGCGGCCATAATCGCGGCCGGCGTGGTGGGTGTGATCCACGCCGTGGTATCGATGGTGAGGGGGGAGGACTGATGGACGTCGCCAGGTACTTCGTGGTGCTCCTCGCCGTCGCCGCCATACTGTTCGCAGTCAGCATGGTCTACAAGATCTTGGCCGCGGTCGAGGGCAACGTGGCCAGCGCCGCGGCGCAGGCCGCCTCGGCCCTGGCGTCGCAAGCCGGCCCGGTGCAAGTCAGCGCCACGCCCGACAACGCGACGGGCATGTCGGCGAGCGCCTACGCCTCCGGCATGTCCGCGGCCATGCCGATCCTGCAGTACATTCCCTACATAGTGGCGGCGGCGGCCGCCGCCGCGCTGATCTGGACCAGGAGGAGATGACGCGGGCGGCGCTCCTTTTATTCGTCCTCGCCGCGTTTGCGCTGGGCCAGATCGCGGTGAACGGCACCTCCTCCGGCCAGCAGACCCTCAACGTCAACATCAACGTGAACGTGACGCCGATCCCGCCGAACCTCGCCGGGATCTCGGTCAACGTCCTGGCTACGCCGCTCAACTCGACGGCAGTCAACGCCACGTTCATATCGTACTACATAGCCAACTCGACCCCCGCCTCAGTGGTTTACGGCGTGGCGCTCGGCGTGGTCAACTCGACCGGCGCATACATCGGCGCCGTCCTGGGCAACTTCTCGTCGTCGGGCTACCTCAAGATGACGCTGAACGGCGTCTCGCAGTACAACGCCGTGCTCTACAAGGTGTACATAGGGGGATACAGTTACCCGCCCACAGGCTGGTTCTACGCCCCGTTCGCACTGCCGGCCGCCTCGGCCCCGCCTCCGCTGGCGGGCGCCGTGCCCCTGCTGGGCTTCGCCGTCTTCGCCGCCCTCGCCGGCCGCCACAGCCTCAAGATGGCGGCGGTCGGCACCCTGGTCTTTGCCACAGTAGGCTACGGCCTCCTCTCCGTCATGGGCCTCGCCTCGCCTCAGGCCACCGCCACGGCCGTCGTGGCGTGGCTGTTCGGAGCGATAATGTTATTAGCCGCATGGAAGATCGAGGAGCAATGAGGCCCAAACACCTCCCGGCCGAGCGCCTGGCCCTCCTTTTCCTCCTGGCGGCCGCCGCACTCCTCCAGGCCGCGCCCCCGTCGGCCGCGGTGTTCTGCAACGGCACGGCGGTCTACTACGTCGTCTACAACGGCACTGCGCACAGGACGTACGTGCTGGGCACAAACGCGACGTACCTCCCGCCGCAGGTCCTCCCGCAGTACGTCCTCATGTACCCATACGCCCTCATCGCCGCGTCGGCGGCGGCCGCCCTCATAGCCGCCGTGGGCTTCGGGCGTATGGGGAGGAGGGGCGCCTTGGCGGCGGCGCTGGCCGGCGTAGCCCTGTCCGTCCCCTCGTGGATCGGCGTGGCGGCGCCCTACGCGCCCGTGCAGGTATGCCAGTCCGTGACCTACGCGGCTCCTCTCCCCCAGGCCATGTTCCTCGGGGCTGGGCTCCTGGCCGCCGCGGCGGTCGCCCTGGCCGCCGCATCCCTCGCGGCCGAGGAGGCTCTGTGATAGTATAATGGTATATATGCATCCAAATCTTTTCATGCATGTCCTACGATAAGGAGCTGAAGGCGCTTCTTGAGAAGATCCCGAAGTGGGCCGAGGGGGTAGCCATATGGCCTACGCCGAACCGCGACGGCGTGTTTTCGTACCCCCTCAAGAGGGGCGACGACGGCGAGCTGTTCTACCAGTTCGGCTGGGGGGAGGTCGGGCGCGACGAGGCCAGGAGGCTGTACGAGGCCCTCAAGGCCTCGGGGGCTCTGGAGAAGCCCGAGGTCGTCGTCTACAGGAACGGGTGGATAGCGCCGATCCGCGCCAGGATCAGGGGAGGCGGCGACGTGTACATAGTGGTGCCGTACGACATAGGGAGGCCTTCCAGGCCCCTTCCGGAACTGCTGAAGGCCGTGGGCGCGGCGGCTCCGCAGTGGGCCGCCGGCCTGAGGGCCCTCGACATGAGGGGGGAGATCGTGCTGATACCGATCGCGAGGGACAGGAGGGGCAGGCTCTACACCAAGTCGAGCTGGAGGCCCGTGGCCAACGTGGCGCTGACGCAGGAGGAGGAGGCGGCCCTGGTGGACTACATATCCAATCTGAGAAGGAGCGTTGGGAAGGCCGGCGCCGAGGTCGTCATAATGAGGGACGGCACCGCCGTCCCCGCGGAGAAGAGCTACGAAGGCGACGTGGTGGTCTTCAGCCCAGCGCAAGGTATAAATGCCGGTGGAACGGAGGGCGATATGGCCAAGAGGAAGAAGGCGCAGGGAGAGGCGCCTCCTCCCGCGGCGGAGGAGGCTCCTCCCGCGAAGCCAGAGGAAGTGAAGACATCTGAGGCGGCCCCCGCGGAGGCCTCTAAGCGGGGCGTGAGGGTCAAGTCGATTAAGCTGGTGCCGAGGAGGAGGGGATACAAGATGGATGCCCTGACCAACTACGGCCTTTTGGTCTTCAGCGTGCCGGACAGCCGGGTCGGCTTCGTCCTAAAGCCCATAGCCGAAGCCGAGGGCGGGCTGACCGTCGCGGTTCCCGCCAGGGTCGAGCTCCCGCAGGTGAAGGGCGTGAGGCCCGTCGGCAAGAACGCCAAGGCGGTCTACATGTACGTGCCGCTCAAGAAGAAGAGGGCGAAGAGGGCCGCCGCGGTCGAGGCCCCTCCGCCCGAGATGACGTCGGCGATCTTCGCCGAGGAGGTCAAGCGCTCCAGCGGAGCCAAGAGGCGGAGGAAGAAGGCGGTCGAGGCATAGCCTCAGCCCAGCAACTCAAGTTTCTTTTTTCACCTTTTCCACGAGCTTGGACGCACACCGCCGGGCTTATGTGATCGGCTCCATGTCCGCCTTGGCTTCATAGTGGATAAGGTATATAATCATCTGGCTCGTCAGCGTTGTGGCCCTCGCCCAAGAGCGTCGGAAGAAGGAGAAGGAGGCCGAGGAGGCCGCGGAGGCTCCTCCGGTCGTCCATCCTCCTCCGCCTCCTCCTCCGCAACAGCAGGCCGACCGTAGGAGCCTCTACGACTTCCTCCGCAGTAAGGGCTACTTAACCGACAGGACTACGGCCGAGCTTCTGCAGAGCGCGCTGGAGATGCCGGGGGTGAAGGCGTTCCTCCTTGAGGGGCCGCCGGGCGTCGGCAAGACCAGCCTGACGGAGCTCATCGCCCAGTGGCTGGGCGCCGACGGCTACATCTACGTCCTCTCGACGCCGAACACAGACGAGGACACGCTCCTCTACAAGTTCGTCCCCGACGAAAACACGAAGTCGGGGATAAGGGTTGCAGAGGGGCCCGTGACGCAGGCCGTGAAGAGGGCCGCGAAGGGCGAGAAGGTCGTGCTTGTCATCGACGAGTTCGACAAGACAAGGCCATCGGCAGACGCTCTGTTGCTCGACCTCCTGCAGAACGGCAGGATCACGCTGTACCTCGGCGGGAAGGAGGACGTGGTCAAGGCCGACCCCAACAACCTCTACATATTCCTCACCAGCAACAACATGAGGGAGCTGTCGGAGCCCCTCGCCAGGAGGCTCGCCAGGGTCGAGTTCGGCCCGCTCCCCACATCCGAGGTGCTGGAGCTCATGAGGGCCAAGTTCGAGGAGCCCATAGCGTTGCTCCTCGCGCAAGTGTACGACGACACGGTGCAGGCGGGCCTGAGGAAGCCGGCGACCATACAGGAGCTTATACAGCTCGGCAACGCGCTGAGGAAGACGCCAAACGCCCCGCTCGACCGCTTGCTGAGGATGTACGTGGTGAAGTACGACGACGACTGGGAGAAGCTCAAGGAGTACGTGAAGAACAGGAAGCCGTACAGCTTCGCCGCCAAGAAGGAGCAAGAAGGCGTCGCCGAGAACTACAAGCCGCCGCCTGGCCTCACGCCGCAGGAGGCCGCGGAGAAGCAGGAGGAGACGGCTCAAGAGACCGCAGGGGATCTGCTCAACATGCTGGGGCAGATCTTGGTCAGGAGGCCCGAGGCCAAGGAGCCCGAGGCGCAGGCCGTCCCCGAGGCGAAGCCCGGCGGCTTCACGTTCAAGGCCCCGCTCACCGACGACGTCTACACGGTGATAGCCAAGACAGTCGCCGAACCCGGCGAGACGGGCGGCGTCATCGGCAAGTTCAAGGTGGCCGACGTGGGCGGAGAGCGGGCGGTGGTGGCCGAGGAGCCGCTGACCATAGACGAATTCCTGGAGCTGTACAGGCAGACCCGCGTGCCGGTTGAGGGCTACATCGAGGACCAGGTCTACATGGTAGTGCCCGACGACCTGAGAAAGCTGATGGAGAACGCCAAGTCGGTCAAGTACTTCAGCAAGAACGCCATAATGATCAAGGACTGGAACGACGACGCAGAGGAGGACGTCTTGATAGAGCTCCCCGAGCCCTTCACGCGCTCCGGCCCCAGGAAGTACCTCCCGGTCAAGGTCAAGGCGTACGTCAAGGCCAAGGAGCTGGACAAGAACTCGTACATGAGGAGCTCGTTGTCCACGCTCGAACAGTTGGTTGCGCTGAGCTCATGCAGAAAGGAGTTCGATGGAGGCGCCGACTACATCCCGCTGGTCGCCGACATCGCAAAGACATGCATGGCGAGAGGCATCAGCGACATATTTATCAGGGTGTACAAGGCGAAGGTAAACAAGCAAAACGTGGAGGAGCTCGGCAAGGCGCTGGGCGCGCTTGGCTTTAATGTGCGTATACTCTCCTCATGCAATGACGAGCAACGTCGTATAGACGGACTGCGCATATATCTAAATGAATCCAAAAATGAATTCGATATAGAATGCGTGTAACGATGAGCCGCGGACTTGACGATAGGAAGTCCGCCTTGGATCGGATCAAGGTCAGGAGGCCGTTCGACCCCAGCCTCTTCGACGCGGCGCCGGCCATCGAGCTTCCGCCGCCCGAGGAGGAGCTGGCGCCCCAAGAGGCGGCGGCTCAAGAGGAGGAGCAGAGGCCGGCGCAGGAGGAGTTCCAGGCAGTTCAAGGGGAGGTCTCGGAGGTTCACCCCGAACATGAGGAGAAGCCTGTGGCCGAGGGCGATCAGCAGACTTCGGAGGACTACCACGGAGGGACTGAGCTGACGTTCTCCATGCCCACACAGCGCCAGAGCGGCCAGCAGGGCGCACAGCAACAGGGCGGAGGCGCACAGCAACAAGCCGGCGGGGAGAGCGCCGAGGGCGAACCAAATGAAGCCGAGGAGGAGGCAGGCGGAGAAGCCGCGCAAGAGGCTGGGGAGCCTCAAGAAGGCGCAAAGGGGAAAGGAGCCGAGGAAGAGGGGCAGGAGGAGCCGGCTGAAGGCGCCTCGGATGAGGGCGAGCAGGAAGGCCGGCAGGGAGGCGGCGAACAGAACGGAGGGGAGAAGGCCGGAGGGAGCGGCGGCGCCGCCGAGGAGGAGGGACAGGCCGAAGCGGATGAGCGGGCCGCCCACCGCGATGCCGAACAGCAGGGGGAGGGCGGCGAAAAGGAGCACGAGGGAGGAGGCGAAGGCGGTGGGGAGGAGTCTGGGGAAGGAGGGGAGGCTGAGGAGGAGGAGAGTGGAGGCGAGGAGGAGTGGGAGGAGGGCGGAGGGGAGGAAGAGGAGGAGTGGGAAGGGGAGGAGGAAGGCGGCTCGCAGAGCACGTCTGGCGGCTATAACTCGGCTCAAGTGGTCGGGCTTGAGGGCGAGGGGCTTTCGCCTGAGGAGCTGAGGCGGCTCCAGACGGAGTTCTACAGGCTCGTCGAGATGATCGCTGATGAGAAGACCAAGCAGTTCGACCCGTCGCTGGCGGGGAGCCTGGCCAAGGCGGAGTACGATGTGAGGAGGATGGCGCTGAGGAGGTTCGAGGGGAAGCCGCCGACGTACTACAAGATGCCGAGGGTGAGGGAGTCGGTCGTGCTGATCCTGGACAACTCAGGCTCGATGGTGCCGTACGCGAACATGCTGAGGGCCCTGGCCGACATAGCCGCCAAGAGGAGGGACGTGGAGATCTACATAGCTCCGAACGGCCACGTGGAGGAGGAGCTGGCGCCGGTCGAGAGGCCTGTCGACCACGGCGAGTTCATGAGGAGGACGGCCGGGAGGAAGGTGATATACGTGGGGGACTTCGACGGCGCCAACACGCCGATAGAGCTGTCGTGGAGGAACGACGTGATATGGATAGCGCCCGAGGAGAGGTACAGGAGGTTCCTCTCGCACAACTGGGTGAGGTACGGCGAGGACAAGTTCAAGGGCACATTCATCAGGGCGTTCAGCGTAGACGACATACTGGCCGGCATCAGGAAGGCGCTCAGCGGCGCCAAGTGGATAGACATGTGCGGCGTATGTGGAGACGAGGAGGAGCAACAGTAAAATCGGGAGGGAATACTAGAAAAATATAGACAACAGCCTGTGCGGCTCCTCGAAATCCCTGCGGTACTCTCCATCAAGCCCGACGTAGTTCACCATGGCCGCGCCTATAAAGCTAACGACCCTCTCGCGGTCTTCGCCGTCTGCGATCATCCTCTTCACCCTGCGCCACACCCACCCAGGCATCATAAGCCACATTTGAGTCTGTATATATAGGCCAGTCCTGAGCACGTTTACGACGGTGTACTTAGCGTCGAGCCACCTGACGCGCTGAACCATTATAACCGTCCCGTAATCTCCATCTATCAACATCGTATACTTGAAGTGGGCTGTGCTCCTTACCCACCATGGATCCAGCAGGCTCCTGGGCATCTTGCCCACCTCAGCCCGGGTTCGATTTTGCGCGCCAACTCGGGTTCGATTTTTCGTGTTCATGGGTATAATGAAAGTACTTATTTTTAAATTTTCCTCCTCCGAAGGAAAAGGAAAAATATATGTTGTTAGACCGGCGGCTGGCCGCGGAGCAACTTCAGCACGGCGTTGGGGTGCGGATCCAGCGCGCTGAAGTACTCCCTGGTGAAGGGATGGATCTCCTCTATGGCGCCGTCGTCGAGTATCGTTATTACCAGCGGAGGGAGCCCGCCTCCGCCGAGCCCCAGCACGGCCACCTTCCTGCCGTCGCCCTCCCTCGCCGCGACCGTCAGCGCGGCGAAGTCGTAGTCCCCAACCCACCTCACCACCACGCGCGTGCCGTTGCTCGCCGTCTTCTCTACGTACTTTCTCTCCACGGCGTCCTCGACTATCCTTACCGCTTTTTCACATATGGCCTCGCCGCCGCCTGCGGCGAGGCACTGCCTCTTCACCGCGCCCTTTATCGCCTCCATTTTTCCTTCCATGTATATATTGAAAAAAGAAATATTTATAAGTTGCGCCGCCCCTACGGGCGCTCGACCACGGCGTAGTACCTCGCCTCGCGCCTCGCCCCGTCGAGCTCCTGCCAGCCGATTTCCCTTACGGCCATCCTCAGCATCTCGGCTATGTTGGCGGCGCAGTACTTCACGTGCTTCTCCACGACCTTCCTGACGGCCGGCACTGACAGGTAGATGTCGAGCATAAGCGGCGCGTAGACGACGAAGGCGCCGTCCCTCTCCTCCACGCTCACCTGCCTCGACGAGCACTCAGCCGTGAGCACGGCGAGCTCCTCAAGGGGGCGGCGCCCTCCAGCCGCCGGCAAGCTAAGCAGGCGGATGGCCGCGGCCATGCTCCCCATCACCTTTCTTCTGCCTTAAGCCGGTCATGGAGGTAGCCCGCAAGCTTGCTTATATCCATATTGCTTAGCATATGTTTCTCATTTGGGGAAGCACGGCGGATCAACCTTTTCCGCCTCCGAAGCCGCCTGCCCAGCTGTCGATTATGACTTTCCCGTAGGCGCCCCAGTACATCGACGGGATGTGTCCGCCTTCCCCGCCTCCATACCCCATCAGATAATTCTGCAGGGACGAAACGCTTACTTCGATGCAGGAGAGCGTCTCGACTCCGTGGTAGACGTAGGCGTAGCCGTAATACCCGCCGACCGTGCCCCAGCCTCTGTATGCCTCCGTGGCGTTGCAGAATACGTCGTAGTCCCCGTTGGTCACTATGGCGACGTAGCTGTCGGGCGGACATGCTATCAACACGGCGCTGGATAGATTGGCCGCATTCGGCGCGGACGTATTGAAAAGCCTGCAGGCCGCGGGGTAGCTCAAGACGTGGAGGCTCCCCGCCGCCGCCACGCTCCAGTTGTCCAGCCTCATCAGCACAGACAGATTGCCGTACAGAACGGCGGTCTGGTGCAGGTCGAGCGCGGCGAGAAGCGAAATGGTTATCGCCGCGGCGACGAAGAGCGCCGCGTCCACCCAATCGACCTTTAGTTTTTCCATGGTAAAAAACAAAAATACAGATATTTAAGTATTTTCGGGCGCGAAGTCCGCCTATCGTGCCATCCTCCTAGGCCTTCTGTGCGGCGCCTTCTCGGCGGATGAGGAGGGGATTGTCTCGACAAGGCCCTTCTCCAGAATCCTTTTCCTATATTCCGGCGGGATTTTTGAGGCGATGAGCCACGCGATTTCGTCGTTGCCCATGTCTAGAGCCACGTTCAACGGGGTCTTTCCGTAGTTGTTCTTTATGGCTGGATCTGCGCCGTATTCTAAAAGCAATCTAACTATATCGCTGTGATCGTAGGTGGGGTTGACTTTGAACATTATTTCAGCGAGATCGCTGATGCCTCCCATAGCCGCTATATGGAGCGGCGTGTTTCCGGCCACGTCTTGGGCGTTGGGATCTGCGCCATGCTCCAAGAGGAGCTCCTCCACGTCGGCATGGCCGGCGCCTACCGCCCAATGGAGCGGCGTCTGTCCGGCCGCGTCGCGGATGTTCGGATCAGCTCCGTGCTCCAGCAAAAGCTTCGCCACATTGTAGTTGCCTACCTGCGCCGCCAGATGTAGCGGCGCACGGCCATACCTGTCTTTGGCGTTTGGGTCCGCTCCACGTTCCAGCAATTTTCTTGTACATGTGATGTCGCCCTTAACAGCGGCTGTATGGAGATCCCGGCATCTTGAGTCGGCTTGAGCCATGCGAATAGGAACAAGAGTCATGTATAAACCTTACTTCGACTGACGCTACCAATCGCTCAAGACAAGATATATGGCCATGGAAAAAAACAAGAAGTATTTTGTCGACGGTCTACCTGGCCCTCCTCCGGGGCCTCTCCCCACGTGTCCTCTTGCTGGAGGCCTCCTCAGGCGATGCCGAGAGGACGGGCGTCTCCTTCAGGATCGCGCTTGCGCCGTGCTCGGCGAGGAGGTTAGCGATTTCGGTGCGGCCCTCCATCACGGCTAAGTACATCGGCGTCTCGCCCATCTTGTTCCTGATGTTCGGATCGGCGCCGGCCTCAAGGAGTAGCTTGACCATCTCGACGTCGCCATGCATCACCGCTTCATGTAGCGGCGTGTCTCCGCCATTATCTTGGGCGTTGGGGTCTGCCCCCCTCTCAAGCAGAAGCTTCGCAACGCCTATTTTGTCCGCACGCGCCGCTACATGTAGCGGGGTCGAGCCGTTCTTGGTCTTGGCGTTGGGGTTCGCGCCGTTGTCGAGGAGGAGCTTGGCCACTTCAACATGTCCATTAAGCGCCGCTTCGTGCAACGGCGTCCAGCCGTTCTTGGCCTTTGCGCCGATTTTTGCTCCATGCTCCAAGAGAACCTTGGCCGCTTCGGCATGTCCCCAACGCGCCGCGAAGTGCAACGGCGTCAAGCCGTTCTTGGCCTTGGCGTTGGGGTCGGCGCCGCGCTCCAGAAGGAGCTTGGCCACTTCGGCGTATCCTCTAAACGCCGCGTAGTGGAGGGGCGTCCAGTTCAATGCATTCCTGGCGTTGGGATCGGCACCCTCGTCCAGAAGGATCCTTGCACAGTTGACGTCGCCTTTGTAGGCGGCCGCATGGAGGCTGTGGCAGTCCGACGGCCGCAGTTCTTGCGACATAAAGTCGTTGTAAAGGTACGTTATAAACCTTTTTACCGTTTTCATCACCATGTCTTCCTCCCGCCCCAGGGGATTCTTCGCCCCTTAGGGCGGCACTTTCTTTTGTCTTTTCCATAAGAAAAAAACACGGATTTTTCCAGCATTTCCAGACTGAAGCCCCTCGTCGGCGGCAGATCAGCGTAGGCAGACGGCGCGTGCCGTTTCGACATCGTCTGGCGGCCACTCGCAGACGTGCACCTCCGAGAAGGGATGGTTAAGTAGCATCGGAAGCGAGCCCTCGCTGTCGTACACGGCGCAGTAGCTCCTTGCGCCGTCGTGGACGTACGATATCACGGCGCCCGGCACTATGAGGAGGCGGTAAGAGTAGTCGGGCGGCGAGACATATATGGCACAGCCGTATATGCGCCTCACGGCGCTCCAGTTAATCACATCATGCTTGTTGCCGAATTCATCTATGCGATATATGCAGTAGTCGCCGGTGCGCGGCTCCATCAGCGCCGATCTGGCCGCGATCTCGAACAGCCTCAGCATGCCGTCCACCTCCGCCCCGCGCAACAGCTCACGCAGTTGCACGCACGCCCCCTCGCTCACGCCTTCGCGACTCATCATACCTCCACCTCCATCAGCTCCAACAGCCTCTCTACCTCGTTTGCGTAGGCGTCCTCCAACACCCATGCGTTGTATGCTACGTCGTATATGCGCTGGCATACATCCTGCGGCAAGTCGCATATCTCGATAAAGACGCTCGGCTTACCGCTATTGGACATTTCCAGATACAACAAGACATCCAAGTCACCCCTCCTATACAGCCACACGCCGTGGTGCCCAGTTCTACTGAGCTCGACACGCCTAGGATTTACCACCTTGAGCCTTCCCCCCTCCAGCTTCAGCGCTATCGGGCGGGTCACTCCGCCCATCTTCGTGGAGCGGTACGGGGCCTCAATAACGTCTTGGCTTGCTTGGGATTGGTTTGTTCTTTCCATGTAAAAAATGAAAATACTGGTTTAAAAATATTCCGCGCGCTACAGCCCGGCCTGCGCGAGCCACGCGTCTAGCATCTTCTTCGCCCACTCGCCGTTGGGGGCCTGCCACCTGCCGCCTAGGGCGGCCTTGACGGCGTTGTTGGGCGCCATGTGGTGGGCAGTCGTGTCGAACGAGACCGCAGTCCCGAGCCTCTCGCAGTCCCTCAGCGCCGGCAAGAGGGCCCTCAGGCTCCGCAGGGCGGGGCCGAGGAGGTGGATGTGGGCGGCCCGGCCGCAGAGCCTCCTCAGGGCCTTTTCGGCCCTCCCGGCGCAGAGGTCGGGCCGGCGGGCGCATGCGGCGTCTGGGTGCCTCCTCATGGGCAGGGCTAGGTAGGCCAGGCCGCGGGCCGCGGCCTCCCTCGCCACGTCGTCGAGCCTCCTGCCGAAGTCCTGCGCGACGAGGAGCGGATGCGCATGCCTGCCGAACATCTGCGCGTACTGCAGGTACATCCTCAGCGTCGCGTCGAAGTCCCCGAAGACGTCGGGGACTACGGCGAAGCGGGCAGGCCGGGGGTACGGCGAAACGGCCCTCCTGACGTACATGTAGTACTCGTTGACGTCCACGCCGTCGAGCGCCCTCCGCAGGCCTATGTCG
>Ga0081534_100267_pt1 | contig 17848 bp, 23 predicted proteins | sample MonGeyMetagenome_FD_71019 | JGI IMG/M metagenome (GOLD analysis project Ga0081534, IMG submission 71019) | Hypoxic/sulfidic aquatic microbial communities from Monarch Geyser, Yellowstone National Park, USA - MG (SPAdes) v1 (version 2) | ecosystem: Environmental > Aquatic > Thermal springs > Hot...
TGGGTTTATAAACTTTGTTTTATTATTAAATTAAATTCACTTTAATCATTCAGATACTTCAATCTTTAATGACATGCTACTTATGAAGACGTTCATTGAAGGTTACGAAATTATTTCTGAGAATCTGTCCTACTTCCTGATGGTATATACAAATGCGGTTCATGAACTCGTTTAAAATTGTTTAGGAAATGATTATATATCATTTCCTTAAGCAATGTACTCCTTCGCCACCCTGTAACCTAAATTCTCTAGGTATTTTAGGAATGATGCGCACTCAATGCCGGAGAGAATAACTTCATCTTCGCCTCTTTTCAGCCTTACTTGCCTCGCCACCGCCTCCCATGGTTTATACTTACCTAAACTTGTCTCAACCTCCCGTGAGCAGAAGCTGCAATTCTCATCCCTCGGTAGGTCCTGGGTCTCTATCTTAATGATGCCGTTCTCCACCTTAACCACGGTTCTTGTGGGCACGGGATTTCCCCTCAATATCCTCTCGACATACATAGACGCAACGTCCACCGCCACATCAGCAATCCTAGGGTCCGCTGCGTAGATCGCCCTTGAGGAGCCTAATATTGTTGTGATTCCACGGTTATAACACGCTATGCAAGCCTTCTCCCTACTATACCACACCCTCACATTGGCTATTTGAGGCCCCACGCCCACATCTATTAATGGCTTACTGAACTTGTTACAAGCCAGTAGGACGCTTAACCTAGGTGGGAATCTATCAAAGGTTGTGATCACTAGATCGCTCCATTTAATTAGGCTCTCCACTAGACCAGATGGGCATAAGGGATATTCTGGGATTTTTGCATTGATCATGTAAATTCTTGAGAGGGGGGTTTGTTGGAGAAGCTTTCTGGAGATCGCCAGTACTTTGGGCATCCCCAAATCCTCTATGCCGTAAAGTTCCTGGTAACCTATATTTTCTTCACCCACGGTATCGTAATCAACTATTGCAATTTCATTAAATAATTTACTCAGCCTAGTTAATATTCTAGAACCTAAAAAGCCCGCGCCGAAGAGAACAACCCTCCTCTTCCTAAGACTGATGAGGTCTATCCCATGATCTTCCTTCAACCTCTTTATCCTATTCTCCATACCAAATCCAGCATCAAGCACCTTTGTATTACCCTCAATAATCAATGGTTCAAAACCCTCAATCGTTACCTCGTACAGTCCATGCAGTACATCGTTCTGGTTGAAGCCCTCAAAATACGTATAAAATCGATTCTTCTTAGCCCCTTCTGAGAAGAACTTTAGGACTAAAGGTACGAGGTGAGAAGGCACGGATGCTCCGATGAAGACACCATCGGAATCCTTAACGGTATCGATTGTTAATGGTTGAAGTTCCTTAATAATATATTGATCCTTCACCTCTTGCACCCTCATGGCTAAGAAGTTAAACATCCAATGAATCATGTCATCATCATATTCCTCAAGAATAACTTCAGTAGAATTATTGCCATGCTTTAAAAGCTCCTTAAGAGTAGGATTTAGGGAGCTTACATCAGTAAATCCCACATCCAACTCTACATTATTAATCTTCTCAATATCAGCCAACACCTTATAGCTGGTTAAGTAAACGTTGTATTCGTAGTCCCCCCTAGAGCTTTTAGCAGCCACAAGGCTTAATGGGGGGATACCCAGTGTATCGCCTACTGATGCGGTCTTTAGGTAGCTTAGCATTACATCGCGGTCAATTGATGATGCCTTAGGGTAGTCATGAGGGTGCGTATGCCATATACCAAACCAACCCAGGTTGTTTTTAGGTACGCAGTGCCCTTCACCTTTATCGTACTCCTGCTCAACGAAGTCGAGGATTAAGTAATACCCAGCCTGAAGATACCTAACCTTCATTGCCCCGCAAACCTCAGGGGGCTTATCCATGAAGTCCCTTAATTTAGTAAAAGCCCTAACATCAACCAATACATTATACGGTTTATCATAACTAATTAAATGCTTCATTTCTTCACCTCCATACTCGGTTTAATTGTAGAATTTGAATAATACTATTGTAAATTAACTCGAGCACAAGGGATAAATCCCTATTGCCTCTCATTATATCTTCTTGAATATGCCAAAAACAACGATCATCACCTTCCGGCCAACAGCAGGCATCGGCATGAGATATTTTGAAACGTTGATAACGTTTTACGTATTGAGGATAAGGCATAATATAAACCTCAGGAGGTTGACCAGGTACATCTGGGCATTTAAAAGTAACGAAATATTCGGTTGACTTATCGTAAGGAGACCAAAAAGATCCAGATGCAGCGACCGTGTCACCATCGTCATAAAAGTGTAAACCTTTACGATTTGCAAACTCTCTCAATTTCTGCCTACACGTCTCCCAAACACCATTTACCATTGGTCTCTCAAACAGTATTTGCGCACCTGCGGCTTGTAGTGTTAGGAGGTCTTGCACGGTGGTTGAATTAATAGGCACTTCTTCTCCGTTATTACCAAGTTTTGAAAAGATTACCGTCTCATCCTGACCTACGATCCCCCTCCTCTTAAGCTCATTAATTAGCTCATCAGTCGTCGATGAAGGATCAACCTCAACAGTTACCTGCCTTCCCGTAGCCTTGTCCAACAAGGTTAGTGTTTGACGCCCCATCATCTACTAAACTAACTTAACTAACTTATAAACCTTTCCTCATTACATTAATTACACCCTACAGAACTTTGATGGAGTGCCCATGTAGGTGCATTACCCTCCATGCCGTAAATCCTAACGTTGCTCCTAACAATCAATTTAGTCACCTCATCCACAGTCTGCGGGATGTTCCTACCGAACCTTAAGCCTGGGGAATCGAGGAAGGCAGGTGTACATTTCCCTAAAACGCTTAAGGTGTTGGCTAAGATCATGCGCGAGAGGGGGGTGTGGGAAAAAGAATGATGATTTTAAACTTCGGTTTAGAATATTCAACGCATAATTTTACTACGCACTCATATCCTTCCTCTCTTCTTTTCTTCTTCTGCCTTATCATCGATATACTTGAGTAACTCCTCTTTGCTTTTAACTTCTCCTTTTGTTATTGCCTTAACCCAGTCTAAAATTTCGGGGTACTCATCGATGATTTTATTGAGGCCCATGGTCAAGATGTATATCTTCTCCCTCCTTATCCTTCTTTGCTCACCTGCCTGTGAGGGGGGAACTGAAATCTTAGCTAGTGGGCTAGCTGCACCAAATGGTAAGGCTGATATTACTAAGCCCCTCTTCACTAGACGCCCCAGCACATTCCTAGTCGTCTGTACTCTCTCATTCAGGTATTTCGAGATCATGTCAGCTGTCGTAGGTTTTCCAGCCTTATAGAGTACTTCCAACGCCAGTATCACCGCTATCTCCGCTGGAGTAAGCCTAGCAGACCCTGAAGCAGGCTTGGACTCCTCCCTCTCCCTTATTGCGTTTGTTAGTTGCTGGAGTGGTTCCGTGTCTGAAGTAAGCTTGGTGGACCCCTCTTGCTTACTCACCATATTATTCACCTTCAATAATCTTTACTCACTCTAGAGTTTAAAAGCATATCGATCGAATGATTAGATCAAATAACTAGCAGAATAGTATTAAGTACATTATTTTCAAGATTTCTAATACTTTGCCTGCACGTTCAGTAGATAATTCATTTATTTTAGTGATAAAGGGTAGATCGTTGATATTGATTTACGGATTATTTTCTATCTCGTCTGTAAGAATGCTCTGAAGCTCCTGGATCAACATCCCTGGTGTTAAGCCTGCTATCGCATCAATTACGCTCACTCTATCCAATACGGATAACACTAATGCTGATTCCAGAGTACCAACCAGGTTGCCTACTAACTCCTCAATAGCTGCTAATTGGCTTAATTTCTTTTAAGACATCAATTGAGCTCAGTGCCCTATTCACCCTGGTTATTATTTCATTAAATGCCCGCTTCTTATTAGGTTTATCTTCGATGATTTTACTACTGAGCTCGAAGACCTCCTTTGCAAGCTTAACCTCCTCATTTGGTTTCAAAATAATATTTACTATTTGATCAAAATATGAGGGGTCCTCCACTATAGCCCACGTGGTTGGTTTTATTAGCACCTTAAGTATCTTTGCTAGGGTCCCTAGTATTACTAGGTTCCCGACCAATGTGTGGAAGGCTTAGGGTGCGTATCTGTCTCTGGCAAAATTACTTATTTGGCTACTTAATTCATCATCTTCCAGGAGCTTCTTAGTCCCCTCAGTGCTTAATCCCTCTCCTACAATGTTAAGCTTTTCACTGCCTATGAAATCCCTATTTAGGTGTTTCTTAACGAGGTCGTTGAGTCTCACGTTCTTATAGAAGATGTGCGTGAAGTACATGGCATCCAGTCTAAACTTCCATGAAAATAACTCCACCCAGAAGGCATTGGGCGCTCCAGCCAGCATCTTCCAATGCACGAACTCGTGGGCTACTGTCCTAAGGAATTCACTATTTACGCCCCGCTTCACGAAGTCGGAATCCCTGTAAATCCCATTAATGTGGGTCATATCACCATTAAGGTAATCTACAATCTCCTAAAGAAGTCTCATCAATCCCCTATAGCAATTATTCTCATTATTGCACGTAATGCCTAAATCGCTTAATTCATGGACATGCAGTATATTAATGAAGCGCTCAGTGTAAATAGCCCCACTGCTCCTGAATCTCAGTAATCCTATCGAACTTAGCCGATAAACATCTAATCATTATCATGGACAAAATTAATGGTTATTAAAAAACCTATCGCCGCCTCAAATTGTATGGCATTTTAATTAATGCCAGTAAATGATTGCTTAATGCATTAGAAGTATTACTTCTTGGGCTTAGGTAGAATGCCGCTTTCATAGGCTTTCCTAAGGATTTTATTAACGGGCCCCTTAATCACGTCAAATATAGCCTTTATTTTTTCATCGCTCATCCCTTGGAAATAATCCAGTAGGTAAAGCAATTCGTCTAAGTACATTTCCTTGGTTAAAGTGTAGTCATCAGGGTTATCCTCAACCCCAACCCCTTCGATTTCATACCCATCCCTAAGGAATAGTTTAAATACGCTTAAGGCTCTCTTCAGGTGGAACTTGGAGGTTACTATTAGTATCCTCCTCGCGTTTAATTTCACAAGTATCCTCTTGGCATAGTAGGCGTTGTCAACTGTACTGGTTGAGTTATCATCAATATACACGTTACTGAGATCCTTAATCTCCTCGACTATCCTTTCCCGCATCAACGGTGCATCATCCTTACCAGCAACCACAATCAAGTACTTCGCAATTCCCTGCTTAAATAACCTTATCCCCTCCTCGATCCTACCCACACTGAGCTCCTTACCCCCTCCCAGGACAACTATAGCATCATACATTAGCCTTCCCATAGTACTTGGCATACTCACCTCCATCACCCATGTGCAGGTTAAAGCTATCTACATGTAACGCCTCACCATGCATAGCATACGACCCCAAGCCCACACCCGCACAGTACTCCCCCGTACTTGGGAAACCCACATCATGCGTCTTACCCTCCTTCATACTCCGATACCCAGTAGGAGATCTATAACGAGGTTTTTAAGTTTTACAGTTTATCATGTTAAATTATTTAATAGAATGAAAAAGTTTATAAGAGTGGGTTGAGTTGGCTTTAATGATGGTTAGGATAGTTTTGATAGATATGTGCACAGGGAAGGAGGTGGTTGTGAATGTTAATCCCTCATGGACGATCAATCAATTGGTTGAGGAGCTTAGAAGGATGGGGATCGTAGGTCCAAATGTGGCCATGCACTTTTACAAAAGGGATGGTGGGCAAGAAGTGCCTATTAATTCAACCGCCGTGCAAGACCTCTTAACACTACAAGCCGCAGGTGCGCAAATACTGTTTGAAAGCGACGAATGTGAATCACCAGAGAGTAACTTAGAATCACTAAGGGAGAGTACTAGGAGACTTGAGGAGATGTCTGAGAGCGTCGAGGACGAATTTGAATCACTAGATGAATCAATAGAAAAACTAAAGAAACTAAAGGAGCTGCTTGAATCAATAGAAAAATTAGAGAAGAGGAAAAGTGCATTAAAATTAAAGAAGATACTTATGGAGAGTTTAGCTTCATTGGTGATTATTTCATTGATTATCATTTTCGCACTCATGATATATATGATTATTACGAACACTATATTCAGAGATATTATGTTTGTTATTGGAACGATTATATTTATTTGGTACATGAGGAATATGATGAATATGATACGTAAATATAGAAACTACTAATCAGGAGGAGAGAATTAATCATTAAGTTAAGAATTTGCAAATATAGCAGAAACTTGGTTAACCAAGTATTCATGGTAAGCCCAAACCACAAAACACCTAACCAACACGCCGCCAACCCCATATCGATGCTAGCCACAGCCTATTAGTAAGCGCCAAGTGTCTTAGTGAATAAGGATGCGAAAACCTTGATAATCCATCTCCTCAAGCCAGTTCATGAGAGTATCACCCGAAATGTCGTTATAATGTGGACTCATTTGCATGTATTTATCAGGAGACCACCTGAACGCAGCGTCAGTTCCGGGTTTTGGTGATATCCATAGGTCTGCGAATTTTGTCACGTCCGTGTAATCGCTGGTGATGACAACGACCTTAGCACCCCTATACCTAACCTCGGATAAGAAGTGAGCATCCGGCGTCCTAGTCATCGCTATGTTGGTACCCCACACGATTATGTACATGGAGTTATACCAATCAGCACTCTCATGAACATCCGTCCGCTCACCCCAAACCTGTGGCAACGCAGTAAGCATTTATTTCTATTTTGGTTTTTGTTACTATAACGATACTTGAGTTTATGCACAGATTATTCTAATTTGCTGGAATTTTCTTGGCGTTTATGGTTAATCTCTGCTTCATTACCGTACCTGCTATTGCCTCCTATTATCAGCACTAAGCGTAGCCGTATTACCACCTATGCCAAGAATAAGCATAAAAATAACAAGCACTTAAGTAAACTCCAGATTCTCGAAGCTACGGTTAATGGGATGTAAAAAAGTAATAGAATTTGATTCGTTTTAATCAAATTTGTTTTAATTCATTATCATTCAGGATCTATATCAGGAGTCTTCCACACCCACTCCTGTCTACTGTCACCAAATAGTCTGCGTAGTGGTTTACCATTATAATAGAATTCCATATCGAAGTGGTATGTCTTATCATTCTTATCATGCTTGTGAGGAGGATGTATTACAAATGTCAAGTTGGGTGGATCTAAGGGGGTTTCCATATAGTGCTTCTTTCTTCCCATCTCTCTCACCCCAAATTACACTTATACTCTTGGGTTTATAAACTTTGTTTTATTATTAAATTAAATTCACTTTAATCATTCAGATACTTCAATCTTTAATGACATGCTACTTATGAAGACGTTCATTGAAGGTTACGAAATTATTTCTGAGAAGTCTGAATAGCCTAGAGGACGGTGTAGCTGCGTTCATCCATACCTCCACCGCCTAGCACTAGAAGCATTACCCGGTCTCGACCTCTCCCCAGTCACCGTCCTATCAGGTAGCTGAGCCTCAGCTTGTCGAGCAGGTCGATCAGCCCTTTAGGAAGCAGTACTAGCATTAAACCGTTTGAAGAATTCACATTCAAGACCAACCCTGCCTCACGGGCCAATAGCCCACGGCGTTATGCGGTTCTTGTAAGCTGTCCATGGTTAGTAGTAAAGGTCATCAACAAAGGCTATGTCAAAGCAGTAAAGCACCTGCTCGAGGCCAGGATAGATCTCAACACCAGGAAATGCCACAGGCGAAACGCCGCTCCATATAATAACTGAGTTTAGTGGGCAGAAAGCGGAAGACGTAGTTAAGCTCCTACCGAAAGTGGGCGCAGACGTGAGCACGAGGGACAGCCTAGGTATGACCCCTCTGCACAGGGCCGTGCTCTTAGGCTCTGCCGACAAGGTCAAGCTGGAGCAGACGTCAACGGTTGGGACAACATGGGCAGAACAGCTCCACTGGACTGCCTGTAAGGGATAAGAACTTGAGAAGGCTCATCAAACTGAGCATCGGTTATCAGGCCCTTAGAAGCAAGGGAGGAAGCCGTGAGAGGGAACTTCTTTATGCACCCCTATGTATAAGGTTTGATTATATTGAATCGGTGAACCATGCTCTGAGATTGTTGTACCGTGTTTATTAATTTTCGCACTACTTCAGTCTGAACTCGTGGAACCGCTTAATCATTGTGTTTAGGGCCCTTTATCGCGTTGAAAAGCTCCTTGAGATCCTCTTCGTTCTTTCTCTTCAAGTAGTCGAGGAGGGACAGGAACTCGCTCAACGCCTCCTCTTTATATGCAGTGAAGTCGTCAAGCTTGTCCTCAACCCCTACCGCGTCGATCAAGTAGCTCTTCAAAGAATAGCTCGAAGGTTTTTCAGTCTCTCTTGACATGGAAGCTGGAGGTCGCAATCAAGATTCTCTTTACTCTCAGTTTTTCGGCTATCTTCTTTGCGTAATAGGCGTTGTTAGTCGTGCTCTCTGACCTGCAGTCCTTGAAGACGTTCTGAGCGTCCCCCAGCTCTCTTACCGCTTCGCTGTACATAACTTCGCAGTCGCCCTTTCCTACCACAATGAACAAGTACTTCACAGCCCTGCTTGAATAGCTTCACCACTCCTTAAGCCCTCCTATGCTCAGCTCCCCGCCCGAGCACTACTATCGCGTTATACGTCTCCACCACCTAGAGCACGTAAATCCCATGCCTATTCGGAAGCAGCACGATTGCCTTGCCCAACCTCAGTACTATGTACATCCAGAACGTCAGGAAGCTCCTCATGAGCTCGGCGCAGTCTCGCTCATTTTTCATGCACTCACTTGGCGTGTAGTAGGAGAGGACATTGAAATTTGGGTTGACGTCTAGGCTGAGGGCCTCGTCGACCGCTATATTCTCAAAGTCCTTGATCCCGACGAAGCTCAGCTTCCGTGAGACCCTATCTGCCACGCCCTTGTAAGTCTCCTTTTCTATCATAGCCTGCTTCACGTGGGAGTAATAGACGAACAGGATCATGGCAGGCTTGACAGAGAGGGCCAGGTTCCCCTCTAGTTCTTCTAGCGTGCCGAACGGCCTCCGTTCCCCCTCCTTACCCACGGTTCCCGCGTCGACATTGTAGCACCCTCCCACTAACTCGTTGTTTAGGTTAACGAAGTTGCTACAGACGCCGGGGACTCCGCTTTGGTCCAACGGTCCCTTGTACTTGCGCATGAAGTTCAGGAGGTACCTCATGACGTTTAAATCGCGTGTTAAAAGCGATGCCATGAGCTCGAGCTTCTTCTTCTCGTATTCGTCCTTGGAGTACTCGTAGACCAGCTCGATCAAAATTTGAGGAAGTGCATAGTTCTTGGCTGGTCTAATAGAGCCTGGACTATTCTTGAAGATCCGGCACATTTCTTTTATTATTTCCCTTCTGAGATCATCAAAATTCGTGATTCCTTTCGCTAGAGAGTCATCCATACCCCTTCCATTTTTGGAGATCAGGCTTGACAGCTCCTGAAGCACCCACCTAGCCTTGTTCACGGCTTCGGTGTAACCGATGCGCTTGGCTTCTTGGTAAATTTCCTTAATGCACTTAAACTCCTCGCTTTTGCTCTTGATGAAGTTAAAGTACTGTCTCCAGTACATGCTGAAGTACTTATCGTTCTCTACTAGAGCCCATGTAGTGGGCTCCACCACTACGGCGATCAGATTCTAGAGGCTCGAGAGAACCTTGTAATCGTTCATGGACGAAGCGAAGTAGCGGATCGCCTCACTGCTCTTCACCAAGTTCTCTATTCTGGGGATAATCTCGTCCTCCAAGATCTGCTTAGCCTTGTTTTCCTCGAGCCCAGAACCTATTACGTCTGCTTTATCCCTCCGCGCAAAGTCCTCCCCCACTATCTCACCCAAGTTGATATTTCTATAAACCAGGTCGGTGAAAGCTATGTTGTCTATCCTCTCCCTCAGTGAGAACATCTCGGCTAGCTTCGCGGTCTCTGTGCCAGCTATCATGTCAAAGTGGGAGTACTCGTGAATCAGGGTATGGACGTACTCTTCTGCCTTAGGTATCTTGCTCCTAATAAGCTGAGAGCAGACTTCCTTCACCTCATGTATTGGATGCTTGCCTATTTTACTTCTTATGCACTCTATTGCTTCCCCGTTAATCCTTTCTACGTCCAGCTGACTATTCACGTTCGCGTCAAAGTGGTCAAGGAAATCTATGAAACGCACCGTCGTTAAGGCCTGGGCTTCCCCCGAAAACAGCCTCATCAAATTGCTGCCTTTCAAGTTCATGCTTAAGTTCTCAAGGGAGTACCTGGGAGGTTTACTGAGGGCTAAATAAATGCGAGCCAGAGCAACGGCGCTATCGATGATGAGTTTTTCAGTGAGTCTTCTCAGCTTGCCAGGCATATTTTTCAAATCGGGGAAGTATTTAAAAATTTGCGTCTCTCAGATTTATTCAAGTGTGTATAATTTATTGTATAATTTGAGGTATAATCGGCGCGAGCCCTATGCTATAATGAAGGCGGGAGTATTGATTTTGAACTAAATTCCTGGTGAAAAGGTCTCGTATAGTTCGGCCGAACTAGGGTTTACATAAAGCCCCTTAGCAGCCGTTGCAGTGATCTCTAACCTTCTCGACTGCCTTTCCCCACGCCATCCTGGCAAGCAGGTTAGCAGGGGTTACTATAACCTCGATCTCACCATCGCACGTCCTAACAATCAGGGGACTTTCGGACTCAATCTCGCATCCCCCATGGCGGGAGATTATGCTTATCACGTCCGACATAGAGGCACTGTCTACTATTTCCTTTACCTGCTCGCAGACGCTCTCGGACTCCGTGTAGACTTTGACCTGGACCACAGCCCCCTTTAAGCTAGCCTTAGTACTCGTGCAGAACTCCATATAAACATTATTAAAAACCTTCGTATTTAAAACTTATCTACATTCAACTAATCAGGAAGATATTGTGACTTGACGAAGTCACCTAGTTCAAGAAAAAGGAATTTTCTAGGTTTGAGATGTTCGTCAAGAACTAAATCAAAAATTGCAGCACGTGTCTATGCAGGATTATGGTAGTCTATGATCTTACATATGCAGAAGTTGAAATATGGGCTTGTGCTTTTCACCACGTTGTAGGGTTCACGATGGCACAAGAAGTAAGTCAGCCGAAAGGTCTGGTCAATTTAGATGACAGTCAAAGCCCGTTTCTCCTAATAGTTATGCCTAACTTCCCCAAAATATCGACCTATAATCGAGACGAAATCTAATAACTGCCATTTAACAACCGCTGCCCTCAGAAGCTCCTCAAGCCAAGGAAAAGAATACCTCATCCATGACGGCATCCACAAGTCCTTCGGCACTGGCTTTGATTGCCACGAATACTGCAGAGCTATTAGGATTGTTAAGTCTGTCCTCAAGGACCTTTACTAAGTATCCTGCCCTGACCTCGCAGCGATCGGGTTTCTTTAAAGTTTTCTTTATGGTAAAATAGGCCATGATCTTGAACTTCCCGTACGGCGCGTCAATCACCTCTACTCCATCAACACGTACGTATTCTTGAGAGGGGTGGGAGGACTGCCCCCAACGGGTCTCAACGGTACATCCCCTGCTTTCTAAGGCTCTCGTTATAATATCTGCCACCTCCTCCACGGAAGAGCACGCAACCTCTATCCAAAACCTCATATATAATATCTAATACATCCCAATTTATAAATATATTGAACCCGCGATAAAGTCCTGGACAGAAGGAGGGTAACTTTATTAATTTAACCAGTGTTGTTAAAGATAGTCAACATGAATAACGGGGTCAGGTTGGTACTCACTCCACACATGGACGATGAAGTCATCGGCATGGGCGGAACCATCGCTTACCTCGTTAAGTCAGGCTATCAAGTCGTTGTCGTTTACCTCACTGACGGAGCCGCGGCATACAGAGGAAATGTCCCCTCCGAGAGACAACAATACTTCTTAAAGCGCAAGTCGGAGACAGAAGAGGCCTTAGGCATTCTGGGGTGTGCTAGCGACAGGCTGGTGTTCCTGAGATTCCCCGATGCAAAGCTCGCCGAATTCGTCCCCCTGGCAGTCGACTAGGTGGTGGACCTGATTCTGAGCACTGGGGCGAACGTGATCTACGCCCCACACCCAGGTGAATACCACCCAGATCATAGGGCGGCCAACAAAATAGCTAGACTAGCCGCGTGGAACGCTATGTTCCTTCACGGGCACAAGATAGAGTTTAATTTCTCAGGTCTGCTTTGTACTTAGACCCCTCTTCCACACTGACCATATAAGAGTAACCAAGACGAAACCTACCAACGCCATGTAGCAACTCGAAGCACCAAATATAAGAGGCTCTTTAAGAATTAGGATTTAAGAGTAATCATGAGCTACTCGACCTTTTTCCAAGATTCCAGGTCCCTGAGCCTCTTCACGTGCGTGATTAATCTGTGGACCTTCACCGCCCACTTTATCCTGTACTTGCTCCAAGCCCTCACCTGGTTCCTGAAGGGGAACCTGTAGAAGCACGCGTTCAGCTCGATCACGTTGAAACCCGTGTGTTCTACATACCACTTCAAGTTACCTCCCTCGTTCCACGGGCAGGCCCAGCCGGAAGTGCCGACGTAGACCTCCATTAGTTTCCTTCAAAGTATCCTTAACAGGATGTAATTACCGGTAGAACACCGTTCTCTGAAGACGTCAGAGGGGGTTCTTCCCTCATTGTCCTTTATGGTGGGGTCAGCCCCATGATCGATAAGAATCCTTGCTGCTGCATCATTGCAATGAAACGCCGCTTCGTGCAGAGGCGTTTCGCCATTATCGGTTTTCGCGTTCGGATCTGCCCCATGCTCAAGCAACAACTCTACCACATCGAAATTCCCGAAACTAATTTTCGAGACCGCATAGTGCAGAGGCGTATGGCCATACTTGATTCTCGCATTTGGATCTGCCCCATGTTCGAGCAACAGTCTCGCGACTTCGACACGACCAAACTCGGCCGCTTCGTGCAGAGGCGTCTTGCCAAAATCGGTTTTCGCGTTCGGATCTGCGCCATACTCTAGCAATAGCTTCGCAACCTCGACATTACCATTCCCGGCCACAAAGTGCAGAGGCGTCCAGCCATCATCGTCTCCCACGTTCGGATCTACTTCATGCTCTAGCAACAGCTTCGCAACCTCGACACTACCATTCAGGGCCGCATAGTGCAGAGGCGTCTTGCCATAATTATTATCTTTTACATACGGATCTGCGCCGTACTCTAACAAGAGCTTCGCGACCTCGACATGGTTATTTATGGCTGCGATGTGTAACGGCGTTTTGCCTTTATTATCTTTTACATTTGGATCTGCACCATATTCGAGCAACAGCTCTACAACGTCGGGATAACCATACTTAGTTGCAACATGTAACGGCGTACTGCCATCAACATCCTGTATGTTTGGATCTATGCCGCAGTCTGTTATCAACCGTTTTACCTCTGCAAGATTGCGGTATTTAGCGGCCGAGATTAACATCCTTTCTTTGCAATCAGTAGGCATAAAACTAGTGTTTGTTTAGTCTTTTTATGCTTTTCGATCCTACACCTCTGCATCTAGCTCGCTCATTGACCATATAAGAGTAACCAAGACGAAACCTATCAACACCACAGTGAGTAGTAAGGAAACACTGGAAGCAGCCCTATGAGGAGCTTGACGGCCAGTCCTAGTGGACGTCGCCGTAGTGATTGCAATAGTCGCGGTGACTTGCACGTACATCGGCCTCGCCAACATGATAGAGTTGTTCTGAATAGGTAAACATGAAAAAATCATGGATAAATTTTGATTTTGGGTGAACTGCATTTAATTAGTAGAAGTATATGTCTGTCGCTAAGCCGTGGCCCTTGCGGCCTTTGCCTATATGTATCGTACCTATCTCCATAGTATCGTAGCCCATTTCGCTAGCCATGTCCATTGCTCTCTTGCTAGTTATCAAGTCATGTAATATGTCGTCAAAGTATGCAACACGGTAATGCATGGTGGGTTCAGGATCTTCAGGGTCAGGGTTATCTATAACATTACCTCTAAGAAGGTTATTTATGACACGCCCATTGTAAGGTTCATTCTCCCACATGTCAGCTATGTGCGGAACCGCAGGTGGGTATACTCCATGAACCCCAATCCTGTCTTTCTCTTTCTTAATCACGGGGTACATGTTCCCATCGTATTACTATTATTCCAGCTGGTTTATAAACTTAACGCATATGTGACTCGTAGCTATGACCTTAAGAGTGGATGCCGACTGTCACGGCCTGAGAATTCTGCTAAGTTCCTCCGCCGTGATTTCGCCGCGGAGGAAGAGTGCGTAGAGTTACGTATATGTAATTTGCCCCGTCTTGTACATTGCTCTGAGCCTCTCTATTCTCGCATCCCGAGACGCCGCTACTAGAAGGCCGAGCAAGGGAATCGCGGCGAGGGCCGCAAAGCCCGGCGCTGTTGCCCCAGCTCTGTCTCCCCGCACGACGTGTCGGGAAGCCGCCGCTAGATCTAGACATCATAGTACCGGAGGCGCGTACTTTGCTGGATAGGGCTGATGAGACAACGTTTGTTCGGGTCTTGGTGCCCAGAGACTCTCGGGAACTGCCGATTTTCGCATTGTGAGAGGCTATAGATGACAGGATTGAGACAGTTAGGCCATGCGGCCTGTGGGGGGCTCTGTGGCGTATAGGGAGCCGCTACTTCGGCGTCTTTTCCGGGACGTATACAAGAACTGCGGCGACCTACAGAGCGAGAAACGCCGGCTCGCACTCCTCAATGTACTACCTCTACTACTAAGTCTCCAAGTCTGCCAACACGCCGAGGCGTTCACATACGGGCCGGGTGCCCAGCTCCATACCCACGTGACGGAGCGGCTAAAGCCGCCGCGTCCCTCGGTTAATGACCCAAGAAGAACGTCAAGCATACGGGCGGATGCCGCGGGTCATATGCGGCACTTGCAACCAAGCCCCTGCTCCTGAGAAGACGTCAAGTGAGCCCCGGCAGAGATACCTCTGACCTGCTACAGAGTTCCAGCGAAAGCAACGCCAAATAAATATAAAAACCGGCTCTAGACACACCGTGGGCTAGACGAACCTCCACTACGCCGCTTTCGACGGCAATGTGGAGCGCGTGAGAAAGATGTTGGAAAAAGGCGCCGACCCAAACGCCAAAGATAAAGACAGCTGGACGCCGCTACACAGGGCGACGTTTGAGGGCCATGTCGAGGTTGTGAGGCTTCTCTTGGAGCACAGGGCGGATCCGACCGTAAAGAACATACTTAGAAAGACTCCTCTTGACGTAGCCAGAGCGTGGGGTCATGGCGAGGTTGTTTCAGTTATTGAGGAGTGGCTGCGGCGGGGAAAGAGACCGCCCCAGCAACGGGAGGCGGCGGAAACCCGGCCCTCGGGTGAGGCTTCTCAGAAGGCCGTCCCCCTCTCCACGGCCCAGCCTCCCCCAACGCAACCTCCGCTGCCTCACGCGGCTCTTGTCGTCTCATCTCCTCCGCCTGTGGATGTGGACTGGTGGAGCATCTCTCGGGGGAGGCCGTGCGGTACGCGCCGGTTTCTTTCTCTGGCCCCTCCTTCGATGTGCTGGAGCTTGGGCTGTCTGGCTGCATGTTCTTAGATGCGGCGCCTACTTCTGCGTATACCGTTGCGTGTTGAACAACACGTCTGTGGCGGTTAAGGTGCTTAAGGATTACAGATCCGACTTCGAGAGGGGCGTCCCGCCCCGCCACCGAGGCGCCTCCCGCCGTCTTGAAGGAACTGGAGACAGCCAAGGCACTAAGCCATAGAAACGTCCTCCGCCTCGTCGCCGCCTGGCCTGGACACGGCGTCCTCGCCTACGAGTAGGGCGACAGAAGCTTTCCAGAGGAGGCGTCTTGAAGGCCCTCGTCCACGTTGCCTGGGGTCTTCGCTATCTTCATTCGCGTGGGGTGGTTAAGCCGGAGAACGTGATTGTCGCGGGATTCCGGCCGTAGGGTTAAATGCATCGACGGCTTCTGTGCGCCGGAGCAGGTGGATCTGCGGCTGGGGGGTGAGACTAGGGCTAAGGGATTTGAGGACCAGGTAGACATCTACCAGCTGGCTAATCTCACGTTGGCCTTGATAGGCGCCGAGACTGTGGATGGCACCAAGCGGAGTGGAGATAGGGTGGAGAAGGCGTCGGGGGAGGCCGAGCCGCTAGGTCTTTCCGACTTCGTAAGGCAGGCGCTGGAGCTTGAGCCTTGGCGGAGGCCGAGCACCGAGGAGGCGGTCAGGAGGATAGCCGCCGAGTGGAGAAGAAGATACAGCTGCTGGTGTGCGTTGTTTTGATTCTCGCTGTGTTTGGCCATGGGGGTAAAGCTTAAAAACCCGTTTATTGCGTTGTAGTTGGTGGGTTAAGTGGGTGAGCCAAACTTTAGGGATGAGTTGGAGGAGGTTTGGGTTCCTAAGGATGCAGGTGAGCTTGAGGGTCTCCTCCTAACAATCCAAAACGAACCCGGCAAGAAAATACTAAAACACAAGATACAACAGATACTAAGAAAGCGTAGCATAGCAGGAAATTGGCCGGATTGGGATGATTTGGAGTGGCCCGATCAGATTGATGGGCCGTGGCCCGATTGGAATGATCGGGTGTGGCCAGATTGGGATGATGAGCCCGATTGGGATGATGAGGGTTATTAAGGGAGCGTTATGGAAGTTCATTGGCAGCAGCACAGATACGCCAAGCGCAGTTTATCCCTCATAATTAAGGTTGTGAGCGCTTGCAATCTTGCTTGCAGGTACTGTGACGCTGACATATACTCGAACCACCGGATGTCTCTAGATACGGTCTCCCAGATTATTAAAAAGGCGCTGGATTATGCTGATCGCGTAGAGTTCATATGGCATGGCGGTGAGCCGTTACTAATGGGCATCCAGTTTTACGAAAAGGTCGTTGAATTGCAGAAAAGGTATAAGCGCGAGGGTCAGACAATTGAGAACACTCTGCAGACTAACGGTACGCTGATTAGTCAGGAATGGGCCGACTTCTTTAAGGCCAATGACTTCCACATCGGAGTTAGCCTTGATGGGCCTCCTGAGGTCCACAACGCAAACAGGATATTTAGGAATGGCCAGGGGAGTTTTGAGCAGGTGATGAGGGGGATACGACTGCTCAGGGAGAATGGTGTAAAGTTCGGGGTTTTGGCGGTTATAACGAAGGAAACGGTGAGGCTCGGGGCTAAGAGGTTCCTCGACTTCTTCATAGAAAACGGGATATTTAACATCGGTATTCTGCCGCAGAGGCCTGCGCTGAATATAGGCAGGACTGATGCTTTGCCGAGGGAGGAGTTTGAGAAATTCGCCATAGAGCTTTTCGACTATTGGTACAGCCTAGATGACCCTAGGATAAGTATAAGGGAGTTTGACGCGATCTTAAGCAGAATTTTAGGTGCCGGAAGCGGGGTCTGTGTTTTCAGCGGAGACTGCGTAGGCAAGTTTTTAGGGATTACTCCTGTCGGTGACGTTTACCATTGTGATGAGTTCATGTTTGATGAGAGATATAAGCTGGGGAATGTGAGGGAGCAGACCTTTGAGGAGATACTTAACTCGATGAACCCTAAGCTGATACGCATTAGGTTGGAGGATCTGGAGACTAAGAAGTCTATAAATTGTAAGTACTCGAAGATTTGTAACTACGGCTGCCCGAAGGACAGGTACGTCCTTTCGAGGGTCTATAACGAAGAGGGAACTTGCGGGTGGTGTAACGTCATAGACCACATATACAAGAGGGTCATGAAGGACCTAGGAAAAATAAAGGAATGAGAGATTCGCAAAGGTGAACCGATCCTCTACAGGCTGAATCTAAAAACCTCC
>Ga0081534_100268_pt1 | contig 17801 bp, 19 predicted proteins | sample MonGeyMetagenome_FD_71019 | JGI IMG/M metagenome (GOLD analysis project Ga0081534, IMG submission 71019) | Hypoxic/sulfidic aquatic microbial communities from Monarch Geyser, Yellowstone National Park, USA - MG (SPAdes) v1 (version 2) | ecosystem: Environmental > Aquatic > Thermal springs > Hot...
ATTACAAGCATACCTTGCCTCCCACTCCACTTAACCCTACCAGCATACCTAATCCTCAAACCCCAGTCCTTTAGGATTACGTATCCTTCACCACCGTTGATTAGCTCAATGTAGTATCTGTCATTCCTAACCAGAATCCTCAAAGTCCTCTTTCCCAGTAGCCTGTCCTTCCAGAAGCCAGGAGGCGAAGGCTTACCGTTAAACTTCGGCAGTTTGCCTTGCCTATGCAGCTTAAGCAATTTGAAGAAGGAATTCCAAGCCTGGTTATTCAGTTGAATAACAACTCCAGCATTCACACCTAGCCTATCCCTGTACTTGTGGTAGAGTTCACGTCCAGTCCCCTTGAAGTCTATCTTGCCACTCTCCCTAAACTGCACTAGCCTAACATAGTTCAGCTCATTCCACAACTTGGCAGTAGCATCGGCGATTCTTCGCAATTTCTTCTCTTGAGCACCACTAGGCAACAGCCTCAATCTAACCGTGCGCATTTCCTCATTCCCATTCCTTAATTTCCCACTCCTACCCTTCGATTTAGGAGGGAAAGAAGAAAGAGTGCCTGGGTTGGTGAAAAGGGTGGGTGATCGACCCACCGGCTCATCCAAAAAGCCCAAACCCCCTCCCGGAGGCACCACCCCAGGCACCAGGAAAAGCAAACAAACAAGGCGAATTAAAGGGTAACCAGAAGCAAAAATACCGGCCAATAGGCCAAAACTTTAAACAAACAAAGAAACAACAAACACCACAAACAATGAGACTTGCCGTTTATTTGGTCAAGGTTAGGGGTCTCAGGGGGCTTAACTCCATCGAAGATGCTTGAAAAGCCTTGAATAGACCTATAGAAGCCAACGTGATCCTGCCTGAGACTATCAAGAACCACGATTATAATATTCAAGTCAGGCTTGGCAACCATGCTCACTTTTTGCTTCAGCTTGATTAAATAGGTTTACGCCTGGGTGTAGTTAAAGTGAGATTAATATTATGAATAATATTAGTGAGATTCCTATGGAGACTGCGTACTGGGTTAACGCGGTCCTGAGGAACCCACTGGGTAGCTGAACCTTATTAACCCTGCTAACCGCCACTACTGTTGTTATCAGCGTCCCGTCCACTATCGGGAAGGCTGTGAGTATTACTAAGTAGAATAGTTGGACTATGGACTGTAGTGGGCTTATGAGCCCTAGTTCACCTACATTAATTAGGTTGTAGGACATCCAGCCAATGCCCACGTAGGGTATGTAGGCTATGACTAAACCCACCAGGCCGCTTATCAACCTATCCAGGAAGGGCATTGATGCGGCCCCCTCTGCTTCACTGCTGAGCATGGTTAGGTAACTCCTTGGCAGTATTAGTGAGTAGCCGAGCATGTATGAACCAACCTGGATTAGTATTACGGATAGCAGGAAGTAGAGCCTCAGTGAGCTGTACCACCTCAGTACTGCAAGTCTCTGCTGTGACATAGTGGGCACTTAACGGGTTTCCACTAGTTCAACCTTCCTAAGCCTGCCAATGGTCCTGTGGGTTACGTAGCCGCATTGCCTGCAGGTTAGCTTAAGCGTCACCTTCTTGGTGACCTTGTAGAACGTCTTCTGCCTAGGCTTCCTGGTTGATCCGTAGCCGAGGAGCTTCCTATCATACCTCCTCTGCCCCTCCGACAGCGTCCTCCTCTTACCTGACGTGTACTGGGTCACTGTGTGCTCCGTGTATGTCCTGCACCTTGGGCAATAGGTCTTAATTACCCTGGGTATCTTCATGCTAACCGGTTCTTTAACCGCCTATTTTAAGCTTTTCCAGAGCCAAGCGACTCAAGAACCCTCCTCCTGGTCTCCTCATTAATCTCCAATTGACCTGAGGCAACCTTAAGCATGAGCCTATACCTCCACATCTTATCGTCCGGGGAATACCTGGGTGGGTGTGGGCTTGTTAATGGGCCCCCGCAGTAAGGGCACTTATCCTTCCTCAGGGTGTACCTACCGCACCTGAGACACTTCATCATCACGGACCTAACCATGGTTAACACTCACTGGCTCCTTGAAACAGAGGCTTCGCCTCCGTTTGCCTTAGCCTCATTGATTATGAGGCTGCTTAGCCTCCCGAAGGCATCCTCAACCCGCTTAGGATCGTCACCTGTTACCTCAATCCTGTATCTTGGTGGACCTATTGTGTATATCCTGGCAGTGACGCCTAACTTCCCGGCCTCGTTTACCGCCTCCTCAAGTATCTTCCTAATGTACTCTACCCCATTTGGCTTGAGGTTTATTATCCTCACCACACCCACTATGGTTACCTTGGGTAGTTCAATCCTCTCCTTGGCGATCTTAGCGATTTCATCTATTAACTCCCTCCTAACCCCGAGCTTAACCAGTGGGTCGACGTTACCCTTAGCCGCCTCCTCGAACACTGAGTATAGGTCCCCGTAGTACTCCATTATGCCCCAGCCGACCTCCTCCATTAGCCTATTCACATCAGTACCCATCCTCTGGGCGACCATCTCAAGGAGCTTAACGGCCCTCAGGTTCCTCTTCCACTCATTAAACTTCCTCTCCTTCTCCTCGTCCCTAACCCTCCTCAGTGATAGGTCTATTAACCCTCTCCTTGGGTCAACCCTCATAACCTTGAACACGGCCTTAGAACCCACCTTCAAGTAGTCCTTAATGTTCCTGAACCAGGACTGGAGAATCTCGTTAATGGGTACGTATGCCTCCACCCCACCGTACTCGTCCAGGGTTATGTAGGCTCCATGCTCCTCAATCCTCTTAACCGTTCCAACCACAAGTTCACCAACCTCGGGGTACTGCCTCCTGTAGAACCTAACAGCCGTGGCCTGCTGACCCTGCGCACTCTTCTTGCTCACGCTGCTCATAGCCAACTCTTCCCTTGCGATTCCCCTCTATGTTTATAAACTTTTATCAACACTCAGCACTGTGGCCCCGCCTAGGCTGGGTATGCTATTATCCGTCATTCAATTAAAGCTTCATGAACCCTAGGTGGAATTCAAATGACCCCCTCCCCACCTTGAGGGGCGGTTTTCACCCTGGGGGGTCTCGACAGTTACCCCGCCTATTGCGGGGTCAATCGACGTATCATGCCTAGTCATGGGTAGTGTATTAGATATACCTGGTCAGCTTCGACAATTGGTAGGCCATAAACCACGTTAAACCCCCTCCTAAGCTTGGGTGGCGTTAGGTGTATGAACAATTCCCTGAGCCTAGGTGGTTCATTGAAGTCGGCAGTCACGTTAGCGTATATTGACGCTGAGTCCAGTTCACTGATCCTGTTGATCAACCTGGAGTCATCTATGTGCGGGATTATGATTAACCTACGCCTCAACGCATCATCAACATCGTTAATCTCGTCGATGGGTACAATTAACCTCACACCACTTCTACGCAGGAATGAAACCAAGTCAATGTAATTACGTAGCCACCTAGCCTGCCCCCTAGGCAGTATAATCGCCCTAACGCACCTACCCCCACTCATCAAGTCACCTATGAACTGGGGTATTAGGAACACCGCGTAATCAACCCCCTCTCTGCAATCCACGTTAAACGGTGCGGTGAGCACTAGGTTAACTACACCCACACGTTGGGTTAACGGGTATTAGCCTATAAATCAATAACTCACGGCAAGTTAATGATGACCCCACCCTAGGTGGGTGGGGTTGGCTTAAGGGGCGGGTTTACCGGGCGGGGCATACTACTAATGGCCAGGATCTTAATAAGCTTTTCACAATGCAATACGAAGTCAAATATTGAAGGGTAGGAAAGAGGTATGGAATCATAATAACTATGCAGACAGATATGCTTTTAAAATAAGGCAGTGGTTAATTTTTGCCCCGTTCCCCGCATCTCTGTGTCCCTAATCACCTTTCATCTCTTGTCGGGACTTTGCCCCATCCTTGGGGCATCATTGGTTCAGTGTCCACGGGGCTGGGTCTGACCCCGCTCCTTCCTCGGTGCCTTACCTCTGGAGGCGGGTTGAGTAACCCTACTTGGTGCCTTCTTATAAGCTTTTCGCCTATTTTTAAATTAAATTCTGCGAAATTTTTATAAATTTTGCCTCCTATTGTTGATTATGCCTGAGGCTGTTTACTTCAGGGGGAGGGTTATTGTTGGGAAGAGGATTGGGGAGAAGACCTACGTCAGAATAGACGTGTACATTGATGAGGGTGGTAGGGAGCTCGCCAAATACATTGGTAGGGAGGTTGGTGGAATAGCAGTGGTGATTGAGAATGAAGGCTCATAGAGCAATACTCATTAAACTGTCTAAGGATAAGTGTGATACTGCCTATATTAGGCGTTTAATGGCTTTAACAAACCTAGCCTATAGAGGGTATGAGGTCTGGGTGCCAGACCTACCCAAGACGATACAGTATCAGCTCTATGACTTCAAGAACATGAAGAGTCTAGTTTTCGGTGCTGAGCCTAAGAGGTGGTTTGTTAGGGCTTGGGTTCCGTTGAAGACGTTTAGGGTTTACCCAGATGGCTCAGTGAAGGGTGATAAGAGGGCACCAGTGGTTCTAGACTTCAAGAGTAGCATTATCAGGATACGCCAGGTTTGTAGGAATGAACATGGTTATGTTGTTGAACTCCCAATGCCCAAGTGGATCATTGAGAGGGTTAAAGAGGGCGGCGACATTAAGTTTGCGAGGGTTGGTCTCAAGGATAATGAACCCTACCTAGCCTTAGTGACTGAGCGTGTGGTTGAGCCTTACGTGCCTAGTGACTACATGCTAGCCGTCGATGTTAATTCCTGGAGTCACGGCATTGCGTGGGGTCTGGTTAAGGGTAATAGGATTTCCTCCTTTAAGCAGGAGGGTCTTAATGTGGGGAAGATTGTAGGATTGTATAAGCAGGCAATTAAGCGTGAGAGGAGGCTTGGAGCCTTAAAGAGGCTAGGACTAGGTGACACGGTGAATGCTAAGAGGGCTGGGAGGTTGGTTAGGAGGCTTAGGAGTCGTGCGTATAGGCTCATTAGGGCTGAGGCGGTTTTCCTAGCCAGGAAGCTCACTAAGAAAGCCCTTAGGTATAGGGCAATGGTGATTATTGATGATGTTGATTGGGAGAGCTTAAAGGAACTCCTCATGAGGAGGTATGGGAAGAAAATCAGTAAGTTACTTCTCTCTGGACTAAAAAGATTCGTGAAATTACTGGTTACCCAATTACAGTGGTATGGTGTACCTTACGAATTCAAGAGACTCTACAGCAGGAAATGCCCAAACTGCAAGCATAAGCTGACGCAGCAAAAGGGAAGGGTAATGATTTGTACTAATTGTGGCTTCAAGGCTCCTAGGGACATGGTGCCCATGTACTGGGTTCTGACCCCCTCCCCGCCTTAAAGGGCGGGTTTCCCTGGGGTCTTGGGGGTTACCCACGCTTGTTGCGGGCTACTAGATACCTTGACAGGGCTGGGTTTTTATAAATCTCTAACCTCACGAGGGCGGGCGTGTTGAACGTGGCCTCTATAAGTGTCCCCGCATGGGGAAGGTCATTAATGCGGACTTGAACGGTGCAAGGAACATCCTACATATCCCCGAGTCCCTGGGATCCGTGAGCTGGGGGCAACTCACGGTGAGGGATGGGGGTAATGGGTTGAAGACCCAGCCCATGGTCTACCGCTGGACGAGCAGAGCGGAGTGGGTGCGAACCACACCCACCAGCAATGAAGCAATGAGGATGAAGGCGGTAAACCACAAACCAATGAACCGCCCTAAGGGAACCCCCACCCTCCAGGGCGGGGAGGAGGTCGGTATGCGACTACGGCCACCTGAGGCGATTAGGGAACTGTGGTTAAAATACTAGCAAATCCTACCTAACCCGTTAAGGTTGATTCGAACCCCCACTGGAGCGGGGGCACTCGCACTTCCCGCATTCACGAGCCTTCAGGTAATTGGAAGCACGATTGCCATCGTAGAATGGCACAACAGAATCACCATCAACCCTAGCTAAGCCAGCCTCAGCAAGCTCCCTAACAACACAATTAACAAGCCTTGGAATAGCACGGCCAGCCAGTCTCGGCGCATCCTCAACACTACCACCCCCAAACAACCAGTAGAGGTACCTAACAAGCCACATGTAGTCATCCCACAAGTCCCTTGCAATATCATCAACCTTAGCCGGGCCCCTCGCATTAAGGTACTCAAGAGTCTTCTTAACAGCCCACTCGAAGCCGATGTAACTAGGCCCGCACCTGCACGTGAGCCCGAAGGTAACGGCGTCAATTAGGTCAGGGCTAGCCATGCTTAACCACCAGCAGGCCAACATCAATCATGCGTTTGATAAGCCACTCAACCCCAACCCCACCAAGCTTAAGCGCCCTATCACGGCTAAGCGGGTGCTCCAGGGCGAGCCTAACAAGCTCGCTGATATTGCTAACACGGCTTAACCACGCTAACTGCCTGGCATCGAGGATTAGGAGCCTCGCCTCATAGGGCTCAATACGGAAGCGTGCATAAGCCTCATAAGCCAGCAGCCCAACCTTACTGCGCTCGTCAAGTACCCTGTAGAGGTCGTTGAGGATTGGGGTGAAGGCTGGGTGGGTTAATGGTACCTCAATATTCTCCCCGTTAACCTTCATGATGATGAAGGGTAGGGTACCGTCAATCGGGTAGCCCGCCTCCCTCTCGAAGGCGATCGCAATGTACGTTCCCTTGAACTCCCTTTCAACAATCCTCTTGATCAGCAGGTCATGCTTCTTGATTACGCTCCTAGCATCCTGGGTCATGGGGGTGGTTAGCCAGCACAGGCTGATTAGCTAGCCTAATTAACCAAGGCACCCCACCTCAACCATGCCTGGGGGTAGGCCTTCGAATCCCCTGGATAGGGTTACGAATACCGCAGTAGGCTGGTCAATGTTATTATTAATGCTGGCTGGGTACGGCAGCGGCGAGGCGGGTAGGAGCATGGTACTCCAATTGCTTAAGGAGGATGCAATCGGCCTCCTGAACACAGGCGACCCACTCGTGGCGAGGCTCCTTGAATTAACTGGTAAGGGTAACCTAACCCCTGAGGATGTGGGTGAAGTGTATAAGGCCGCAAGGGAGCTCTACATGAAGTACTCTGATAAGGCACCTGAGGCAATAAGGGCACTAATCCACGCTGCCGCACTGGTTGGTACACTCCGTGGTGCACTCCCAGCGAATTTGATTAATGTTGATGCTGGGAAGTGGGGTAGGCTCCTTGAACTCGCCAATAAGGATGAACTAACGCCAAGTGAGGTTAATGAACTATACACGCTTGCGAGGGAGTTCTACGAGGAGTACATTGATAATGCCCCAGAGGCAGTCCTAGTACTCGCCTACGCTAGCTTGAGGAAGTTCCTAACTATGAGACAATCCTCATAATCACCCTGTACAAATTGTACACATCCCCACGCTGGGCATAGTACCACAGCGGGCTCGCACTAGTAATCACAAACCTATTATGCTTCCCATCACGCTCAAGGTAATTCAAATTAGCCAGGGACTCTAGGACAGCGTGAACATAGTGCTTAAGCCTACCAGCCTCACGCCTAAGGTAAACCTGCACAACAGGGTTAGCCACGGCTAGCAGTACAGGCTGCTTAAGCCTAACATCCCTGCCGTTAATGAACCTGTGGATCCTGGCGAACTCAACAACAGCCTGATTACCCATGTTACCGTAAACCCCGTTGATTATTGTGAGGGCTGTGAGCCAGGTGGCAATCTTAATGAGGCTAACCCTGCCTTCCGCAATCTCCCTCAGGATACCATCCACCCAAGCCCCCCTACCCCCACCCACGCCAGGCACCCTGCAGTATAACTAATTAGAATTATACACACGCACTCGGCATGAACCATGGGGTAGTCGTAATCCACAGGCCAATTAGGTACGCTCAAGAGACAATTGTGATGAGGTCAAGTGGTAGGGTTATTGCACCAATCATGCGTAGGCATGGGCTTGGTGCATGGCAATTGGAGCCGGGGCGCTACATTATAGCCACGGTTCGTAGGCGTAGGGGGCTTAGGGCTCTTGAGGTCACTGCACAGTGCCTTGAGGTAACTGGCCAAGGAGCCAGGAGGATTCTAGGCGAGTTCTAGGCGAGTTCACCTTCTTCACTCCGAGGTTCGATAAGGGTGTTATTGTCGAGTGGGCTTGGCGTAATTGTAATCACAATCATGATTGACACCCCACTGGAGTGGGGGGTGGATCCCGTTAGGCTAATTAAGGTCAAACAGGAGCAAGCGCCCCATGACCCCAGAGGCATCTAATCCTAAGGACATTGTACTCGCAGAGTTACAGTGCAATTGGTTTGATATTGGGAATTGGCGTTGGAGCTGCAACCCCAATGAGGAGCAGTACTTCCCAAATCAATGGTGGGACTTCGCTTCCCTAACCATATACGCCCTACCCACCGCTGTGCCGTCAGATAACGACACGGTAGTGGATATTGATAAGGATATTATTGATGCGTTAAGGATGCACAAGATTGTGTGCCACCCCTCGACTGTGCAGGCGGTCGAGGGGCTTGGCTTGAAGTGCAGTGAGGTAACTGACATATTCCCCAATGTAACAGACCACATAATACTTACTGGGAACAAGCTAATAGTCCCCCCAAGGGTTGTACACTGAGAACCCAAGCTCCCTAATCCCCACTTGAATTAATCCAACATATTAGAGCGCACTGCCTATGGTTCAACCTAATCCAAACGTGCCTTGGATTCACAACACAACGCATTCACCATGACTAAAGTGTAGTGAACGGAGGATGTTCCTAGGCTCAAGTATATCCACGTATAGCGTGGATGGTGTGAGGAGGCATGGTTACCCTATCCCGCTGGGTAGGTTCGTTGAAATATTCCTTGCAAAAGGTACCACTGGAGTGGGAGTCCAGTAACGACTAACCCCCATGTTTATCAACACCACCTTGACAAAAGCCCACTCATCCCCCATGGGGATGAGGCAAAAAACATTTGGCATAGCATGGTTATTATCGGTAACCAACCACCGTAATAATCCAAACAATCGTAAGAGAACACCCCAATATTTGTATGACTCATCCCCCTCACCCCACTCACCCTCCCAGAGAGGGGGATACACGCCCACCGTAGTGGTCATTCAATTCCCAGGGGCTTAATAGTGGGCAGGCATGTACAGGTGCACATGGGGGTGAGCGATTAAACTACACTAATACACACACGGTCAATTGCCAATGAGGGCTGTACTCGGTTAAGGAATTGGTGGGGTTGCCTTATTAACCAGCCGCACCCACCCACCAGTATGCAGGCCCTGAGTGAAGATGCCTTAAACCTACTCACGAGGCTTAAGATTGAGGAGGGTATCGTAATGTGCATGAGCCAGCAGGTCGATGAATGCCTCGACGGGTTCGAGATTGAGCAGAAGAACGAGTTCACTGTGAAAATGTGGAGGAGGAGGGTGCTTGGCGGTAGGTTTAGGTTTACCCGTGAATTATATGCTGAGATCCCAATGTACACCTGGGCTATTACCAATGGGAATATACCATACAGCGTTGTAATCATGTATGAGCATGATGAGTACTACGATGAAGTCTACGGTGCGGCTGCCCCAGTGAGGAGTATCACCGATGCCGTGTGTAGAATTGGGGAATGCTTGAGGCACGAGTATTACGCACCATTCAGGCGGGCTGTGGCTCAGGCTGTACCGAGGGTTCAGGTTAATGAGCTGGGTGATTACAATGTGCTTGTTAGGCTGCTGGGTAGTAGCAACCCCGTGGTTAGTGTGCTTGAGGCGCTTAGGGCTGGGGATGCTGCCAGGCTTAGGAGGCTTGTTAAGAGCGGCTTCATAACCCATGTTGCGTACCAGGTTAAACCCAGTGAAGCAACCTTTGACCCAGTCCTCTCAAGGCAAATATATGAGTACATTATGAGGCATTGGTGGTGAAGGCGCCTCAATGCCATTTGCCGTTTGCCCAATGGTTTATGGCTCACCCTCAATGGGGGATGAGTTATTTTAACTGGCCGCACCATATGCGCCGCATGGTTGTTATCGGTAGCGTATATTGACAGTGCCCATTGACAATTATTGACAGGCGGTTAGGCCTCACCCCCTGTTCATAGGGTTCATTCAATTCCTTGGGGAAAGCTTAAAAAGGGTTGAATGAAAATTTAAGGTGGGGGTGGTACCCCCTCTCTACCCCGGGGTGAGTGGGGTGAGGGGGATGAGCCATACAAACACCTTGGGTGCTTTTTACATTTGGCCGTGGGTGGCTTGCTCGGTTACCCCCTGTAGCCGAGCAGTACATTCTTCACAACCTCATCAAGCCTAACCCTGTAGCCGTAGTACCTAGCCCCACCCCTTTGGTAAACATTCCTCTCAACACTCCACACCTTCTTCGGCATACCTGGGACAAGGGCACTCTTAGCCCTGAAGGTAACATACACCACACCATCCCTGAAGAGGTTAATAGCCAGCCTAAGAGCCTCCCTCAAGTCATTATCAAGATTGTCGGGTGGCTTGCTAATAAAATCATCAATACTATTCCCACCGTAGTAGTTGAGTACCGTATTCAACCCAGCCCTGACCAACTCAGCATCCTCCTGAGTCCCCTTATCAAGCACAATCACCCCATCATCCTCCCCATGCTCCAGGATCGCCCTAAGCACCTTAGCCTTAGTAACCTGACCCTGAATATAACGCCTAGCATACTGTACAAGCCTCAACTCCCCTGAATCAACAACCTCAGCAATCTCAACCTCCTTCTCAGCCTTAACCTCATTAAGCCACTCCTTAGTGGCAGAGGCAACGAGGGCGAAGTCTGGGTAAAGCTCCGTGATACAATCCACGAGGGCCTCAGTAAGCTGGATAAGGTTCTTGGTCGCCATGAATTTATCACGGCACTTCTTGTACACCTCGCTCAACAGGCCGTAAATCGGCTTGATTTCAGGCAGGTTCTCGGTCGCCTCCAATGGGAGTATTTCATCGTACCAGGTTAGCTCGATGAACCTCCTGAGTATTGCCCTATCCCCGCCCGCCCTGGAGAGCACGTTAATGAAGAATTCCTTGAAGGGTACGTTAGTGAACACTAACACGCCCCTGAGGTTGTGGAACATTATCGGCATGTCTAGCCCGTATTTGGGTGCATGGATTGACATGACTCCGAATCCAACAGCTGCACTGTGGAGCACTTGAGCATAGTTGACAAGCCCCTCATACTGTTCATCAAGAATCAGGGGTAGCCTATTCAAGGCCACGAGTGTTCTGGCTTGGGGTAGGCTTGTGATTGGGCCGCTTAGGACAACGAGGTAAAGCTCCTTGTCGTAAACGTCTAGGAGGCGTGTTAAAACCTCATTCACGAGCGTTGACTTGCCTTCGAAGCCCCTACCACGGTTCCAGATAATGTAATCAATGAACTCCTTATTACGCCTGCGTATCACTGGAGTGATAACCTTAGCCATTGTGAAGGCGACGTTGAGCCATGCGTATTTTTGATTCGGGCCATAGTACTTGTGAAGCCAGTTGAATATGCTGATAAGTGATTTGATGGCATCCTTACCATGATTAATCGGGTCGAGGGCGCCGTATGGGTCAATCAGGTTACCGTCATCAGAGAGTCCAGCTGAAACAGGCCTCTTAATGACCCTGATGCCCCTTTTAATCCCGTCAATGTTCTTGAAGTCCCTGACCCAGTATGGCCCGCTTGTATTGGCAATGCGCTGTATGAAGGCGTTGAAGTCCTGGGCAGAGGTCATTGCGATTATTCTACCGTCTTCACCCCAAGCCACGTAATAACTATCAGCCAGGTATGGGTCACGTATTTCAGCCATGCGTTTTGGGAGTTCAGCGATTATCCTGGAGTTCTTCCCGCTGATAATCCTGACGACAACGGCGTTGCGCTCGGCGTCAATGTCGGCAATAAGCATGTTTGTGCATACCCTATTACCATTATCATCAGTGCCCTCATTGTAGCATACCTCAGTCCTCATGAAGCCAACCTCCTTCACGCTCACAAGCCTCAGTATCCTCTCCGTGAGTAACCTCTCAGCATCCTCAGGCCCCTTGGCGAGTATAATCCTATCAACATTCCCATCCTTGTTGGCTGTTAAGGCGTCTGGAATATGCCTAAGGTCGTAAATCTCAATCGCAGTCTTCGGTGCATACACTATGCAATTATTATTCCGGCTCTTCCACCTACACTCCACGTCAAGCCCAACCTGCTCCCTGAGCGCCTCAGCCTGAGCCTGGCTGATAATTATCAGGCACATGTCATCCTCGCAAACCTTATCAACCAACGTGCCATCGGCAGCGAAGACTGCCCCGTAGGCCTCAAGCTCCTTCTTAAACGCCTCAAGGTCTTCCTCCTCTCTTGGTGCATTCCTCATTGTGAATATGCTCATTACGCCCACCCGCACATGGACAGTAGGCACTTGGTTGGTGCCAGGTAGTCGGGGAGCCTTGCGTGTATTACAGCGTGCTCATCGATGATGAACATTAGTGGCATTGGTGTGCCTGATGCGTAGAGGTGGGCTACGACTGCAGCGTCAACGAGGTCTCTACCGTACTTGATGCGTAGTTCATCGAGCATTGCCTCAACCTCAATGAAGTCTGCCTTGCCGTCTATGGCATCCATGAGCTTCTCGTAAGCCTCCTGGGTCTTCTTGAAGGCGTCTGCGAAGTCCTCGTCCCAGGGTACCCTGTTCATTTGTGCTTCAGCCATTTTGAGTAGTTTGAGGCTTCTGCATGCCTTCTCCCTGGCGTCATTATCGCCCTTTGGAATCAGGTACACGTAGCTCTCACGTTCCCCGTTACTCCCAACGGCTATTGCTATCCAGGTTGCTGTGTTCCAGGTTACCTCGCATTCACCGTTCCTCACTGCAGTGAGGACTGTGCTCCAGTTCACCTTCGAGCCATCGTAACCGTAGTACTTCTTAACCAGGTTTAGGAACTTGTGGTTGGTTATCTTCGCAATTCTAATTTGCCCCCTCTCCCCCTCTACCATGGCCTCAGCGGCTTGGGCGAGTAGTGTTAGGGGGTCTGGGCGCCTACTGCCCTGCCGCTGGGGTGGGGGGCGTGTTTTGGATTGGGGCTGAGTGTTCATGATAACTAGTCCTGATACCTAATTTTAACTGTTGCGTTAAGACTAAAAGTTTTAGCCTACTCTTCCAAACTCAAGGTAAAGGATATGTTCTGAAGTTCGATGTTAGGAGAGTAGTTACTCTTAAATTGCCCAAGAGTTCACACTAGTCCTGATGCCTAATTGCTGGTTAGTCATGATGAGTGAGGGGAATTTCAACTACACCATTAAGTATGGGGTTTTCGGTTTACCTGGGGGATCGGCTGAGAGGCTTAGGGGGTTGATTAATGTTGGTGACCATTTACTAGTTTACGTCGTTAAGAGGGGTTGTAGTGAGCTTTGCGAGTCCTTCGCAGCCGTGCTTGAGGTGGCTGGTGGTTGGCGTGGGTCAAGTAAGCCAACTTGGCCTGATGAGGTTGAGGAGGGTGTGGTTAAGTACCCGTGGGTCGTTGACGTTAAGGTTGTGGTTAAGGGTAGGGTGAGTTACAGTGAGGTTTACAGTGAATTAACCAGGCTACTGCCACTTGAGGACATCCGCAATAAGCTACAGAAGGCTGGTGGGCGTGTTGGGTTTGGGACTGTGTTACGCATGCTCAGTGCAAACGCCAGCGGGAAACCTGTGGGGAGTGAACTATGTGAGTTGATTAAGGCGAGGCTCCAATCCACGGGTGGGTGGGTCTTCGGTCATGAGGATGTTAAGGGTTGGTTGAGGGAGGTTGGTGAGTTACTTGGTTACCATGTGGTTACTGAGTATGAGAGTGAGGGTTATAGGTTTGATGTTGCCTGGTGGGGTAGTGGGAGGGATTTCAGGGGTGGGAGGCACCCTGCAGCGGTCTTCGAGGTTCAGCGTGGTGGTAGTTTGGTTGAGGCCTTGGCTAGGCTTAAGCATGCACTGGATAAGTGGAACATCAATGGACTATACCTAGTGGTCACGGAAGAGGAGGATGCAGGTAAGGCTCGTAGGCTTGTTGAACCTCAATTAAGGGGCTCATTCCACGAGTTAATGGACAGGGTTAGAATATGGACCGCCAAGAGGGTTAAGGAAGTTAGAGACACCTTAGCAAAATACAGTGATGAGGTAAGGGAGTTATCGACACTAAGAGATTAGAGGCTCATTGTAACCGAAACACTCAAATTAACAGCAACAGTACTACGCATTAATGCCTAAGTGCCCCTACTGTGGCTCAGGGGACTTAACACCAATTAAGACCTGGACGTTTAGGTTTTATGAGGTGACGAGGTATAAGTGTAACAAATGTGGTGGAATATTCAACCACTACAGGAACATTACGGGTAGGGGCAAGCCTGAATTCTACATCAGGATTAAGCCTAAGCCTTCCTCAACCCACTAATGGCTCATTCTTTTCATCACGTAGTTCTGCAGCATTCTCTTCATAATCACCTCCCTAATGGTATCTATCTTCTCGGGTGGTATGAAGAAGTGTAGTGTTGTGTAAAACCTCTCATCATGATACTTACTCTGTAGCTTTATGTGCAGTAATTCGTGAAGCACCAGGTATTTGATGATGTCCTCGCTGAGGTCCAATAGGTCCTCATTTATGTATATTGTTCTTGTCTTAATGTTGCTTGATGCTGCCTTCGTCCTATACCTCCTTACCTTAACCTTAACATCATCCCCAATCCCAAGCATAAGCCTATACTCCGAGAGAACCCTCTCAATGACGTCTCTGTAGTTCACGTAGAACCTCACCCTCTATGTAACTTGCAAGGTTATATGCCACTTGTTTAACATCCCCTATATTAACTCCCTTAAGAACCTTGAGGAGGTCCTTCAATAGGGCTGTCCGTAGATTCTTTCTATCGCTCTCATAAAATGATGATGCACTTACCTCTGAACTATACTTTCTAATGACCTCTTGAATAGCATGCTCAGTATTATCAAGCTTCGTAACGCTTACTTGGAATCTGCTTGACATGAACCTCTTAATATCATACATGAGCCTCTCCGGTAAGCCTAATGCCTCCCTCTCCCTCCTATACGACATAACCTCATTCACTAATTTAATAAGCTCGTTAATCATCTCCCTGCTAAGTACCCTGCTGGTACGCCACTCCTCCTCAAGCCTCCTCAACCTCTCATAAATAACCTCATAGACGGGGTTGGTTGGTTCAAGACCTAGGAATCCCCTAATGGTTAATAACGCCTCAGCAGCCACATACATGGCCTCTGGGTCTTGTAAACTACCCTGAAGCCCCCTCACCCTGTTTAAAACATCCTCCAGGGTATTGAGGCCTATTGTTAATTCACCTGTTAACCCTATGTTAGGTATTGCTGTCTTTTCATGAACAAGCTTAAGCAGGTCCCTCCAGAAACCCTCAGGTAACCTAACACCCCTCGCATAATGCATGACCCCATTATAGAGCTTAAGCAGTATAACCAAGTCATCGTGGAACCTCAACTTCTCCTCAAATGCACCCAACGCTTGATATAGGTATTGAGCCTTCTTAATATCATTCATCAACTCCAAGGCTTCGGGGTCGTAATTGGCGTAACCCTGAGCCAGCACTAAGGCAGCATGCCCCAATTCCCCATAAATACCGTGGCCTTGCCTAGCCTGTTTCACCAATTCATCAATATTCAACTTAACCTCATGTACACCGATCCTCACGCCATTCAGGAGCCTCTGCTTTATATTCTCAATGATCCTAGCCAACTCCCCATATGCAGTGTTTAACCTAGTAATGCTCCTTTCGAAAAGATCCCTATACGTCTCCTCATCAATCAACTCATACTTAGCCAAGGCCTCCTTAACATTATCCATTAACCCAACGAAGTCGACGATTAGGCCAAACTGCTTCTCAACATCACCATGCCTATACGGTCTATTAACCCTCGCAATTGCCTGCAGGAGTCTATGCTCATAGAGTGGCTTATCTAGGTACATCACCTTAAGCCTTGGGAAGTCGAAGCCTGTTATTAACATATCCGTCACGATTAATATGCGCGGATACTCACTATCCTTGAAACCCTCCTGAATACGCCTATTAACCTCATCCCAATCCCTAACACCCTCAGGCCCCCTCCACCTATCAAGTAATTCATTCATATAGTTACGTATCTCCTCAGGGTCATTATTCGTATACGTCATTAAGACCTCACTCCACCTCCTAGCCTCCTCACCAAACCTTCCAACGAGGGCTTCATCAAGTGCCCTCTTCATCCTAACGCAGGCTAGGCGGCTCGCGGTGACGATGATAGCCTTAAACCTAAAGCCCTCGGTATCATCCTCAATTCTTTCAGCGATATACTCGGCTATCCGCCTGAGCCTATTCTCATTCTCCAGGAAAACCTTAATCCTGTTAAGCCTCTGCTTAATCTCCTCCTCAGTTACAGCAGCCTCATCAACCAAGTCATCTAGGCTCCCCACGTCACTGGCATGCCTAAGCCAGGAATCCAACAACCCCTTAATTTCACCCGGGGACACGTTAATCCTCAAGTCCCCTATTTCCTGAACAACCTGGTACTTCAACGGCAACGTGTAACCATCCCCTATCGAATCCATTATGAAGTACCTATCTAAGTAAAACTCCTTCCTCTCGGGATAGGCGAATAGGTTGAAGGTGTTCCTCTCATAACCCATAACGGGAGTTCCTGTGAATGCGAACTTTAAGGCATTGGGGAGTAGCCTATTGAGTGTTGCCCCAAGCACCCCATAGAGGCTTCTATGGGCCTCATCAAGTAGTACAAGTATCTCCCTCTTCTGAATGGGTTGTAGATCATTAAACTCCTCCGGCCTAAACTTCTGCACCAGAGTGACGTAAATCCCCCTAGTAACGCTGCGTCCGCTCACCTCCCTCTCCTTAATATCCCTCAGGATACTCTTCAAATCCTCCATGGACTCCACAATCCTCACATACTCCTGGAAATACTCCGCATAAATATCCTTAATGAACTCATCATAAAGCTGCCTCTGAAGTTCCCTCCTATCGACGATGAAGAAGACGATGGGATCCTTGTCGTAAAACCTCTTGAAGAATTGATATGCAATGTAGAACATTATGTAGGTTTTACCACTACCCTGCCAATGCCATATAAGCCCCCTACTCCTATCATCCCTCCCCTCCAGATAATTCACCACCCTCTCAACAGCCTTAACAGTAGCCCAATACTGATTATACCTTGGGATGACCTTCTCATCCCTCCTTTGCCCCTTATAGAAAATGAACCACCTCAGGACCTTGAGGATTCTAGACCTATTAAGCAGGTCAAGTATGTCATATTCACCGTTAAGGTTACGCCACCTACCATACCACCTATCCCTACCCCTATACACACTGGACATGGGCATATACACGGAACTCTCATCACTAGTGTAAACCACACCAATCTGCACGTACTTAAAGAGGTCTGGGTACTCCCTCTCATACCTCAACAATTGATTATAACCCTCACTGATCGCCCTCTCACCAAGCCTGAAGGGATCCTTAGCCTCAATCACCAGAATGGGGATACCGTTAATATAAAGAACAACATCTGGTTTATTGGGTTTTACTTCCCCAGGGAACGTAACATTTCTGCATGCGATGAATTCATCGTTATTAATATTTTCATAATCAATCAGGGTAACGTAAATAGTATTCCTACCCTCCTGCACAAATAACCCATCCCTGAGGTACTCAAGAAACTCATAGGGTTCGGACTTAATCACCATGTCCTTAACCTTACCTAACACATCATCCACCTTATCTCCCAATCCCTCATTAACCAAAGCCTTTTCATTCAATTTCCTAAAACTCTCCTCAAAAACCCTATCCAGTATTGGGCTAGTAACAAC
>Ga0081534_100270_pt1 | contig 17712 bp, 25 predicted proteins | sample MonGeyMetagenome_FD_71019 | JGI IMG/M metagenome (GOLD analysis project Ga0081534, IMG submission 71019) | Hypoxic/sulfidic aquatic microbial communities from Monarch Geyser, Yellowstone National Park, USA - MG (SPAdes) v1 (version 2) | ecosystem: Environmental > Aquatic > Thermal springs > Hot...
ATAAATTTTTCGGGCCCTTAAAGCCCCCTAATCATATATCCTTATTATAATATAGGATATAGAGATAAGGGGCCTTTAGGGGATAAGGTGAGAAGGGGGGGGCTTTAGGACATTTAACCCCCCGGTTAAACGCAAAAAATTCAAAAAGGGCTTTAGCTTTAGGGGCCCTAAAAATAGGGGCCTTAATCATATAAATGATATTTTGATTCTAATTTGAATATCTCTGATAAGGCATTTTCTAATTTATCGAAAATATAGAATTCATAATCTCCTCCTGAACCGTCGTAAAATTCTAGAACATAAACGCTTTTATTTCTATAGCTTAATAGATACACAGTGTAGTATCTTCGGGGCTCAAATTTTGTAGTGAAAATTTGTTGAAATTCAAATCCGAATTCTTTTTCAATTTTACTCGTAATCATATTACAAAAACTAGTATCGGAATATTTCAATTTAGAATATTCCTGTCTCGAGGGCTTTTCAAAATTTCCATTTATTTTATTATAGAAAAGAACAATCCTTCCTTCGAATTGCTCAATCATTATAATATCATTATAAAGCCCCTCACAAAAGTAGCCCTCAACCATATTTCTTTACCCCCCGATATAATCTAATGAATATCGGGTATATAAATCTTTCGGGCCCTTTTTAGGGCCCTATTAGATATTCTTATCATATTATATTAGGATATAGGGATAAGGGCCCGATTAGGGGCTTAAGGGTAAAGGCCCCCCCTAAAATAAAGACCTTTAACTCCCCGGTTAAACACAAATTTTGAAAAAATTACAATTTTTTCGCGTCAACGACTTTAATATTTTGGAATTTTTGCGAAATATGATTAATTACATCTTCAGAGTCATCAACCATAATTATTTCATTAGCGTTGTACTTTTCTAAAATTTGCGCTATTATGCTAGCCTTAAATTCAAAATCTTTCCTAAAATCTTTTTCGCCCCTTAAGTAAATCTCATTAGGAATTATTCCAATTTTATTTAATTGCTCAAGAGTTTTATTATATTGCTTTACGCTCCTGCCGCTGAGAATAATTATAATCGTGCTCTCATTAATTAGGGGTTTTACAAAATTAAGTACATTTTCTTTAGGAATATCCAAATCCATAAATCTCTCACTCTGGAAACAATTCCAAAATCCTCTCTTATCGTTTGCAAATAATTTTTGGCATTCGTTGAACCTATTTTGAGAATCAAAAAGAGTGCCGTCGAGATCTAATATCAAAATCCTTTGAACGTTTTGGGCCATTTTCTTTTACCCCCCGATATATTCTTAGAATATCGGGTATATAAAGTTTTCGCCCCATGAAAAGGGCCCTATTAAGGGATATATCATATTATATTAGGATATAGGGATAAGGCGAAAAGCGAAAAGGGGGGGGGCTTTAACTATAGCCGATTAACTCCCCGGTTAAACGCAAAAATTGAAAAAATCTCAATCTTAAGCCATAATTTCTACCCTTATCTATATCCTAATAATATAATAAGGATATATGGGTGACCCCCTTTTCAATTTTTTGCATTAACTGGGGAGTAAAATTGGTTTCTCTCGCGGCCACGAATTTTTATTTTAGTACTCTTTTAAGCAAAAATCTGAGTCGTAAAATTATCCCAAAAGTGAGATAAATACCCTATAGCCCCCCTATTTAGAATAGTAGAATGGGGATATATAAAGCTTATTCTTTTTCTGATAACGCCGTAAGGGCCAAAAGATTTATATATCAGATATCTTAAGGATATATCGGGGCCAAAAATGAACACGGCCCAAAACCTAAAGGCCCAAAACCAAAAGGAAAACGAAAAGGAGAAATTAATCAGACTCCTAAAACAAATAGGAATTTTTTACACTGATAAGGGAAATAGGATTCTAATATTCGGGGCCGTAATGGGAATTAATAAAAATGAAATTGAAATTTTGCAAAACATAAGCACGATAAGGATAATTGAAAATGCGGAATCTTATAGAATTATTGTCAAAAAGATAACGAAAACTGGAGAAATAGAAATATCCAAAAACGCTCAAATAAAATATAAACATCCAGATCTTATCATAGATTTGTAAATTAAGCAAAAAAGTTTTTTATCCCGAAAATTATAAAAATAGGATTTTTTACGTTTAACCGGGGAGTTAAATCCCCCTATAAAGGGGCCAAAAAGGGCTTTTCCGATTAATGCGATTAACCGGGGGGTTAAATGGGGTAAATATTTCCCCCCCCCCTTACTATACCCTTTATCCCTATAAGGCCCCTTATCCCTATATCCTAATAATATTAATAGGATATTCTTTTTAGGGCCTAAAGAGGGGGGTAAAATTTATATATCGGATATTCTAAGAATATATTAGGGGGCCCAAAAATGGCCCAAACCCAAACTCAAACCCAATCTCAAACCCAAAAGGCCTTTTTCAATAGATTAATGAAAGACCTAAATGTAGCCCTTATTAGATTTAAGGCTATTGAGAACGAAATATTATTTTTCAAATTATCTTATGATGGTGACACTATTGTAATTGAAATATCTAAGAATATGTGGAGAATTAACGTGGAGGATAATTATTTAGGGCATTTTAATATAATCAATTATGAGGTTGACAATTCTAATCTAGAAAATGAGATTAAGGAGATATTGAGAGAATTCGGGGAAAATGTAGAAATAGAATATATAAGGCCCTTATCTAAAATGATAATCAATAGAATTGAAAATAAGGCTGATGATAATAAAATGTTGAATATAATAGAGAGGCTTTACAAATTACTCCTAACCTATATAAAATCCACTTTTAATATTGAGATACCCCCAAAAATTAACCATGCATTAATTCAATATATATACAAATTTGGAGAACCTATATTAGAGGGATATTCTTCTTATACCCCTAATTATATCTATAGCTTTTCGGATCTTTGCACGACATTTAATATATCGAAAATTCAAGAAAATGGGGAAACTAAAGACGTATACCAAATCAGAATAAATTCAGAGAAATATTTAGGGAAATTGCTAAATAGGATAATAAGACTAGTATTAGAATCAAAGATTAAGAATATGTATTATGAAATTAAGATTAAAGGGGAAAAGGCTATAATTAATAATAAAAACATTAACGTGAAACCCGAATTAACAAATGAGATATTAAATCTGATAAACGCCCATATAGAATATATAATCAACGAGGCCAAAAACAAAATATCCTTATTAATATGAGATAAGTTAGGGGTTTTTTCCCTTAAACCTTATTTAAAGATATATGATAATGGGGAATTGAAATATGGGCCTTAGGGCCCTAAAGGGCTTTTCCATTTAACACCCCAGTTAACCCCTATTATCCCCATTTGCCCACTGTCGCTTAAGCCCGAATTAGGGGCCAAAAACTTTATATACTTGAGATATTCTAAAAATATCTTGAGGGGCCAAAAATGAACACAACCCAAGCCTTAAGGAAAAAGATAAGCACAAAAGAGGAATTAGTCGAGGTTTTTAAGTCCTTGAATTTGGATTTTGAGGAAGGGAAATACTCAATAAAGGTGAGGGGCGAAGTAATTTTCGTGACTACTGAAATAATTCCTTCAGTGTATATTCAACAAAATAATATAAGATTAGGATTTGAGAAATCTTCAGAGGGCAAAACGCTAATAATATTAGAATATCCCGATATTTATAACGAAAGGAAAACGTACGTAGATTTAGATAATGGGGTCTCTGTATATTTTGATAAGCCATTCATGATATTCAATTTTCCGATAGAGGGTAAGGAGTAAGGGAAGTGAGATTTTTTTCAAAATTTTTCACCATTTAACACCCCAGTTAAACCCCATTATCCCCATTTAGATTATAACGTGAGAGGGGGCCCTTAAATTCGCTTAGGCCTAAATTAGGGGCCAAAAGCTTTATATACTAAATATTCTAAAGATATATCGGGGGGAAACGAAAATGGCCCCTAAAAGAGCCCAAAACCAAAAGGAAAACGAGAAGCCCAAAACTTTTTATGAGGCCTTATTCCCTAACGGGCTAGAGGAAGAGGAGGAAAAGGAAGGGAAAGAACTATTTGTCGACTACATATATAAGGAAAAGGATGGGAAAGTAGAGGAGGAAATTGAATTTTGGTTCCCGGGAGAGGGAAGGTTCTATTGGATAATCGATTATTCCGATTTTGAGCCTGGATGGATTAAGGTAATGGAAAAGGAGAATATAGGGGATATAGTAGGTTCTTATTATTCCGATTATAGTGAATTGAAGGTGAAAAATATGAGAGAATTATTTGAGAGGTTTAAGAAAGAGCCCGAAAAAGTAGTGGAAGAAGTCACGGGAAGAATAGTAAAAATAAGTAAGGTGATTGATAATGAATGGATAGAAAAGGAAAACGAAAACGAAATAGACGACGACTACCCCGATTATCCCGATTGTGACGAGGAGGAGGACGAGTATTAATCCCCTTTTTAAATTTTTCGCGGTTAACTGGGGGGTTAAAGAATCGCTTTAATGGGGCCCCCTTATCCCATCTTAGGCTTAAGGGTTTTTCACGCTACTCTAATATCCCTATTTATCCCCATTTTGAATTTCCCGTACTTTTATGGTAATGGGGAGGGGATAAGACGAGCTCTAGCCTTTTGCGATTAACTGGGGGGTTAAAGGGGTAACTATTTCCTAAAGGCCCCTTACTTGAGCCTTAAAGGTCACCAAAAAGCTTATATACTTGAGATATCCTAAAGATATCTTAAGGGGTTGAAAATGAACGTAACTCCACAAGAGGGGTATAAGTTATTCGCGTACCTATATGGGTCTGAAAAGGAATTTGAATTTTTGGTTAGTCAAAACAGTAGTGTGGTTTATGTCGTTAGGGATATAGGCCAGGGCCAATTTGAGTTAGAGGTGAAGTCCTTATTTTCCCCTAATGAGAATAAGGTAATTCACAAAAAATATGAGGACTTAGGTATTGAGACTAACGATATTGTAAGGCTATTTGAAAAACTAGCTAATGAGCCCGAAGAGACCTTAGAGGCGTTGTTAGGGAAGAGAATCCCCATTAAGGAAGTGCATGCTAACTTTCACGCCGACTTAGAGGAAGAGGAGTACAACATTTACGGGAATAGCGGAAGTTGAACCCCTTTTTCCCTTTTTCCTGACCCATTAACCCCCCAGTTAAATCCTATTTTTCCCTTATTCGCCTTAGTCTCTCATTAGCTTATTCCGATAAACGTATTTGAATGGGGTATTAGATTAGGCCTTAAAATGGGGTTTAAGGGGTCAAAAAGCTTATATACTTGAGATATCCTAAAGATATCTTGAGGGGTCAAAAAAATGACTAACCCCCAAAAGGTTCAAAAGGTTCAACCCCGAAAACACGCTTATGATTTTTTGACAGAGGAAGACGAGACGAAATTAATAGAGCTAGCACATAATGCAGCTAAATTACATTTGATGTATCAAGGGAATATGGTGAGGGTTAGGGATTATATCGCGATAAATTGGAAACCAGCGAATGAAAAAGAGTTTTTGGAGAAAAAGTTGTTTTTAGACAATTTGGATAAACTAATTGATAATATCCCTGACCCATATGGCATATTGATTATGGCGGGTAATGGGCGGCCCCCATTTGAGACCGTTATATTTGACGATTGGCCTGAAGACGTAGAGGAGGAGGTTGACTCTTTAACCGAATTAATTAAAAAAGCTTCGAAATTACATTTTGGGTATCAGCTAAGAATGTACAAGATTTTTGATTTCTTTAGGGATAAACTAAACGAATTGACGGATGAGGAGGACAAAAAGGTATTGTTGAGTTATCTCCTTAAATTAGACAAATTAATCTTAGAGATCCCTGACCCGTATAAGATATTGAGGGATGCGAAAGAGGGGAAAGTAGGGATAAGGAATTAAATCCCCTTTTTCAATTTTTTGCGATTAACTGGGGGGTTAATTTAGGGGCCCTTATCGTTATCGCTCTTCTCTACTTGACCTTATGGCCTTAACCCAATCCTCTACACTAACACGGTTCATTAAGGCCTTAACCCTATTCACTAAATCCTTTAGTTCCTCCTCTCTATTATCCGTGTTAACCATGCTTATCCCCTTTTACCGTTTTAATGGGTAACCCCCCAGTTAATGGGATCCTACCCAGTAAAACCCCTTTTCGCCTTTTCGGGCATTAAGCCTTATCCCCCTTAACCGTTTTAGGTATTGTTTACGGGCTTTTCTTCCGTCTTTTGAAGGGGAAAAGATGGGAAAAACTTTATATACCCCATTTGACTATAGTTATCTCGAGCCAAAATGGCCCAAACCCAAACCCGAATGGGTCAAAAGGTTGAGGAAAAGGTTCTTGACCTGAATAACCCCCAAGACCTAAACGAGTTTTTGAGGATCCTAAAGGAATTCGGGTATAACGCACGCTATAACCCTAAGGACAAAATGCTATATGTAGAAGGTAAACTAGGTTTCGCTGATGTATACGACAAGGTATACGCGATATGGCATAATGGCATAAGATTAGCATATAAGGACATGCCCGAAAAAGGGGTCATAAGGATTATACTGAATAACGAAGACCACACGAGAGAGAGGATATTATTCCTGAAAAGGAATTCTAAAGCGATTTATGCAGCGGGTGAGCTCACATTTTTCATTCATGATTTCTATGATGACGACGACGAATAAGGCTAGCCCCTAGCCCTTAAAGTCATTAAGGGGTTTTTCTTTATCCCTATTTTCATTTAATGTTATCATGATTAGGTGATCACTAGGGCGTTAGGTGATTACGTTTAACTGGGGGGTTAAGACTAACGTAACTATTAACTGGGGGGTTAAGTCTCAGATTTAACTGGGGAGTTAATTCGGAAGCCCTTTTGTCTTCCGTCTTTCCGCCTTAAAAAGATGGGAAAAGCTTTATATACCCCATTTGACTATAGTTATCTCGGGGGGCCAAAAAATGAACGGAGATACCCTGGCCATTTGGAAGGGACAAGATGAATTTGGTCTATTTTTTGTGAACTCTAGTCTGAACTTCAGGGTTAGAGAACACCCTGACTTCCCTAACGCCTTCCTGATAGAGGAATTTGACCACGAGGAGCTAATCAATAAGGTAACCTACACTTATGCGGAAGAGGGGATTGATAACATATGGGGTTTACTCGAGAGGATATTGGAGAACCCTGAGAGGGCCTTAGAGGATCTAATCGGGAAGAAATTCCGAATAGAGAGAGTAGTCGAGTGGTGAGGAGGTGACGAAAATGGAGAAGGTCAAGCCTACAGATATTAAGGAAATAGCGAAAGCCCTTAAGGAAGCGGGGTTCGAGGTTCAATATTATCCTGATAAGAGGGAAATATGGGTAAGGGGGGATCTAGAGGAAGTCACTGTCCACGCCGTAACTAAAATCGTGATAAGGAAAAACGACACAAAAGTCGTTTATGACGAATTCGCTGGCTATTCATTCGTCACGATATTAACTAATAACGGTGAGGAGTCCTTCGTGTTAGGTGACGTCTTGTCGACATATGCCCAATATAAGGACTCATACCTAAAGTTGAGGGATAAATATTGAATTTTTTATTTGCCGATTAAAAAAAAAAACACTCGTGTTAACTCCCCAGTTAAACGCAAAAAATTCAAAAAGGGAATTTAACTGGGGAGTTAAACCCCTTAAAGGTCTTCTCCCCTCCCTTGGCCCCCTAACCCTCGTTTTGATAACGGTTAACCCCCCAATTAATGAGTGAGATCTCGCTAAGCCCCTTTAGCTTCAAGGCTCAACGTTACCCCCCTAAATCGGTTTTGATAATATAAACGGGCTTTTCTTCCATTTTTCTAAGGCGAAAAGATGGGAAAAACTTTATATACCCCATTTGACTACTATTATCTTGACCCAAAATGGTCACACTCCAAGTCCAAACCAAAATAAATGAGCTAGTCGATTTTTTGGTTAACAAAATGAGCCAAATCCTAAATGTCGAGAGAGAGAACGTCGTCGTGAGGGAAGACGACGAAAAGAGGGACGTATATCATATAGAAATCAATAAACCCACTTCGATTCACCATGAGCTTTTCGAGGAATTCGAGGGCCTTATAGGGAAATTAGGGTTCTGGTCATTCGACGGCGACGTAAAGACCTTAGAGGATAATAGTGACCACAAGCTGACTTCTGAGGTGCACGAATACATTAATAGCGAAATGATCAGGATTATATTGTTCTACGACAAGGAAATAGTGCCTGATCGTGATGATTATGGAGTGCTAATGGAGAGACGCGTTTACCATTTAAAGAAAATAATAGTAGGGAAAACGAGCGTGGTCAACAGTCCTATAGCTAGAACGGTTCAAGAGGTGATAAATAAATTGGAAATGTATGGGGTTAAATATCAGTTCGCTGTCTCGTCGTCATACCCATTCATAGATATAAGAGGACATGTGACACGCATGATGTGGGCTACTGGATTCGAGTTCGAGTATAGTAATTGTGTATCAATAATTGTAAGTGGGTGGGAAGTGAATAAGCCAGAAAAGATAAAGATAGGATATTGGTGTGGTGATGAACCCGAGATAGTTGAAATTCCAATACCTAAAAATGTTAAAGTTAGTATAGCCTACGACGATGGCGTCTTAAGTTTCAGGTTTTCATGAAATAGTTTTTTCATATTTTTCCGATCGTCACCATTAGGTCATGGTTAAGGTGATAGGTTATCGTTTTAACTGGGGAGTTAAGTCTTAGATCTAACGTAACTATTAACTGGGGAGTTAATTAGGAAGTCCTTTTTTCTTCCATCTTTCCGCCTTAAAAAGATGGGAAAAAGTTTAAATACCCCATTTGATTATGACTTAGTCGACCAAAAATGTCCAAAAAGGTCTTGGTCGATGAGATCCCCTCTTATCTAAAAGAGCTATTAGAGGTTTTTGACAAGTTCAATATTCAGTACTCGACTGATAACGTCCTCAAGTATATCCGTGTTAAGGTAAAGATCAAGGAGATCTATTGGCATCCGTTCACCATATTAGAGCTTAGTCAAGGGCCTAAAATAATACGCCTAAAGGTTATGTGGGATAAAATCGAGGTTCACATCGTCGATGTGGATAGGGATATTTCAGAGGTAGTACTAATGCCTAATGATTATCAAGTAAAATATCTCAATGGGTATTTGTACATTAACTATAGATATTTCGTGCTAATGAAGGATATGGAGGTAATTGATCAATATGAGCTTAAATAAGGAATAGGTTTTTCTAGTTTTTATTTTATATAAGTGGGTTAGCGTGAAGTCCAAAAGGGAATTTAATGAGTGAGATTCCGTTAACTGGGGAGTTAATTTGGAAGCCCTTTTGTCTTCCATTTTTCTAAGGCAAAAAGATGGAGGAAAATTTATATACCCCATTTGACTATAGTTATCTTGGGGGGTCAAAAATGTCCACACAATTCGTGAAGTGGGAGAAACCCTCTCAAGCAATAGAAGCCCTAAAGAAAATAGGTGTTAGGGCGAGTTACATCCCTGGTCACCGTAAACTAATAATACGGGGCCGGATGGAAGAGGTCGTACTTGGCGTTTTCGGCGGGATCACGATCTATCAAAATAATATCGAAATATTGTTTACTGAATTCAAAACGACTTTACGTGTTATCAACGAGGACACTGGAGACGTATTATATATCTATTTACCGAAAAAGTCACAGGCAGGGTATTATAAAGACTATTTATGGATAGTGGTAGGGTGAACGAGTATTTCGAGGGGTCAAAAACTTTATATATTAGATATACTAAGAATATCTCAAGAGGGTCAAAAAATGGTTGAACCACGTGTGTTAGAGGTCGTGAAGGGAAAAGATGGGTTGATAGTGTTTTTCCATAAGGAAGGAAGCAAAAGGTGGGCCATAAGACAAGGGGGTGAGTTAGGGAAGTTTAACGTAGTTAAGGAGGAGGAAGGTAAGGAGGTAGGTAAACTAGAGGTCTCACTATTATCTATGGGTATAAGGAATTCAGACGAGCTATTAGCGTTATTATCGGTCTACCCAAATAAGTTAGTTAAAGTGATCTTAGGTGAGGACATCCCTGTTAATGGGGTTTTAATTAGGAATAGTATGCCTAAGGAAGACGGAGACGGAGACCTAAAACCACTCTTAGTCATCCGAAAATATTGGAAAGGGTTCGAGATGGTGGTTGACGATGGAGATATAGGTAACTACACATTTTATATAGAACATAACGTGGATAACCCTAATACTTACGTACTAAAAATACTGAGTTTCTTAATTCAGTGCACTGAGACTATCGAGTATAGTAAGGTCAACGCTAGTAATATTTGTGGATTACTAATGAACATAGCCCTCTACCCCGAAAAGTACTACAATATGGTCACGGGCGATGAAAAACGGATAGAGAACGTTTTGATAATTGATTATAACGAAACCCCCGATTCGGATTTCCCATATTGTAAGTTTTCAGAGGGCTTAAGGCTCAACCCTTAATAAGAGAAGGTAGTTATGGTTTTTTACTTAACTTATTGCTTAAGGGTTTTGGTCAATTTAGGCGTTAGACATCCCGATTAACTCCCCAGTTAACGACACGAGTATTAGGCGTTAGGGATTAACTCCCCAGTTAAGCGAATGGCTAGCCCTACTTAGTGTCGTTGATTAATGGGGATTAAACTTATATACTAGATATACTAAGTATATCTCGGGGGGCCGAAAAATGCTCATGGCCCAAGCCCAAAAGGAAAAGGTTGAAGGCAAAACGGAAGGGAATGAGGTAGAGGTCGAGAAATACTCGTGGGGTTTTAGGGTCTCACTGAAAGGTACCGAGAAGAGCTGGCTAATCAAGCAGCACAACATGAAACCAATGCTAGTAGTAGTCGACGTGGAGGTCAACCGTAAAGTGGTCGACACTAAGGTAATACACTATTTCAACCTAGACGTTACCGATATCTGTCGTCTGTTCATGCTATCGGTTCTATATCCCGAATTAGTAGTGGAGAGGCTTAGTGGAGAGAGGGTAAGGGTTAGTAAGGTCACCATATTAGACTACACGGAAGACCATCGCCCAGGATTTGAGAAGTGTTCATTCTACGACGACTTAATGCCAAAGGTCGAGGATTGGGTCGATTCGGATTGAAGGGAAATTTTATCTTTAATTTGATTTTAACCCCCCGATTAAACACGGTTAGTTTATCGGAGTGTATTCCAGAACTTAATGTTTTGTTATTTGGAGTATACTCCAAAGTATACGCATTTGATAATTATAATTATGATTGACTAGTACGTTAAAAATTTGGATAGAGGACTTAAAAGGATTAACTGGGGAGTTAACGGGAAAAACCGAATTTAGTTTATCTCAGCTAAATGAGAGAAATACGATCACCGGTGATCGTATTTCTTGCACCGAAAGTATTCTGAATTGGATTTATACAATTTGAAACAATCATGTCCTCTTAGGATATACATAATCTCCTTAAAGAGATATACCTAGCGTGTAAAAAGATTTATATACTAGATATTCATAATATAATATAGGTGGTCTACATGACCACCAAAGCCCAAACCCAAACCCTTGAGCCTAAAAGGTTATTCCTCTATTTTTCTAACACAGAAGACGGTGAGGTTCTCGAGTTCTCCATTAGTGGAGAGGACAAGGTCTACAGGGTTAGAGACCTAGGTGTCTTCTTAGTAGAGGAAGAAATCGATGGGATAAAGGTAGGTGAGTTCTGGGTTAGTCACGATATCTTGAAAGTTAAAGGCGTGTGGGGCCTTTTCCAAGCTCTAAAGAAAGAGCCTAAAAGCACACTAGAGGCCCTATTAGGAGAGAGGATCCCCATTAAGGAAGTGGTTGAGGTTAAGGAGGACGAAGATGGGAACGAATACTACGATTATGATTTAGACCCCTAAGTCCTTTTTTCCCCTTTTTCAGTTTTTAGTGTTTAATTGGGGAGTTAACGGGTTGAAAAAATAAAAAACACTTTAGGTTTTCTTTTCCTGAACCTTTTGCTTAAGCTCGTTAATCCGATTTCCGAATTCGTGACACGCTTCCTCGATAATCGGTATGGCCTTTTCCCCTAAGACCTCAACCAACTTATCGCATTTCTCATCGCTTATTATCCCTAATTGCCTGATCACGTAAACGCTTCTCCTAGCGTATCCTGCCTTTAGTAAATCACTATTACTAGCTATCTCTAGGAGTTTCTTTTTTGACTCTTTAGGAAGGAACTCACAAATCATTTGGTATCCCCATTAGGATAATTGGATTTTACCGTTTTTAAAGTTTAATCCCCTTTTGAGGTAGAGGAGAAGCTAGGTAGTTAGGAAGAAGCCTTAAATAGTAGGATAAAACCAATACGAATTTGTATGTTAACTTCTGTTTATAGATGGAGGATATCATCTTATATTAATTGTTTAGGAAAGAAATACAAAGACCGTAAGCTAGTAGACTCGATGGCTTTCTTAATAGCCTCAGCGAATGACGATGACTTAGAGTTCTTCTCACCTAGTGGAGACTATGTAGGTTACTATGGGAAGTTAGAACAAGATGCGAAAGGTGAGTGTAGTCGATATATCGATATATTCTCCTCTTACAACGAAAAAACGATCAAAGGTGTTGCGATAAAGCTATGGAACTATTACGCTAACAAAGAAGTCGATTTCACTAACGAGGAAAAAAGGTTGTTATCTGAGCTGGGCATCGAACTCTGAAACCACTTGGGAAACCCTTTACCCTCCTCGCCCTAAACCTTTAGGGCGAGGCTTTACACCCCCTTAAACCCCATTTTTCGCAAAAAGGAAGTCAAGGATTAGGCACATCAACAATGACTTCAACTTTCTTTATCCCACTCTCAACTAACTCTTTCGCTATCCTTTTCGGAATGGTGAACGAATAGATTGGGATTTTTTCCATCGTTTTGTAATTAACCCGTTTCGTGTTTACAAACAAGTTCACTTCTGGCAGCATGAACTTGCCCTTATCCGTGACTATCTCGACGTCTCGTAACTTTTCAAACTTTTCGAGAATTTTAGATAGCTTCGATGACAACGAGACGTAGTATGTGACGTATTGCTTTCCGTTTTTCTTATATGTCTTTTTCCTAATCTTTACTTTATTCCTTATTATCATGATCTCACTAATATATTGAATAATCCTTCCGATATATAAGCCTTCCTAGAAAAGATGGAAGATTCTTCCATAAATCTTAGGTAAAAAGATGGAGGGAAATATTAGGCTTGGACTCATTTCGATGGCTCTCTTAATCCCCATTCTCATAAGCCGATACCAATTCCCCATTATCATCAAACACCTCTACTAGATTTGCGTACCTCCACTGATCTACTACTACATCTAGTTCATTCGGGTTCATTACCTTTTCTTCCTTTATCAGGAAATATAATGGGCCAATCTTAGAATATATCTTAACTATCATTTAGCTCACCATCCCCTCTTAATTGGTTTACTATTCCATTAATTAATGGTCTAATGCTTTTCATGATATTAATGATAGACGCGATCGCTTCGTCATATTCGTTAGACCTAACATAATAACATATTTTGTTATACTTATCAGACCAGGTAGATTGGTCTAGTAGTGAGATATTATTAATGATTTCATAATACTCAGCCATGTCCAAAAGTGTCCTCGTGAACTCACATAGCGAATCAGTTATTTCTTCCAATGTGAACTTTATATCAAGTGGTAAGTCTTCACGCTCTAAAAAGAGCTTGGCCTCGACACTTCTTAACGCGTCACTTATCCCCTTTAATATATCATATTTCTCCTCTAACGCTTTTTCTATATCATAATTTTCTAGGTGATGGGACACCCCATTGATACCTTCTATCCATTTTCTCATGGTGTCATTTTCGATATACCCCTTTTCTCCAAGTCGTCTTGTCAAGATTATAATATCAACAAAAAACTTATCGAATAACTTATAAGATTTCTTATATTCCCTTACAAGATATGAGGGAACCTTAACCCAATTCTCTACCATTTTCACCATTTTTGGCCCCTCGAGATATTTTTAGGATATGTCTAGTATATAAATCTTTTCGTGCCTTAATCCCCTTTCTATCTAAGGGATCTCAGCTTCATCCCTAACGAAATGCGTTTAACTGGGGAGTTAACATGGTTAACTTTCTACCCTTAGAAGGGACATGGGTACACACGAGGTGGGATGGGTGGACAGGCTAAGGCTTGGGAAATCCTCATCATTGGGGTTTATTTCCAATAGTCATTGAAATATTTAAATAATGAATATATGATAATATGAGATTCTTTAGTCATCATGTGCATATACAATTAAAAAAAGAGCTAATAGAGAAATACCGATAAAGGCCATTATAATAGCGGCGCCAAAATATTCTAAAGCTTCACTAGATCGGTTCGTGTTGTTTAAAAGCCAACCTATTATAGCGAACATAAGTGATGACAATAACATCCATCCAATAATTATTAATGAACAGATATCATCCTCATCAAGGTCACGTAATCCCATTCTTTTGCACCACCTTATATTTATTAGTTTAGGATTAATAAAATTAACTCAAAAACCGTTTATCTCAACTCTCGATTACAAAAAATGGGGGTTAAGGGGGCGAAAAGCCTCGCCCTTTAGGGCGGGGAGGAGGTCAGCAACCAGATTAAAAATAGAGATGATGAATCACCGAAATGCTAAAAACCTCTATTTTCGTGTGAGAGGGATCTGACGAAGCTATATGTGGATTAGGGTTAACTCCCCAGTTAAGCCCTTATTTGGTGTGAGGAAAGGGAAGGGATTAAGGCACGAAAAGATTTATATATTAGACATATACTAAAGATATCTCGAGGGGTCAAAAAATGGTCTCCCAAGAACCTAATCCCCAAAACCCTCAAACTGAAAAGGTAAATGAAACACAAGATGATTGCAACGAGTGTGGCTTCGAGCTTTGCACATTTACATACGTAAATGTGTACAAAAACCCATGGAACCCTAGTGAAGTTTCCATCGAAGTTATTGATAACGAAGACTACCCACTATTCACTGCTAGGAAATTCAATTTGAGGGACTTAGGAGTCACTAGTGCTAATGAACTTATTTCGAAACTCGAGAATGATAAGGAGTTTTTGTTAAAGATAATAAGATACTTCAATGAAGATGCGATAGAAGATGGAGATTTTGATTGTATAAAGCTACTCGATAGGTTGTCAGTCTATAGTATATGTGGTGAAATAGAGTGGAATCAGAATCCTAATGAAAAAAGGATTTTGAAGGTGGAAAAACTCAAGGATGGTTTTAGATTCGGAGTAGTAGGAGATATATGTAATATAACGTGGCTAGTACGTCAACATCCAAAGGATCCTGAGAAGGTCGTGATTTCCTTTGAGAAGGATGGGGAAGAATTTGGATTTGTGATCGGAGACTATGACGACTTTTCAGTAAACAGAAAGGTAAGGAATATGTGTGAGTTGTATAAATATCTCAACGAAGAACCTTGGGAGGCTGTTTGGTTCATAACATGGACAGATCTAGAATTCGATGAAGTCAAGGTAGTCAATGAGTCAGGATATGATGGGTTCGATTTTGAGGTATGTAAGTGTGTAGGGTGTGAGGAGAAAAAAGAAGAGCGAGAAGAGAGTGAAGAGGAAAAGAAGAGGAAAGAAAAAGAAGAAAAGGAGAAGTTATTAAATGAGATGTTTGATCGAATGTCTTATGAGCCTGTTGAAGTGGTCGATGTTTGTAGAGATAAAGAAATAATTCTAAAGGAGCTACCTGAAGTATTTACTGAAGTGAAGTCAGGTGTACAAATATCCTTAGGAGGGGATGATCAATCTGCTAATGTACCAATTCTGAAGTTCTGGAATGGCATAGAATTTGATAGTAATGGCAATAAACTATTCATATTCGAGGTGCCAAGGATAAGCGAAAAAATGAAAGATAAATTAGAAATCAAAAAAGTAGATGAGAATGGGTTCCGAATTTGTGGATTTAGTATTGAGTTCAGAGAGGAAATGATTCTAATCAAACTCAATGCAAAAGATGGAGTCGCGTTCTTGATATATAATCCAAATGATATCACAGTAACAACAGAGGTAAAATATTCTAAAGATAAGATAAAGTATATAGATTTAGAACGGAGGAAGCTGTATCTATTCGTGTTTAAATGCCCTGAATGGGAAGCCGAATTAATGAAATTGTTTGGGTCTAGTCGAGGATAAATAGATATGAGGTTAAAGGAATTGGAAAGGGGGTTGAAAAATGAGATGGCGAGTCATATCCTCAATTGAAGACCTTGAAAAGGGCTTGGTTTTCGGTAATTTTAAGGTCGTAAACAAGACCCCGAAAACATTAACATGGATAGGGTTTGGGAAAGATGATTTAGAGGTCGATCTCATCGATACTGGCAAGTTTGGTGAAGTAACTAAAGAAACCATTCAGACATTAATGGAGAAAGGTATGGTCGTGCTAAGTGGCGATAGAGGGATCGGTAAATCGGCATTAGCCACGTACACAACTTGGCGTCTCCTCCGCAATAAATTAGTAGATGTCGTAGTCCATGTTGGCAAATTGATTCCAGCAGATGCGTTAGAAATAAATAACCAAATCAGAGCCGATAATAAGAAATATGTGATAATTTATGACCCATCGCCAATTGATATTTATTATGAACCTAGGACTATGCAAAATATAAATTATGATATCGATGGGATGAAGACGACACTGAATGAGTTGATGGATATCAAGAACGCATGGAAAATAATTGTGCTTCCTAACGACTTTTATAATATAATCTCAGGAAATGAGGAGTTAGGGAATATTATCGACGACAATACTATCGCTATAAACCTTAAAGATAAAACGTTTCTTAGAGAGGTAATTAAGAAGTATTCTGGTTGCGATAGTGTAAGCGATGAACTGGTCAAAAGAGTGATGGGATATGGCAGCTATACACTCATTGCCAAATACACTGGTATAATGATGCGAGAGAGGAGATGCGAGGTCAAGAACGCCGATGAATTGATAAGAGGGAGTGTTGATATGGTCAAGTTGTTCTTTGCACACTACATATGGGGTTCAATATTACAAGAGAACATTAACCTAGCTAAGAAAGCTTCTGTTCCATTAATCTTTTACACAACTTTCGGAAAATTACCAGAAGACGTGGTGTATACGATGAAAGCTATAAACGATGGTGGTGTTTGGGAGCTCATCGATAGAGATAGGGTTGCGAAGTCGAAGTTAGGGGAATTGATTGAAGATGATTTGAAGCCAATAGCCAAATGGCTTTCAATATGGCATGAGGACTTAATTGACGAGACCCTCAAGGATCTAATAGGGTTAAATGGTGAGGAGGCGAGGAATAAATATAGGGATCATGGGCTTAAAGATTTCATCGAATCATTAGATTGGGGCTATGAAATGCTCATTAAGAGGATCACGAGACCTTATGAGAATTTGGACAAAGGGCTTAAGTGGCCTCGATGATGATATCGACCCCTTCAAAATAGAAAAACGCATAAGTGAGGAAAGTTGGTTGACTACGCACGTGTTAAGGTCAGGGTATGGGAGTTCATAGACAAGTTCAGGGGTAAAGGCTTCAGTATGGGCGACGCTAGGGCCTACCTCTCGTTACTGGCAGACTTAAATATAGCTAGCGGTGAGAAAGACTATGCCGAAGCCCTTTACAAGGCCTATGAGGGAGCGTTGTCCCTCTATAGGTCAAAGGGGTCCCCTGCCCTAGCCGAGGACTACAGAGCGAAAATAATGGA
>Ga0081534_100272_pt1 | contig 17538 bp, 19 predicted proteins | sample MonGeyMetagenome_FD_71019 | JGI IMG/M metagenome (GOLD analysis project Ga0081534, IMG submission 71019) | Hypoxic/sulfidic aquatic microbial communities from Monarch Geyser, Yellowstone National Park, USA - MG (SPAdes) v1 (version 2) | ecosystem: Environmental > Aquatic > Thermal springs > Hot...
CATAATGGTTGGTAGGCAGGTTAGGGAGGGTGACGAATTATACGTTGACGTCCCCGAGGAACATGCAATAACACTAATGACGCAGTTCAAGGACCACCTAACCGAGGACGAAATAGCACTACTCAAGGAAATACTCAGGATTAAGAGGTCATCAAAATAACCTATAGAGACTCTATCACGCACCACCCACATAGCGGTAATGCTTATAAATAACCTATGGATTTGACGTACGGTGGTAACTATCTGGCACAAAATAAGTACCGAATAGGCCTCCCTCAAGATGAAATACCAACTCACTGGTATAACATACTGGCTGACCTCCCCGAACCGTTACCACCACCGGTTGATCCTGACAATGGTAAAAGGCTTGAGGTACTTAAGCAGGTAATACCAAGTGAGCCGTTAAGGCTTGAGTTCTCCACGGAGAGGTTCCTGGCCTCCTTCCCACCTTGAAGGGCGAGGGTTCCCTTCAAGGTGGGAAGGTGTCCTCGCCCTGCCTTCATCGGCCCCTCCGGCTGGGTTCATGGGTTTGCCCCGGGCCAGCACTGCGGGGCTTTGTTCTAGGCTGGCCTTGAATTCCTTGAGTATTGCATGCATGTACTTCACGATTTCGTATGGAATGATCGGGTTTGATTCTCCTTCGTACTCTCTCCAGTCCATCCCTTTACTCAAGTCCCACCAAAACGCCTTTATCCATGTCTTTGGCGTTGTTTTCCACAACATATTCATCACGGATGTATAATCCCTATCTACGTAATGCCCCTTTGAGCAGTAGAGAATGTGCCAGTCATCTGTTTTCTCAAGCCTTGTGAAATGAATAGGACAAACCCTGCTGTTCCTATATGACGAGACTCTAACGAGTTTCGAACCCCTCTCCAATGCCTTATCCTCGATAGTCTTTTCAATGCTCTTGAATGGTGTCTGTTTTATGCGGTGTCTCAACTCGTCTTTCTTAATTCCATCAATCATTGATTCCTGCGGGTTATCGCCAAGCTCCTCGGTTATGATAATCGCTGGTATCCTTGTTAGTTCATTAGCCACATGCCTGACACGACCAACTTTCCTACCACTCTCCCTTAGATGCTTAACACGCTTCCTAAACTCTCTCGTATCTGTAATGTTCACGTACTTACCGTTCGGTAATGCGAATCTAGGCTTGAGTTTCTCGATAATCGCACTCCTAACCCTCTCATACCTCCTGGCTAGCCTACCAAAATCAGTCCTAATCGAGTAAAGCTCAGGCATTAGGTACCGCCTATTCCAATCAGCTACCTTATCCACAGTGGATGGTAAATCAATCCTACTCACGGCTACCGTGTTCTCGTTAATATCGAATGAGACAATAGCTTGTGGTGTCTCTTGCCTCGGCTTTATCTCGAACACGAACACTGCATACCACTTGTTAGCCCTACGCTTAACAATCAACGTAGACGCAAGCTCGGCTTCACCACTCAAAACCCTCCACCAGTAGAGCCAGAAGCGCTTGTGAAGTCTCAACCAAACAACCCTACGAACACCAAGTAAGGATAGCTTAAGCCTGACTGGGGCTACTGATTTAACGAACTCCTCATAATTCCAGGTCGTTACGACAAACCTAATCGAGATGCTCCTAACCTCCGGGTAGGGCTTATACGCCAAGCCCTTCCTCCTCCTCTCGATGAATGACTTCGCGATTTCAGATGCCTGCCGAATCGCTTGTTGGACCAAGCTCGAATTAAGGCTCGGGTACTCACTCCTATATCTGTGATAAAACAACCCATGGAGTTGATTCGCACTCGTAACATTGTTCTTAACGGCGTACTCAACAACCTCCCTAACAATACTGAGATACGCAGACTCAACGGAGCAAAGCAACCTATTGAGCTCCCTAGTGACCTCAAGCTCGACAGCAACAGCCCTACACAACATCCACAAGAAAACAAACAACCAGACTTAAAAACCACCCACGACAAGAAGGGACGAGACTTGTCATTCACTCTTGTCACGAAAGGGGGTCTATAAGTACGACGATCCAGACACGGGTAGGGTCTTGCCTCAATTGAAAATGTATACGATAGGTGCGGACTTCGTACCGCCACCAATATACGCAGGTGGGCTGAGGTATCACGCGGTCGCGCCAACGCTTTCGTACCTAATGAGTAAGGGGTGGGTTGAGGGTAGGGATTATGACCAGGAGACCGTGTTCAAGATGGCTCAGATCTTCGCCCAAGTGGAGGGTTATGTACCTGCGCCCGAGACAGCCCACGTTCTGCCTGTGGTTAAGGAGATAGCTGATGAAGCTAGGAGGACTGGTGAGAGACATACAATATTGATTAGCTTTAGCGGTCATGGACTGCTTGATTTAAGCAACTATGCAGACGTTCTAGGCTTTTCAAAGTGATGCTAAATCCTTAACCTACTGATTACCCGGTTCACTAAATCCTCAGCCTCCTTAAAATTGTACTCCCTTATCATACCAATCTTACTGGCAGCTTCAGAACCCTCGGCATGTATCATGGCTGTTAATAAGTAGCCCGTTAGGTGGCTTGAGGCTAGTTCCCTAACAAAGCTCATTATGCGGTAGCGGGTATCCCCATCCACGGCACCCCTAATGTACTTACTAATGTACTGTCTCTCTTCAGGGTTTGCATAATCATCGTGAGATGGCATTGTTGCGATAAGTCCGCCGGCTATGTCTATCAATCCATGCACAACATCTACGAAGTGGGCATTGGAGTATAACTTACTAACGTTTGTGTACACTGGGTTTGGTACGGCAACTCCCTCGTCAATTAATGGTTCGAGGGCTGCCGTTATCGCGCCCATCCTCATGATCTCCTTATACATTATCATTTGTACAATCCAATCCCTAACGTGTGGTGCATTTTCAATACCATTTGCACGGGCAGCAAGGAGGGCGGCGCCCAGGTATAGGTTAGATGTTGCCGCCCTGTATGATACCGCGGTGAACCTATGATATGTTGCGAAGTACCAAGCTAGAGGTCCCGCGAATTCCCACTCCCTGAATAAAAACACCCTATCCCAAGGTACAAAAACGTGATCCAATATCGTTAATGACTCAACCTCAAACCTAGCCCTAGCATTAACTGCGTTTGGATTACCGTCGTACTCAAGGGCAGGTCTAACAATGAACTTAACGCCCTTAGCATTAGCTGGAACAGCAAAAGCCACGGCATAATCCCTATCACCCTCAACCATAGCCCTATAGGGGAGAAAAACGATTTCATTTGCCACAGGTCCCTGAGTCGTGTGGATCTTTGCACCATTCACAACAATGCCATCATCCCTAACCTCAACAACCCTAACGTAGAGATCGGGATCTGGCTGCTCATGGGGTCTCTTTGACCTATCGCCTTTAACGTCCGTCTGAGCCACGGCCATTGCTAGGTCATTCTTAACAACATATTCGTAATACTTCATTACCCTATCAAGATAATGAGTTCCGTACTTAGTATCAACCTTTCTGGCGATTATCATGAGCGAGAATAATGCGTCAGAGCCTATAGCCTGTACTATGTTAAACATTCCGTCAAACCTCATGGTATCGTTATAAATCAACCTATGCCTATCAATTAAGTCGTTAGTGGACCTTGGTATCTTAAAATAACGACTTATTTTACCATAATTAGGGTCATCATAAAGCCTATCCTCAGCACCAAATAAATCAGCCGCATGTTTAGCAGCCACGCTGATTATTGGGTGTGTAGTTACATCACTAACCGCTTTACCTCTGTAGTAAACAACCCTACCGTCCCTAAGCGAATCCAGGTATTCACCAGGTCCCCTAGGCATGGTTTAGTTCATGAACGTAATGCTATAAGTGTTCTTGCTATATATTATCGCGGCAATTGATATAATCATATATGGACATAATTAAGAATTTAGAATCTACCTATTTCACGGTTTCCATATATCCCTCCTTAACGCATCAACTATTGTTAATAGGTTTATTTCGTTCGTCCCCTCGTAAATTCTAGTTACCCTATGATCCCTCCAGTATCTCTCCACATCGAATTCCTCAAAGTAACCGTAACCACCGTGTATCTGTATTGCATCATCAATCACCTGGTTTGCAGCATCGGTTGCGAATACCTTAGCCGCCGACGTTATTGCAGCCATGGCCCTTGGGTCAATCTTAAACTTTATGTAATCATCCACGTAATAGGCGGCCCTATAAACCAGGGATCTGGCGGCTTCGATAAGCATCGCCATCCTACCAAGCTTCTCCTGGATTAATTGGAAGTTTATTATTTGCTGACCGAATTGAACCCTCTTTTTAGCGTACTCGAGTGCCTTATCGAATGCCGAGAGCATTAAACCAACCGCCATGGCCGCAGGTCCTATCCTTGAAACATTGAAGTATGCCAGCGTCCAGTAGAATCCCTGGTTGATTCCCTTCTCGCCACCAACCACGTAATCAATCGGTACCTCTACATTGTCTAGGTATATTTCACCGACTGGTATTGATCTTTGCCCCATCTTTCCCGTTAGCTTTCTAATCGTAACCCCAGGCCAGTCAGTATGTATTATGAAGAGTGTTTGTCCCCTATGCCTCTTCTCCGGTTCTGTCTGTGCAAGTAGCACCCCGTACTTGGCGGTGGGCGCGTTTGTTATGAAGGTTTTCATGCCTCTAATTATGAACTTATCACCCTTCCTCTCAGCAACAGTGTTTAGTTGCGTAATGTCCGTTCCATGCTCAGGCTCGGTATATGCGCCGAAGAACGTGGTTTCACCCTTATAGACAGGCGGTAAATACTTCTTTTTCTGTTCCTCAGTACCGAAGAAATAGAGCAGGTGTGATGAGAATGGTCCGCTCATAATTGCCGTGCCGAGTGTCGGTTCCACCCTAACGAGTTCCTCGGTAACTACTATGTCCGCTAAGTATGTTGAGAAACCACCACCATTATACTCAGTGGGTATTGATGGTGCCAAAAGACCGAGTTCACCAGCCTTCCTATAGAGATCCCATGGGAATTCCTCCTTCTTATCCAACTCCCTAGCCAATTCAGGACTGAAATTTCTCTGGGCAAACTCCCTAGCGGTTTTTCTCAGTAACTTTAACTCCTCGGCATATTGGGGAAAGAGGTCCAAAATATCCGTCATCAGGAATGATCATAAGTCCTTACTTAAAACTATATCTAATAAATAGATTATATATTAATTGCGGATTTCGCGATTAAGATTTCATTAATTAATTTACATGGAATTTCTGCCCCGATCTTTAAATCTACATTAGCAATATTTTGTTTTTCCTCAGCATATTTTGCTTTTCTTTTATGGCTATTTTGTTCTTTCTTATGGGAATATGTAGGTCAATATATTAATTAAAAACAAAATATTAATCCCCAGAATATTTAGTGTTATTTTAATGCCCCCATCATTGGAAGAGGAGTATGTGCAAGTAGCCGAGGAGTTCTATGATTATCCATTAACACTTACTAACTTGATAAAGTGGGGTGTGGATACCTTCCCGGAGCAGGAGGTTGTTTATGCACCACCTGACGCACCCAAACTTAGGCTCACCTTTACCCAAGTATGGGATAGAGTTAGAAGGCTTGCTTCTGCCTTAGAACAACTCGGTGTCAAGCCTGGCGATCCCAAGAGGTTAGGTACAAGGGTTGGAGCCCTTGAGTGGAACTCCCATAGGTATCTAGAACTTTACTACGCAGTTCCAGGCCTTGGTGCTGTTTTGCACACGGCAAACATCAGGTACTCACCTGAGGACTTGGCATACACGATAAACCATGCAGGTGATGAGATACTCTTCGTTAAGGACGAGTTCATACCACTACTACAGGCAATACTTCCTAGGCTAAAGACCGTTAAGAAGATTGTGATAATGACAGATAAGACGGAGCCACCGCAAATCAAGCTTGAAGGTTTCGAGGTATATAATTATGAGGATTTAATAAGGAGTTCAAGCCCATATGATTTCAGGGATATTAATGAGAGGACAGTAGCAACGTTATTCTACACATCGGGTACGACAGGTCCACCAAAGGGCGTGTTCTTTACACATAGACAACTAGTACTGCACGCGATGGGGCTTGCAATATCCACGTCAGCTCCACCATATGAGTTAAGTATTAAGGATGTGGTAATGCCGCTCGTACCCATGTACCACGTACATGCCTGGGGTGGTCCTCACGCCATGTTCCTCGCCGGTCAGAAGTACGTATTTACCGGTCGCATGGATTGGGGGTATATACTCAAGACCATTAGTGAGGAGAAGGTAACATACATATATGGGGTCCCCGTGATTCTGTACTTACTACTCACTCACCCTGACTCGCCTAAGTATGATTTAAGGGGGTTGAAGTACGGTAATGGAGGTTCCGCAATACCAGAGGGGTTGTATAAGTTAGCGAGGTCTAGGGGCATCATAGTGATCAATGGTTATGGCTTATCTGAGACGGCGCCCGTTATTGCGCAGGCATTGCTCAGGGCATCAACGCTAAATTGGCCCGAGGACAAGAAGGAGAACTACTTCATGAAGGGGTTGAGGCAGATACCACTTGTTTTCCTGAAGGTTGTTGACCCAACAGGTAAGGAGGTTCCCAAGGATAGTAAGACCCTTAGTGAATTAGTTGTTAGAGCCCCCTGGCTAACACCTGCATACTTTAAGGATCCTGAGAAGACCAGAGATTTATGGCGTGGTGGTTGGTTACATACAGGTGATGTGGCGGTTTGAGACTCTGATGGGCACATCTGGATCATGGACAGGCTGAAGGATGTTATTAAGAGTGGTGGTGAATGGATCGTTAGCACGAGGCTTGAGAATATCATTAGTACGCATCCTGGTGTTGGTGAGGTTGCTGTTGTTGGTGTTCCCCATCCCAAGTGGGGTGAGAGGCCCATAGCCATTGTTGTGCCGAAGCCTGGGCAGAGGGTTACTGAGGAGGAGATAAGAAACCACCTAATGCAATACGTCGAGAAAGGAGAAATACCAAAATGGTGGATACCAGACAAAATAATAATAACACAAAAAGAACTACCAAAAACAAGCACAGCTAAGGCTGACAAGAAGGTTCTCAGGGATCTTTATAAGAATGTGTTGTCGACTTGAACTATATAGTATATATTAGATCAAGCTTTAAAAAGTAGTGAATATATGGTCTATTCATATGGTTATCGATTTTCACGTATGCCCATCCATAGATTTATCAATTATAAAGGATAGGCTCTCCTCAGTCGGCGTTAGTAAAGTTGTTCTACAACCAATAGATGCATTGCCACTATTTCATATATTGCCAAACAATTACAACCTTCTTAAGGAGTTGGTTTCGGAAGATGAATATGGCGCATTACTTTGGAGTAAATTCGTTATTAAGTTAACAAGTATGTGGTCCTCGGCTATGTACGATAACATGAAGCTGTGGTATGAGGCCATGAATCATGATAGAAACTTCTTCATACCATTCGCAAGCATAAACCCAGCCCTCGGTATAAAGTATGTTGCTGAAAAACTTAATGAGTTGAGTTCATTGGATGTGCGTGGTTTAGTAGTATCACCAACCCTTCAGCTATTCAACCCCCTAGAAACAAAGGCCTTCAGATCAATACTCGAGTACGTTGAGGGTAAGAATATGTTGCTCGTAATGCACCTGGATCCATGTCCATACAGTGTCAGTACGTGTTTTAAGGGGTTGATGCCTAGTGCGCTCATTGATATTTTAGAGAGATACAGTATAAACCTAGTTCTTTCTGCCTTAGGAATTTCTGAGAGTATGGCATATCCATGGCTTGAGAGTGTTTCCAGGTTAGTTAGAAGATATGATAGAATTTATGTGGAGACCTCGGGTATTTCATGCATACTATTCAACACCCAGATGGGTAAACGTTTCTTAAAATCTATAGGTGCTGAGAGAATACTATTTGGAGGTGGCTACCCATACCTAAGGCTTAGGCAGGTCATTAAAGGCATTAGTTGTGTGGAGAGGTCTGGGCTACCTAGACATGATATAGAGGCTGTTCTACATGATAACGCCGCATACCTATTAAGGATTATTGGCTTAAGCGAGGGCTCTAATGATGAGGATATTACTAACATGAAGAAAACAACCGTGGCTTTTTAATTTTAAATGAAAAATCCCAACACCTATGGCGGTATTATACCGAGTGGTGGCGGTATTCCCAACGCAACAACTGCGCTTAATATCAAAAATAATGCCCCATCTATTATTGCCAAAAGGCCTGAAGTCCATTGCAACCTAGCACTTGCCCTATAGCCGGCCAGCGATGCTGTTATTACCTGGATGGCTAGAAAGAGTAATGCCAGAGCCAGGAGTATTTGTCCTGTTAATCCAGCAAGCGCGGTTACGAATAGGAAGTAAATACCAGAGTAGAGTAGAACGTGGTTCATCGCAAAGAGGTTGCTCTTACCTATTGTGGCAGCTATACCTATCATCCAAAGGATTGCATCAAATACCGAGGTTGCTGCAGCGGATAGGGCATTGCCTGCTAAGGCGTCAAATAATACACCAATTAATAACATGATTGCGCCGCTGATGAACACAATACCTAGATCTCTCGGCTCATTCTTCTTCCCAATATTCATATTAACACCGCCGACCGTTATTAGCATGGCGCCACCAACCACATACACAACATCTGTTGCGGCTAAGGCTATACTCGATATTTCACTCATACAAGGTAATGATTGCTACCAAGTCTTTAATGTACGCTTTACCTTTTATATTTATACTATATATTATTGCACAATTATATACATAACATATGTGGTTTGGGTAAAGCATTAAATGTATTCGGCATTTGTGGTATTGTAAATGGGCAGGTTAACCAATGTATTAATAGTAATATTAGCCAGGGTGGTGTATAGTGCGTATTGGTTTTATCTATCTCCGGCATTACCGCTTATCGCTACCGAGTTTAGGGTTAGTAAGGCTCTCCTGGGCTTTGTACCATTCATATTCATTGTTGGTGCTGCTGCATTCCAGGTGCCTGCCGGTATGATAGCTAGTCGCATTGGTAATACAAGGACTGCTGGCTTGGGTTTACTGATCATGGCTTTAACGGGCTCGTTAATACCCTTCAGCAACAGTTTCTATGCTATCCTAGCGCTCAGGTTTGTTGCCGGTATTGGTGCCGCCCTCTTCTTCTCAACGGGCGCGGCTATACTATCCACATCGTACCCAGAGAGGGTTGGTACCCTACTCGGTGTGTATAATGCGGCATTTGGACTTGGTTCTGGGTTGGGTTTGGTGTGGGGCTTGACATTTAACGACAAGTCTCGCTCTTTAGGGTTGGGTTGTCCGCTGTGTGGGTGTTAATGCTTATTAATTCCCCTTGTTCCCTGCTGTTTTGTGCCTGGGGTGGTGCCTTTTTCTTCCTTGGATGAGCCAGTGGGTCGATTACCCACTGTTTTCACCACCCTGGGCACTAAATCTTCCAAATCGAGGGGTAAAGGTAAGCATGCTTCGAGGGATGAAAACAAGAGGACTGTTAGGCTTAGGTTGTTGCCTAATGGTTCTCAGGAGAGGAAGTTGCGAAGAATAGCTGATGCTGTTGCTAAATTGTGGAATGGGCTTAATTACGCTAGGTTGGTGCAGTTTAGGGAGTTGGGTAGGGTTGATTTCGAGGGTACGGAGCATGAATTCTACCATAAGTACAAGGATAGGTTGGGTGTGAATGCTGGGCAGGTGATTAACCTGAATAATTGGATGTGGGATTCATTCTTCGAACTATCTAGATTGTACAGGCAAGGTAAGTTGCCTAGATTCATGGGCAAGCCATCGCCACCAGGCTTCTGGAAGGACAAGCTACTAGGCAAAAGGGAATTAAGGATCTTAGTGAGGAATGACCGCTACTACCTAGAACCAATCAACAATGGCGAAGGTTACTTAGTCCTCAAGGATTGGGGCTTGAAAATAAAGTACGCCGGCAGAATCAAGTGGTCCGGCAAGCAAGGGACGCTTGTGATTAAGCTTGAGGGTAATAGGTGGTTTGCCTATGTACCAATCACCGTCGGTGAGAAACCAGCGAAGAGTAACCCAAAGGGCTACGTACGCGGTATTTACGAGAAGATACAAATCGAGAATCCTAGGGGTAGTAACAAGGCTTTCATAGACGTTGGCTTGAACAACCTATTCGCAGTGGTGTTTAATCACACTGACGTGGCTATTCTAATCAAGGGTTCGACGATTAAGTCCGAGTATTATTACTGGAAGAGGGAGATCAAGACCTACCAAGCGATTAGGGATTGGTTGAGGAGCCACGGATTCGAGTCTTGGCGTAAATACCACACCTACTACCTACACGCAATTTATAAGCAACGCGAGAGGCTTAGGCATTACTACAGGACAGCAATTAGGTTCCTAGCAGAGACACTCCACGAAATGGGCATCGATGAGGTCTTTGTTGGTTATCCATACCTAGTGAGCCAAGACAACGGCAACGAATACAACACAAACATCTGGTGGTACGCTAAGGTAATCAATTGGCTTGGTGAGGTTCTTGAGGAGTATGGGATAAGGCTAAACATAGTCAATGAGTATGGGACTAGTAGGCAGTGCTCAATATGCAACATGGAGCACGAGAAAGGTAGAGTCAAGAGGGGACTCTATGTATGCGAAACAACTGGCATAGAAATCAACGCTGACTTAAACGCAGCGAGGAACATCGCAAAAAGAGCCGGTTACGAAGTACCTATGCCAAGAAAAATACTGAGCTACATAGTAACAACCAACGGAGTAAAACCAATAACCCCCAAAGAGGGAGTAACACCCGAGACCCCCAAGATTAAACCCCACCCTTAAAGGCGGGGAGGGGGTCATCTACGCATTCCTTGGGTGAAGGTTGGCCACGCTGATGCTGAGTCTCGTTGGCATTCCATTGGGCGTCCTAGTATTCGTGATTAGGGGTGGTTACATGGGTAGGGCCCGCATCGTCTTTAGCCGTGAGGCTGTGATAATAGGCTTAGCAACCAGTGGTTTCTGGGGTGTTTATTATGCGGCGGGTAGTTTATTGCCAACATACGCAGTCCTCAGGGGATTAACCCTCAAGCTATCCTCACTATTAACATCAATAATGCTCTTCTCAAGCATTTTCGGTGGCTTGTCTGGTAGGGTTGTGGATGTTGTGAGGAATAAGGTTATGTTGGTGGTCGTATTGACCCTGGTTGGTACACTACCGTTAGCGTTAATAATAACATTAAATCCAATAGCCATAGTGATGGTTGGCGCACTGCTGGGTTACACGAACGAGCTAGCGCTCACGACAGCCTACGTACTAGTTGCTAAACATGAGAACCCAGCACTCTCATTAGCCACGTTGAACGCACTAAATATGATAATTGGTATGTGGCTGAGTGTAGTGTTTTCTGAGACCATGGTTATATCGCCATCATTACCATGGATACTGATGATACTCTCATCAATAGCCCCATTATCACTCCTTTCGCTACTTAATAGGAACTAGTTAGCGTCACTTAACGATTTTATTGACGGTATTGAAACGACCATGGAATGAAGATGAGAACCTATTGATTATTAAGTACGCTATTACGGCTATCATTACTACGAAGTAGGGTGTTAGTTCCAGTAGGTTTATTCCTGAAATCGATTCGGTAACCGTGAAGATCGTTATTGCGGTTGCGATTATAGAAATGACCTTGTCGAGGTACCTCCTCGTATCAACACCATAGAGTATAGCCCTAACCTTCATTGTTGCTGCCCTAAGTAGGGCTAGGTTTGCCGATAAATGAATAATTAAGTTTGCAAGCATTGATAAAAAGCCAAGAATTAGGAACGCTGCGAATGGACCAACCACGTACGTCATGACCAGTGCAATCGCATCGAGTGCCAACGCACTAATTAATACGGAAATCACAGGGTTACCCTTGCTATTAATCAGTGATAAAGCACTGGGTAATTGTCCATCCTCAGCCATTGCGTAAAGGGTTCTTGAGGCGGCAAGGACGTAGGCAAGTCCACCAAGTACGCCATCATTTATCATTGCGAATATGACTATGGGATCAAGTAGCACTCCTAGGAAGTGATGGAGTATTATGACCACAGGAGATAAGCCCTTGCTAGATGCTTTATTTAGGAACTCAATAAATTGATTAAGCTTCATGTACGAAAGACCGGCAACAGCCGTTGAGTATATAGCCAACGCAGCCAACGCACCACCTGTTATTATCACTAATTGAATGGCACGACTAACGGTTTCCCTAGCCTTCTTAACCTCACCACTCAATGGCGTTATTGTGCCATAACCGGTGGGTATGGCTATTGCATAAACCACAGCAACCATAAGCAGAGGTAATGGTACAGAGGTCACGTAGTTAAATGGGTTAAAGAACACACCGTGCGGAGTCGCTAATAGGACAAGGGATATTAGTATTAGTGCCACCATCTCTAGGGAGCCCGCAAAGATCGCGTACTTAGCAGAGACCCTAATACCCAGGTAGGCGAGTGTTGTTATTAATGCCAGGGAAATAGGTAAAGTGACCTGCCAAGGTATACCCAAGATCCATTGAGCTATGTATGACGCACCTATTGCGTAAGCAGCGCCATAGAGTATTGAGTAAAATAAATAATTCCATCCAACGAAGACCCCCGTGTAAACACCACCAAGGTACCTAGTGGCATACTTATAATAACCACCTGTTTCTGCAATGCGCTTACTCAATCTAGCTACTACGAAGCCGTTGGCGAAGGCTATGAGTGTACCTATGATTATTGCAACAGGTCCTGCCAGACCCGCGATGGCTAGCACTACTGAGGCGTATGTCAAATCGCTTAGGAATGGTGATTGACCTCCCAAGCTCGCGAAAAATATGTCCCAAAAACCAAGTACTCTACGTAAACCAACTGCGTTAGTATGCACCCCATTGTTCACAGTCATACTTGAGACTTTAGGCGCTCATGAAGCAATTGTATTTAAAAATCTATCTGCCTTTTACCAGAGTATTTACTCTAAGATATGTGAATAACGATAAAACTCAAATTATTACATTTAAAAATATTCTACGTATGCGTGGATGAATCATTGCAAGCCCTACTAAGTAACTCATATATCACATGTTGAGCTTCGCCAGGCCCCCTTATATGATGACGAACCGAACCCTCACAATTAAGTAGGTCAATGTACCTACCACCAATTATATGCACCTCATTACCTAATGCGCATGGATTCTTGATTAATTTCATGAAGAATTTAGTATATACTTTACTTAACCTAATTATTGCTAGGTCCCAGGTCTTACTCGTTAATTCATTTAGACCCCAATTGCCATACATAGCCCAGGTACTTATTACTGAGTAATCGGCATTACCGAGGTAGGCGTCATAGGGTATTATCAAGTCCTTATCCCTAATTATTCCATACCTCGCTGAAAGTATGAATACATCAATGCAACCCCTAAATCTTCTCAATACCTTAAATTCAGGCCCATCGTACATTTCAATGGCAGGTTTCATGAAATCACTTAAAACTTGCCTATACTCATACTCCCTCTCTAGATCGAAGCTAGGCACGGTACCTAACCTTGACCGAACAACCCCTAAATCAATTACCTTCTTCTTACTGCAATTAATAACAACGAGTACTCTCATTTTTAATTACCTCGTTGATACGTACTTAAATAGCAAACCCCTCTTATCAAGCAATCTATACCCAGCGCCAAGCTTTAGTAGATCAATCGTAGCCCTGACATCCTTAACCAACGAGCTCGCGACAACATTAATCCCTAACCCATGTAGTACAGGGGGGTATGCCGCAGCAGATGGGCCGCTTAGCATCACTGTAGATCCCTCCTTCCTCAATGATAGTATTTGATCTATCGTGTTGTTGATTATCGCGGAGCCCGTTATGACCAGTATGTCGCAATTGGGTATTATCAATGGAGCATCAACGTCCGGGTAACTACCATGCCTAAGATCACTCCTCCTCTCTAATTGATAAACCACGCACCTATCACTGAGTTTTTCGGCCACGGGTGTTATACTGCCGATGAAGCATGCTGTGCATCCCTGCTTGGTATACCTTAGTATCTCATTCTTCAGATCGCCCTGCTTCAAACTCAAACCTTCACGGACAACCAGGTAGTGGGATATTGCATTGACCAAAGCAATGCCTAATGCCCGAATTAATGAGTCGAGGTGAATAACTAACTCTGGCAATTCCTCAACCCTGGGTACAACACCAACCTCCCCAGCCCTGAGATCCTCAATTGGTGTGTAGGCTATGCCCAGAAACTCGCCTAGTTTGGTTTTGATCAGTACGTACGTGTAATTAAGGCATGCGCACTGATCAACAACCTCGACCTCATCATCACCAAGAATCCTCAATACACCCTCAGCCACGGACTTGCTAAACATCGTAATCAACCCATTAGTTTCTTGAATCTAAGGGCGTCATCGAGCATGTGGACGTTGTTAAACATGACGTACACGATGGAGGAGTTCAGGTTATTAACGATATCCCTGAGGCGGGCTAGGTCATCATCCGTGTACTTGTATGAGTAGTTAACCTCACCCCTACCAATACCATGCAGTCGAAGATAGGCTGTGTTTCTATCTATCAATGGATTTCGTTTGAATGGATCCACTATGTGAATGATCCCTACCTCTTCGAAGATCTTCCTTAATAACTCAGGCTTGCCATAGCTATAACCCCTTGGTTCCCAACCAAAGGATTCGTTTGCGCCTATCGTTCTGAAGAACTCAATCACATCCTTAATATTCTCCTCCGTTATTCTCATTGATGGTGGCGTTTGGAAGACGTAAAATGACGGGTTTAATGGCTTGACTGATTTGGCGAATTCATCCCAAAGCTCCAGGTTTTCCCTGGTGGGCCTCAATAAACCGTAGTTCTTGAGATCGCCCTTCAACTCAGCCCTCTTTATTCTCCTCCAGGTTGGTGAGTCGCTGGTGTGGGTTAACCCCTGGAACACCTTAACCGTGAACCTAAAATCACCAGGCGCTTCCCTCCTAAACCCACCCATTCTTTCCGGTGTTGGTATGTCATAGAATGTCTCCTGAAGCTCCACAACCCTAAATAGGGAGTAGTACCTGGGCCTCGCTGTTGGAAACCCACACGTTCCAACAAGTACGTCCATTGAGCTTTAGGTTGTTACTCACCCATTTTAATGATTCCTTCCCTATTAACGACGTAGTCCAGAACAACCTCATTACCGCACTCACACACCCTAACTGAGACAAGTCTCAACCTGGGGCCTTCACTGGTTGTTGGATACCCCTCACCTTCAAGGAATGACGTACCTGAACCAAACACGTAGGGCGACACGGTCAACCTAACCTCATCAACAAGCCCCTCCTTGATTAACTGCCAATTAAGGTGGCCACCACCCTCAACCAGCACCCTCCTCACACCCCTTTCTGTATACAATCTCTCCAGCGTCTTACCTAAGTCAACCCTCTCCTTACCCACCACCCAAACCTCAACGCCCAAACCCTTGATCTCAGCCAACTTATTGGCTGGTGCGGATTCCGTGGTAACGATTATCGTGGGCGCCTCCTTGTTCGTAATAACCCTGGCGGTTATTGGTATCCTCAATCTACCGTCAATCACAACCCTAATTGGATTCCTATCAGCCTTAACATACCTAGGCGTTAGTGCTGGGTCGTCATTAATTATTGTGTTAGCGCCAACCATTATGGCATCCACAGATGCCCTGACCTCATGAAGCCTCTTGAGGTCGAAGGGGCAGGAAAGCCTTGAGTAGCCGGTCTTGCTTGCAATCCTACCGTCAATCGACATTGCCGATACGATAATGACGTAGGGTCTCATCTACCTACTAGGTTTCATCATTGTTAGGAGTTTTAAAAATGCCATCTTGTAGTCATCAATCACAGGTATTACAATTAGGTAACCTGTGTATAACCCGTACATCACGATGGATTTAGGGGGCGCCATTAGGATGGTAGGTATCGCCAGTAAATCCTCCTCACCATCAACCACCACTAAAACCCTACGGCCGTCTCTGGCCCTATTTATGGCTTCACTGACTATCATCAGATTGTTGAGGGTTAAGGTCGATGGTTCATTCTTAATATTTATAGTCTCATCAAAACCGCCCCTTACCGCTTCCGTACCAATAACCCTCCTTGTCTTCATATCCATGAAGGCTAGGTCAGGAATCCTCCAATACCTAGTCACATTTACTGTAACCACATCGCCAATGGTTATTAGGAGGTTGTCTTCATACTCATTCCTTACCCTAATTATTGACTCAGGGGCTTCCTTAGCTATCGCCACACCAAAGGGCCAAGCCATGATAGACCTAGCCCACCTACTTGTCAGGACGTACACAGAATGGTTTTAACAGGGAGGGGAATTATAAGCATGTCATTATGCTCGCGTACATTGACTACCCAGAATGGAGGAAACTCATTGAGAGTACAGAGGAGTTGGACGCGCTTCTGTCCAGGAACATGAGGCAAGCACTATCGCTGATCGTGATGATAGGGGGCGATTATGATGACTCAATAAACAGCACATTTCTGAAGGTTTGGAATGGATTAACGGGCAATAAAGGCTTCATAGAGGATGTGCACGCCTTAAGTACACAGTATAGGAGGGGTTTAATTAAGGCTGATGAGCTAACGATAGGTATCATAAACCTACTGAACAAGAGGCGCTTCTCGCTGGTTGATTTGATAATGATGAGTAACTACATGAAATTAGTCAACGATATAAACCTCCTAGACCTGGGGCTCATGGTACTTTACGAGAATCCCGAGTCAATACTCGCTGGTGCTAGGGAACCGCCTGACATAATCCCCAATAGAATACTCAGTAGGGAGCTCGAGCTCGATCTCGAGGCGAGGTGTATGGTGGTCAAGAGGACGTTTTCCGTACACGTTTCGAGGCAGTACGACTCTAATATCTACGTTATTGATTGGTCAAATCCAGGTGTTGTGCCTTATAGTAAGTTTGCGGTGTCGAGGGTTGGGGATGTTGAGGTTTCAGACCCCGTCTTCTCCTCCTTTGTTAGGTTTAGGGTGAGGGTTGTGAGTAAGGTTATGGGTAAGGATTTCGTACTCACCTTACCAAAGCCCCTAAATATCAATGCGGACATGAATTATTGCTCAAGCAACGTATTTGTATCCTTACCACAAAGCATGAATATGGCTGATTACCTATCATTAGTCGGTAAATTGAGGGGTTTGGGGTACAACGTGCGTATAACACCATTTACACGCGTTGATGAGCTCATAGAGGATTGCAGTGGGGAATCATTGAGTTGAGTGAAAGTTTTACTCAACACTGTTACCTGGAGTACATATGGGCCTGTAAGTAATTTATAAATCACAGTGAGGATGGGTAATTTGATGAGTAATTTCAGAAAACTTTCACTGCTAAGGACTGGTGAAGTATCAATGGCCGTGGTCATTATTAATGGTGAAAAGCACGTTCTAATTAATGACGAGACTACGGAAATAATAAAGGAAGTAAATAGATTACTAGGATTAAGGCACTGCACAACTTGCGGGCGATTAGTTAGGGCTGAGGAGTTAGGCTATGTGGAGATAATAGGTAATAAGGTCGTTA
>Ga0081534_100273_pt1 | contig 17533 bp, 18 predicted proteins | sample MonGeyMetagenome_FD_71019 | JGI IMG/M metagenome (GOLD analysis project Ga0081534, IMG submission 71019) | Hypoxic/sulfidic aquatic microbial communities from Monarch Geyser, Yellowstone National Park, USA - MG (SPAdes) v1 (version 2) | ecosystem: Environmental > Aquatic > Thermal springs > Hot...
ATAATCATATGGGAAGACCTGTATATTATAAGGTTGTGTATAAAGTAGGTGGTGAGAAAGATCTTCCGACAAACACTTCGCCGTCCTCAATGCCTGAGGTCATGTCTTGGAGAGGCGTTCTTGATAATGATGAGAATCACACCTTTAAAATCTTGATACCTATACCATCCTATGAGAAGTCTTTTGATAACAAGACTGCTCTAATATTTGAGCTATGGATCTATGACACCTCATCTGATAAATGGGTTTACACAGGTGAGTGGGTTCATCTATATATACAGGTTCTCAAGAGGTCGTGAACATGAGTAGAAGAGCTGTTGAGAAAAAGATTTTTCTTGAGGATTATGTGAGGAGAAAATATGGTGATAAGGATCTTTATAAGAATCTTGTGAAGCTCTATAAGGATTATAAGGATGGAAAGATAATACTGTTAGATCCTGATCCTCCTCAGAACATGTTTAGATATGTTTTAAGACCTGATTATAGTCTGTGGTTCTGGACAGTGATCATATTGACATTATTGGGAGTATCTCTCGTATATCTAACAAGCTTAGCAGGTTTTCTAATGCCTCTTAGATATGTGATAGGATCCTTATTAATATTATTTATACCAGGATATGTTCTCGTGGAGGCATTATACCCAGGCGAGAAGGATCTTTCACCTCTCGAGAGACTTGCACTATCAATAGGATTGTCTCTAGCCATAGTTCCTCTGATAGGTCTTATACTCAACTATACTCCATGGGGGATCAGGCTAGATCCTATAATAATAAGTCTGTCGATCTATATAATCAGCATATCTATACTTGCTGTCTATAGAAAAAGTAGAAGAATAATTTTGTTAAGAAAAACGTTATCCACAGAATAAGTCTATAAAAATAATTTGTCTATCAATAATGTTGCGACAAGAATCGGTGTGTATATGTTTATAACTTTAGACGTCTCAGGATCAAAGTTTTCAGGAGGTTTTTTCGAAAGCTTGATCAAATCATAGATCTTTAGTAGAGATAGTAGCGTTAATAAAGATAGATAAGGAAGAACTCCTATCACAGCCTCTACAACAGTGATCAATAGTGCTCCAAGCAACAGTGAGGAATAGAAGATCCTGCTTCTCTTTCTGCCAAGAATGTTTGCAAGAGTCTTTATCCCAGCCTCTCTATCATGATCAAGATCTCTCATATTGTTCGCAAATAAAACCGCTGTTATAAATAGTCCTAGAGGAGCTGAAACAAGAAAAATCTTGGGATCAATAGATCCTGTGGCTGCATAAAACCCTCCTAAGCTCATCAGAACACCCCATGTAATGAATATAAGGATCTCTCCTAGACCATGATATTTAAGACCTTTATCAGGCATTGAATATAAGATCCCTGCTAAGGCTCCTGCCAGTCCCAGAGGGATCACTAGAATTCTCTCGAAGAAGAATGCCAGATAAAGTCCTATTAAAGATGCTACTATTATAAGAGCGATATTAGCTTTTAAAAGATTCTGTGGAGTAAATATCTTCTCAACAATAGGATGAGGTCTGTACACAACGGTTCCAGTCCCTAATCTGTCGACACCTCTCAGATAATCTCCATAATCATTAAACCAGTTTCCCGCGCCATGTAGAAGTATCACTCCTATTAATGCAAGAATTGATGAGACAAGATCTATTTTATAACCAAGGTAATACGCATATACATATGATGTGATGAGAACATTAAAAGACATTATAAAAGACCATGGTCTTATAGAGACAAATGTCTTAGCAAGATCCATTTGCCACTCCGATAGAAATTTAATCATGTGAAGATATAAAGATTTAGTATAGAAGTTTTATTTTATTTCAGAGATTAATCAATTAATGAAAATATTGTCGAGGTGAATAAAAAGGAGCATCTCACAAGAGGTGTTTAGAAAGAGAATTAGAAGATTACTAAGGATCTATTTGAACATATATGATGATATTTGTATGAGATGTAATTTATGTGTGTCAACATGTCCTTCGCATAAAGTTATTAAAGATTTTAATCCTAGAAAAAGAGTTGATTCTGCCCGTAGAGTTCTCAAGGGAGAGTATAAGAGAGGTGATATAGATCTTTTGTTCACATGTCTTTTATGTGGATCATGTAAAATATCTTGTCCTTTCTCACTTGACATTCCAGAGATAGTTTATTTAGCAAGATCTTTATTAGCTTTAGAGGGAGAGGCGCCTGAAGATCTTGTCAAGATATATTTTAAGGCCGAGAGAGAGGGAAACAGCTTTGGCATCTCAAGAGAGAAGATTGATAAGATCATCTCAGAAACGTCTAAAATAGCTTCTGAGGAAAAACCTCGTGAATTATATGTGCCAGGTCCTTTAGATATTTCATTATATGAAGATGTCTTCATAAATAATTGTGAGCTTCTCAGAGAAATGAGGATCAGATGGACAGTCTCTTCTGAGGCTGTAGAGCTGGGAGGAAATATCGGTATAGACATGTCAAGACCAGATCTTGGTTTAAAGATATTAAATAATGTTCTCAGAGAGGCTGAGAAGATGAATATCAAAAAGATCATTATTGGAGATTGTGGAGCTGATTATAAATGGCTTATATATTCACAAAGATTTTTCCCAGATCTTATTTATAAGCCTTCTTATAACATAGAGTTTGTATCAATCTATGAGCTTTTCATGAGAAGCTTCAGCAGATATATTAAGAGAAGAGATGTCGCAATTCACGACCCGTGTTCTATGACGAGAATAGCGGGTTTAGAAAGATCATATTTAAAATTATTTGAGAAACCTAACAAGCCTTTAAACAATGGGTTATACACATTATGTTGTGGTGCTGGAGGAGGACTAAGCATTAGAAGAGATAATGATTCTTTGTCAAAAAAGCTAATGAATGAGATATCTTGTTTAAGACTTAGACAGCTGATAAGATCTTCAGAAGATATTAAGATGATCACTTCTCCATGTATAAAATGTTTAACAGCTTTTCTAACAGCATCGCTATATATAGGATATGAGTATGAGATAGAGCCTTTATCTAATATACTTCTGAAGTGTGTGAAAAATGTTTGAAGAGCCTTATATAACATATCTGATCAGGATGATATTTCTTCTCTCAGGCGTATCAGGGATCTTCATAAATATATATAGGAATCTTCTTTATAGAAAAATATTTAGAGAGTCCCTAACAGGCTCTTTTGATCCAAAGATTTTTCTCAGAAGAATATTTCTAATAGATACTACTCTTAATATTTTTCTTAATAATATCAAAAGATCTTTTGTGACAATCGTTTTAATAGGTTTACATATTTCATTAGCTTTATTCATATGTTCTCACCTAGATCTTTATCTCAAATATGTTTTTACAAGAATCATTGTTAAAGAATATATCTCATTCGACCTCAGTAGGTTTATCACAGTATTTTCATCAGGGATCATAATAATCATATTTTCACTCATATTATTAACATATAGATTTGTTGAGAGAAACATCAGCCTCGGAGTATTGATGCTTCATATAATTCTTGACTCAATAGTATTAAGCTGGATGATGTTTTACTGCTACAAAGATGCTACAGTCCTCATCTTATCAATGTTTTTGACAGAAATCTTTCATCTATATATGATCTCTAGGACAGGATCTCATTTTATATATTTCATCTTCAGAACATATGATTATGTCATCTCTCACAGATATCTAACACAGGCTGTAGAAGAATCTTTATGAAAAATATTTTATTAATTTTTTATGAAACTAATTATCTCAGGAGATGATGAGAAGCGGGCTTAAAGGAGAGGTGACTGATGTGGCCGTATCTGAAAACAATCTGTCACGATGGTTATTTTGAGCTCTCAAATAGTTTTTGGTCCTGTGCCTTCGAGACGTCTAGGCAGAAGTCTTGGCGTTAATAATCTTCCTCCTCCGAAGACATGTAATTATAATTGTATATATTGTCAGCTTGGTAGAACAATTAATTATTTCTCTGAAAGAAGATGTTTCTATGATCCAGAGCTTGTTGTCGATGAAGTTCTTAAAGCTGTTGAGAAGTTGAGAGATGTTATTGACTATATAACTTTTGTGCCTGATGGAGAGCCTACTCTCGACGCTTGTCTCGGCAGAGAGATTGAAAAGATCAAGAGGAATGTTGATGTTAAAATTGCTGTGTTAAGTAATGCATCTTTATTATATGACCCTGATGTGAGGACAGATCTTTCGTCAGCAGATCTTGTTTCAATAAAAATTGATGCACTCAGAGAGAGAACCTGGAGAATCATCAATAGACCTCATCCAAGTCTGAGACTAGATAAGATATTTGAGGGGATAGAAGAGTTTACAAGAAATTTTAGAGGAAAAATTATTTCAGAGACAATGTTGATAGAAAATCTCAATACAGACTCTGAAGAGATAGAAGAGATCGCTAGATTCCTCAAGAAGATAGATATATCAAAAGCATATATAGCTATACCAACAAGACCTCCGGCAGAGCCTTATGCCAAGCCGGCGTCTCACTATAAAATTGTTGAGACACACGAGATCTTCTCAAGACATCTAGGTATAGAGAGAGTAGAGCTTTTAAACATGCCTGAGCCTCCTCAATTCATTATATGGGGAGATCCTGTTAAATGGCTTTTATCAACATTATCAGTTCACCCGATGAGATATGATTATGTTATAAAAACTCTTCAGAAGATCACTAGGGATCCTGAGAAAATAATTAATGATCTGATCTCTCGAAAAGAGATTATGAAGATAATATATAGAGACACAGTTTATCTTGTGAGAAGCTATAGAAAATAAAAAATAAAAATGTATAGACTCTCACAAAGTCTTCAGAATATGACAACTCTCTCTTCTTAGAGACAATAGTTTTCTTCTATCAAAAAATATCTTGAGCATATAGATTATGACCAATAGATCTATGAAGACCCATATGTAGCTTGTTAATAATAGTCTAAGAAAATCTCTTACATCCCCAGAATAGACCAGATATCTATGTTTTAGAGAGAAGTAGAGAAAATCTATGAATAAAACCGTGAACAATAAACTTATTAATAGTATTCCAGGAAATTGAAACAGATATGTTAGAAGAAAGAGAAGTGGAATAACAAGTGGAAGTAAGCCTCTGTATAAGATCTTTATTATATCTTTGATCGAAGGTCTGTAGAGAAGAGAGTATGCCACAACCTCAGCCCTAGGTTTGGCTCCGATCAACATATTCAAAGATTTTATGTAAGGAGTAAGATATCTGCTTTTGATAATCTTTGTATTATAGACGCGACAGTTTTTAATTGTTGCGACACAGAATCTTTTTAAAACAGCTTTCATACTAAAATCTCTGTCCTCCTCAGTATAAAGTTTCTCATTAAATCTCAGACCACTCTTAACAACTTCTTGTCTCACCAACGTCACTCCCATTCCTATGAAAGGCGTATACTCAATCTCAGGATCGTCACAGATGTTCAAATATATATTGAAAAGATCCTTGATCTCCGAAGGATCTTTCAGAAAGACTGTCTCTATTGATGTATTAAGAATATGTATATCATATTCTAGAGAGGTTTTCATCATTACTCTTAAAAGATCATTGTTGTTCGTAAGGATATCAGCATCCCAAAATATCAGAGCCTTCTCATCATCTCTCATCGATTCTATACATATATTCCTCGCCTCAGGAATATTACTTCTTCTCTGAATTATCTTATAGTCAACATTTGAGTTAGAAAGTATCTCTCTGGCGATACCAAGCGTGTTATCATTAGATCCTCCGTCAACAATAAGGATCCTCATCTTCTCCGTGGAATAGCTTTGAGACAGTATATTGTTCAACACATGCCTTATGATCTCTTCTTTATTAAGCGTAGGGATGCATATCAAGATCTTTGGAAACAGATCACTGGTGAAATGAGACATCATTTTCATAAAGATTCTATGTTAATTAATATAAATATATCAGGCTTATGAATCGTTGTTCATATAAAAGTTTTTATATAATTGTTTTATACAGACATTCAAAATTTGAAGAACAAGATGGTGTAAATGTTGAGATCTAATGAGTCTGCTGTCAGCGGCATTTTATTAGGTTATATCGCCAGCGTAATTAATTATTCTCTGGCAGTCTTGTATGTTATTGTTTTGACAAGATTCATATCTTTAGAAGACTATGGATATTACAATGCTCTGTTATCTATCGCAGGTATTATATCAATGTTTTTCCCTACTTTAGGTATCGACTGGGCTATTGTGAGAGAGGGAGCTGTCAAATATGGTGAAGGCAAGGATCCTTTGGAACATTATTCGGCGCTTTTCCTCATATCGATATCAATAACTATGGCATATGTGATAACGCTGATCATTATTACTCCTCTCTATATAACATCTGTTATTCCAGAGAGGTTTATCGGAATAATATATCTTTATATCCTCTATGTGATAGTCTCAGCATTTGTAAATATTTTATCAAGTTATCTATGGATGATAGGTAGGTTCGCCACACAGTCTCTCGGAACATTGATTGGCGGAATGATCTTTAGAATCTCAGAGATTATTCTCATAATTATGTTCAAGACTGTATATGTGATTATTACTACAATGTTGATCGGTCAGATTTTTACAGCATTATTCTACTTCTACAATGTAAAAAAGATCCCTGTTCTTCGCCAAGGGATCCATATATTGAGAAGAGGTTTCAGAAGATATTTTTCAACAGGGATCCAGGTGTGGATCCTGAGTTATCTAGGGACGATCTCGGCTAACATATCTATATATCTGATCTATATGTTTCTAGGTCCATCATACACAGGATTATATACCACAGCTAATAATATGGTCGGTGCTGTCACAGCTTTGACAGGTTCTGTGATAAATGTCTTCAGAAGTAGACTTGCACATGTATATGGCTCAGGTGGTGAGGTTAAGAATCTTCTCAGAGACTATGTTAGAGCCACAGTGTTTGTGACAAGTCTTTTATCAGCATCAGCAATAGCAGCCTCGCCAGCTCTTCCTCTTATAGGTATTGTCGCCGGCGATTATGTCAAGGCGATACCATATGGAGTTGCTCTCATAAGTCTGTCAACAGCCTCCTCATTATCAAGTCTCTATATAAACTATCTGTGGGTTTTAGAGAGAGGATGGCATGCACTTGACATAGGTGTTAAAAGTCTGGCGGGATATCTAGTATCTCTAGTAATACTATTAACATACGCAGGTAGCCTAGGCCTTTACACGGTTGTTATAGCAGGCTTCATAGGTTCAATGATTGGGTTAATGATAATATTCAGAGAGCTAGGGGCAAGCGGAATAGCTTTGGAAACAATTCTCCTATGGATCCCATCAATAGCAAGTGCATACATATACGTGTCAAAAAACATTCTATGGCCTATACCACAGATCATCCTGATGCTGACTCCCGCCGTAATAGGCTTTCTAAGAAAGCCATTGACAGCCTCAGCAATAGATCAGAGCCCAAGAATCTTTAGAGAATTTCTTGCCATGTTCACAGATAAAAGAAGCTGAATAACCGTAATATATCTTAATTCCTCTGGATCTTTGGAGAAACGTCTGTACCTCCCGTTTTATAGATAGGAGCTAATTATCATTAAAAATTCCCATACGTTAAAAAGATTCAGAGAAGATAAATAAGGTCTGATCTATTCATCTCATCTCGTGAATAACTCTAGGAGTAATATCTCCTCTAGCTCTGACGATCCAAACCCCTTTCTCAATAGCCAGCTTTTTAGCATCCTCTGTTGCGTAAAAAGTGTATATAACCTTGATCAGTCTCTTTCTCAAGAGACCAGGTCTTCTATCTTTTACATATTCTATTATTCTTTCAAGTCTCTCAACAAGAGATTTTCCTAATCTAACTGTTGCTTCACCAATCACACAGAGGTCATCTGAGACGCCGTATATATTAATCTCTTTTTTATCAACAACAATAGTAACGAGATCAATAGATATTCCAAGATCCTCGCTTAGTCTATGTTTGATCACGTCTATAGCCTCCTCCTCAAGACTTAAAGTAAGCCTCTCAAGAGCTTTGTTCAACATATCAATTTTTCTAGAGATCTCAGCAACCTCCTGTCGTAAGCTGATCTGTTCTTTACGTAGACTTCTTATCTCCTCCCAGATCTTTATTTGTTCTTCTCTTAACGACTTGATCTCTTGAAGAATATTTTTGATATTTTCCTCAATATTTTTAATATGTTCCTCGTGTCTATCTAGTCTATCAAGGATCTCTTTATAACCTAATGCAGCCATGACAGCGTATCTAAACTCTAGATCTGTCTCTAAAGCTTTTAATATCTTAGTCTTCTCCTCCTTAGATAATGTCTCCACTCTATTCTCCATATAAATCTTCTCTCTAAGACCAATTAATATTTGATTTATATCTTCTGTATTATATCTCTGGAGTCTCTAGGTTTTGTTCTTATGAAGACTGTTTTTCTCCAAAGCTCTTCAATATTTGATGCACCTGCATATCCGAAGCCTGCTTTCAATGCCTCAATTATCTCTTGAACTATTCTATACACAGATCCTTTGTATGGCACCAGACCTTCTATTCCTTCGGCAACTTGTTTTGTTCTACGACTATATCTGTCCACAGCATATCTAAGCTCTATAGCTGAGATGCTTGCCATTCCTCTATAAGGTTTATAAACAGATCCTCCAACACGAATCTTTGGTGCAGAAGCCTCCTCTGTGCCTGCCAACATGTATCCCAGCATAACAGAGCTTGCACCAGCCGCTAATGCTCTCATTATGTCTGCAGAAGATCTTATCCCTCCATCAGCTATGACAGGAACATTCATATTTAGTTTGTCAACAGCATCTCTGACCTCAGCAACAGCATATAAAGTAGGCATATATACTCCTGTAACCTCCGGAGTTATACATATGCTTCCACCTCCTAAACCTACTCTGAAGCCGTCTATCTTATCAATCTCTGAGACAACATCTCTAACAGCCTCCTCTGTCGCTAAATTTCCTATGACAAGATCTTTTGATATCTCTTTTGTGATCATCTTTGTGGCATTTATAACATTTCTGTTATGAAAATGAGCAACATCAGTCACAATAACATCAGCATATCTATCTATCTTAAGAATCCTCTCTTTATCAAATGGAGAGACCGCGGCACCAACAATCAGCCTGCCCTCTTCATCTAGTGAGGGACTATTCTCTTGGAAAAGATCTTTGTATATAATAGTTCCCAGATAATTATCATGATCATCTGTTACTGCTATTGTGTCGAATCCTCCCTCCATAATAATCCTCTTAGCATCTCTGATCTGTTTTAAAGTTATTTTCACAGGCTCTCTAACATATTTCTCCACAGGATCATTGTTAACACATTCTTTCTCAAGATCTATATATCTCGCTCTTCCAACTACTGCGGATCCTTTTAAAACAGGAAGATCTCTAACTTCATTTCTTCTCATATACTCAATAGCGTTTTGACATCTCTGATCATGTGTAAGAAAGATCTCTCTTGTTCTAATAGGCGGAGCCTCTTTAACTTTTTTAATTATAGACATCTGTTCTTCTGTGGACATGTTTCTATGAACAACTCCTATCCCGCCTAACAAAGCCATTGCAACAGCCATCTCATAACCTGATACAGTGTCCATTGGCGATGATGATATAGGTATCTCAAGAATGATGTTTCTACTGAATTTTGTCCTAAGATCAATCTCATAAGGCTCTTTCTCAGAGAGGCCTGGTCTTATGAAGAATTCTTCGAAAAAACCTGTGTATATAGATCCAAGGATCTTTTCTTTGAACATGTGAACCACTCTTTGGATAAAATTTTTCTGAAACTCTAAAAAATCTTTATAAAATTTTTCTGAAAAATCTCTCAGGGATTACAATGGGATCTGGATATTCTGAAAGGATCCTTTATATAGATGTCTCTCGAAAGGAGCATCGCGTGGAGCCTCTTGACAAAGGTTTTGCAAGAAAATTTGTTGGTGGAAAAGGTTTTGCAAACTACATCTTGTATAAATATGGAATATGGAGTTATGATCCTTATTCACCTGATAATCTTCTCATATTCTCTATAGGACCGTTCAGTGGAACAATGATTCCAATGGCCTCTAGAGCATGGGCTGCGTTCAGATCTCCATTGACAAACATTTTAGGAGGATCAAATCTTGGAGGATATCTAGCTCCTATAATGAGATACACCGGATATGATATGGTGATAATCAGAGGAGCATCTGAAAAGCCTTTGTACATAGTTATAAGAGAAAGATCTGTTGAATATGTTGATGCAAAAGATCTTTGGGGAATGGATGCTATTGAGACCGAGAAGATCCTTAGAAAAGAATATGGAGAATCATCAGCAGTATTATCTATAGGACCAGCGGGAGAGAATCTTGTTAGATACGCAATGATTAATCACGACTATTGGAGACAATTCGGAAGAACCGGTGGAGGAGCTGTGATGGGTAGCAAAAAGATTAAAGCCATAGTGTTTGTCCCGGGAGAGAGAAGAGACTACGCGGCGGATCCTGACAAGCTGAGGAGTTATCTGAGAGATTTCACAGCAAAATTTGTGAAAGAGGCTGGGACAACAGCTTTGAGAGATGGTGGAACTCCTAGACTTGTTGAGATTGCTAATAGAATGGGTTTCTTCCCATCTTTGTATTGGAGTCAGGTGACTATAGATGGTTGGGAGAAGATCTCTTGGGAGAGCTTTAGAAGAAACAATTTTATAAAGCCTCTGGCATGTCTCTACTGTTCAGCTTCTTGTCATAGATATGTTGAGAGTAAGAAATATAATACCAAAGTAGATATTGAGTATGAGACTATATTCGCATTAGGATCTAACATCGGGGTCACAGATCCTGATCAACTGATTGTTCTTAATGATATTGCTGATAGAATGGGTCTAGACACGATCTCTCTTGGAAACGTAATTGGATTCGCTATTGAGCTGAGCAAAAGAGGGTTTCTAAAACTAGATATTGACTGGGGAGATTTTGAAAAGATCAAGCAGCTGATATATGATATAGCGTATAGAAGAGGAGTAGGAGATCTTCTTGCAGAAGGGGTTAAGAGAGTAGCTGAGAAGCTTGGTGCAGAAGATCTTGCGGTTCACGTCAAAGGTCTTGAGCCGGCGGCCTACGACCCTAGGAGTCTCAAGGGGATGGCTCTCGGATATGCTATAGCAGGCAGAGGGGCGGATCATCTGGGCACTATGGCTTATGCGATTGACATAGCCGGAAGAGCCGGTGGAAAAGATTATCTAGGGCCTGAGAAGGTTAAGGCAGTTATAGAATATGAGAATCTCGGAGCTATAATGGATTCATTGTTATTATGTAAATTCGGCAGATACATATATACATTCCCAGTTATAACAGAGATCCTTAATATAGTCACAGGATTCAACTACAGCACGCAAGAGGTCGTCGAGACCTCAGAAAGGATCGTGACATTGACCAGACTTATAAACAGTAGAATGGGAGTAGACTCATCATCAGACAAACTTCCAAAAAGATGGTTTGAGCCGGTGAGATTTGGCGACAAAGAATATAGATTGAATAAAGAAGAGTTTGAGAATGCTCTCAAAACTTATTATTCTGAGAGAGGATGGGATGAAAAAGGGATCCCTAGACAAGATACTTTAAAAAGACTAGGTTTGGAAGAGACTTGATTATTATTATGACAAATTGTTGGCTAGAGAATATGTGTTGAGATTTCTAAGTGTGTAATATTTTATCTTTCTAAAACCTTTGTCTTCAATGATCACATCTACTTCTCCTCTCAACTCCATGTTTTTAATAGTCTTATACACCCCTCTGAGAGAATAAGAAGGAATCTCTCTCCAGATCTGATAAGCCGTCATAGGACCTTTCTCTCTTAACAGATTTATGATATGTTGTTTAAGAGTTCTACTTCTAATATGAGAAGTAGAGTAGGTCTTGAAACCCATGGTTATTACTGCCACAGAATTCCTCAGATTCTCAGCAACTATATAACTCATTGCTGAGAGAGGCTTAGTCTCAACTCCTCTTCTAAACAGTCTCATGAAAGACTCTATGATCTCTTCATCACTCACCTTCATAATTTTAACATCTTTTAATCCTCTCAATATCTCAGGCTCCTCATTCTCTCTCGAGATCACAGCAATAATATTGTAAGAGACGTCTAGACCTGCATCACGTAGCTCTCTCAAACCTTTGTATAATGAATATGCTAAGACACCTCTCTCAGTAGGCACAACAATATTTTCTATATCAATGTTCTTCTCATATATCTCAAATAATATAGTCTTCAAACCTTCTATAGTCAGAGGATTCATATACTCGAATATCATTGTCTCATCATCTTTTTGAGAGAATGTCTTGATAACAGTTTTTGAGTCTAAAAATCTCATAAGATCTCTAAGATCAGTATTTAAAATATCTTCCACAAATATCTCAACGGATCTATCGTTTAGATAATAGAGTAATGACGTTGTGAAATCCTCAGAATATAATATCCCGATCTTGCTGATGTTGTTTTCAGAGACATATGACGTTATGACAGCTGATGATCTGTCTACATAAGATCCTGTGGGGTTATGTCTCTCATTTTTAATATACACATTGTTTTCTCTATCAATATTTATAAGAGGTGTGAGACCTTCTCCTTTTGATATCTGAACATTAAAGTCTGGGAGCAGCGTGCTGTATCTCCATATGCCTCTTCTATCTTTATCAATCTTGAATCTAGGCTCAGAATATTCTGTTATAACAAGACTATTACAATATGGACATCTGTTGAAAGGTTTATCAAAAATCTTTTTACAAGATACACATTTATAATAATATTTTCTCATATTATCTTCTCATCATTTTTTGATTAGAGAGATGATATATTGATAAAGAGTTTTGTCTCCAGTAATCTCTGGATGAAATGTTGCTGCCACAAGATTGTTCTCCACGGCTAATACTCCTATTCTACCTGTGGCAGGATGATCTATGTATCCTATGATCTCTGCAGGCGGCTGAGCATCTATTATGCCTGGAGCTCTTATAAAAGCAACTTTTAATCTGCCTATTTTCGTGTCTACATCTGTGACAAAAGATTCTCTCTGTCTCCCAAAGATGTTTCTTACCACAGTGATATTCATGAGTGCAAGAGTTTTTTGACCAGTCTCTCCAACTACTTTGTCGCTCACTTTTTTAGCAAGAAGTATTGCTCCAGCACATGTTCCTAGAACAGGTCTTCCTTCTCTGGCGAACTCTATTATCTTCTTATCAAGATTTTTGGCAAATATAAGATCTCCTATTGTTGTTGATTCTCCTCCTGGTATTATGAGAGCATCAACATTTGACATATCCTCAGATCTTTTTATTATTACAGGCTTGACATTATCTATCTCTTTCAAAAGCTGTATATGTTCTAAGAAGTCTCCTTGTAGACCTAAAACTCCTATCACAAAGATCTTTATTCACCTCTTATTTGCATAAGCTGTTCAGGCTTTAGAGTTCTTATATCAATGCCTAACATAGATGATTTCTCAGAAACCATTTTCTGAGCCTCAACTACAGTCTCAGGATCATCATAATAAGATGTTGCCAACACTATTGCTCTAGCTCTCGACTCAGGATCTGAACTTTTGAATATTCCAGAGCCTACAAATACTCCGTCAGAGCCTAGCCACATCATTAATGCCGCGTCAGCAGGTGTCGCAATGCCTCCTGCAGCAAAATTTACCACAGGCATTCTTCCTAATCTTGCTGTTAATAACACAAGCTCATACGGAACTTTATTCTCTTTTGAATAAACCCAGAGAGCCTCAAGATCATTATTAAGATAATGACCTCTTAAAGAGGCTATGTCTCTATTCACAATCTTCATATGTTTAACAGCTTCAGCAACATTTCCTGTCCCAGGCTCTCCTTTTGTTCTTATCATAGATGCTCCCTCAAATATTCTTCGAAGAGCCTCAGGAAGATTACGTGCACCATTTACAAAAGGCGTCTTAAATCTCCATTTATCTATATGAGCCTTATCATCCACTGGCGTCAAAACCTCGCTCTCATCAATAAGATCAACACCTATCTCCTCAAGCAACACAGCCTCTTCTGTATGACCTATTCTACATTTTGCTGAGACAGGAATTGTTATTGTGTTCATAACCTTCTCAATAACATTTAGATCTGCTGTTCTAGCAACTCCACCGGCTATTCTCACATCATAAGGAAGCTTGTCGAGAACCATAACGCCGACAGCTCCAGCATCTTCAGCTATTTCAGCCTGATCCTCGTTAGTAACATCCATGATGACGCCTCCTTTCAACATTGATATGAAACCAAGTTTTACAAGTGGCGTGCCGGTTTTTATAGGAATAATCTCTAGACCACTTTCTTTCACACGATCTCTATATTCTAAAAGCCCATAGATCAAGTCTCTAAGCTTCTCTAAAAACATGTATGAGTCTATCAATTTCATAATCTCACCAGATGATTTTTAATGAAACAAATTTAATCTCTTGTTGAACGTTCATTAAAAAGATCCTACGGAGAGATAAAGCTTGTCTTAATAAGAGATTCTCTAGATCTTAACATCTGAAGAATAATAAAAAGATGTGTATTCAAAGATCTTTTTCTCGAGATAATAATGTGGACAATATATATAATCTGTTTTAATAGAATGATCTTTGGGATAACATGCAGAAAACATCTAAAGCCAGTTATGTTGAGAAGATTTTTGAAGAAGTAGACTGGACCGGCCTAGGTATTCATCTGGCGATTATACACGGATCTTTTCTAAGATATGAGAGGCCCAGAGATGTAGATATGATCCTTGTGATAGACAAGACATATGATGAGAATGAGACGGTTATAAAGATTATGAGGATTGTTGAGGAGAGAACCGGGCTGGAGGCTGACATATACATTATTCAAGATCCTGCCGAGGCTAATTGTTTTCTTATTTGGGAGGCTCTTAGAAACGGCATTATATTATATCAGGATCCTGTTGGTAGAGAAGTTCTTGTGAAGACAATTAACATCTGCTACGATTTTATGCTTTCACGTGAGAAACTTAGATATACAGAGACAATGATAGAGAGATATGATAAAAATGTTGCATAAAAAACTTCTCGAGACAATATTATATCACACAGAGCTTTTAGACAAGATAAGGTCTGGAAAAAATTGATAGGAACAATATTTTAGAGTTCTATGGACTGACCTCCTCTCCGCCCTAAAGGACGAGGGTTCCCTTCAGGGCGGTTCATAGGTTCCCCTCATCTATTCGGGGCTACATCTGTCATCTGAGGGGCAGTGAGGGGGGTCAGAGCTCCCCCGCGAGGGATTATGCCTAGTTTTCTTAATCCTCTCTTTCTAACATTTAGTTTTCCAATCACGTCTCTATCAGCCTCAAAACCGCATCTAGGGCATCTAAGTCTTCTATAGCCGACCTCTACTAATCCTTTATAATCACATATGGGACACTCCGAGGACGTTCCGTTTGGATCGACCTTCACATATGGCACACCGTGTTTCTCAGCCTGCCAGTCGATCCATCTCTCAATCCTAGAATAACCCATGATAATAAGCTTAGTCTTATGATCTTTAGGAAGCTCTCTTAACGATCTTATGAGATTTGTAAGATCTTCTCTAGACACACCATATTTAAGTTCTTTAGCCAGTCTAACTATCTCTAGAGAAATCTTTTTAGTCCAATCAATTAGTATGTTTCTAGCTTTCTCATGATAAGATCTTATTCTTTTTAATATTCCTCTTCTCCTTCTCCAAGCTAGATACCTAGATGAGGAGTATCTTCTCTGAAGATCCTCTGCAAGTCTGATGTATTTATATGCTTTATTTATAGCAGTATCTTTCTCTATATTGATGATCTCGTCTCCATAGACAATCTTCTGTTCATTAACATCTACGCCTATGACATCTATAGGAGTATATTTCTTAGGCTTAGGAATCTTTTTAGATATCCATAGAAACAATTTATCTCTTTTATATATTAGTCTAGCCTCTCTATTCTCATAATCATCATATCTTCTGTCCCAACCGATTACTCTAAGTCTTATTCCACCTATGATCTCCACATAGCCATCTTTTATTCTATAACTAAGCTCTGGGTGTAGAAGCATTGACAATTTCTTTACTACTGGTCTTTTTCCTCTCTCAGGATTATTTCTCCAAGCATTAGCATTCATAAGAGCATCTCTATAACAGTCGATAGCTATTCTAGATGGTAGATTAAATATCTCAACAAGATCTTTATATAACATCTTATGAATCTGTTTTAATGTTCTGAGATTATTATCTAATATCTTGTTTATAGCATAATTTAATGCATATCTATATCTATGGAGAAGCTTTATGACGACAGGCTCAGGACTAACCCTCACACCTATCGAGAGGGTTAGCATCCCCTCATCACCTGTCGCCATAAAGCCTCTCCAAAAAAGATCAGAACATGAAAAGATTATAAATATTTCTATTCATCCCCGCCCTAAAGGACGAGGCTTTCTGTTGTATATATGAGTTGGAGAGGATAGGTCTGATAAAAGAGGATGATGCTGATCTTTTGAGAAAACTAGTTAGGTTCAGAAATATAGTTGTTCATGAATACGGATCTATTGATGTGAGACGTGTGATGAACATAATTGATTCTCAGGGTTATAAAAGAGCTTATGTTATTATAAAGGATCTTCATAAAAAATTAGAAGAGAGCAAATTGCTTGATCCATAGATTATGTGATATTTTTCTATAAAAATGTTGTCTCAAATTATCTTTGGTGTACGAACTAATTGAGCAACACAGGCGACTGTCTAGATCATTATATTAAAGCTGTTGATGAAGGAGGTAGTCATGTTGATTCTGAGCCTGAGAAGACTCTTGAGACATTATATAAGGTCTTCGAAGAGATCATAAAGATCCTTGCTTATCATCATAATATAGAGGATGTCATGTCTAGAGTAGAGTTCTTCGGAGAATGGTCTATAGAGGATCTTACGAACACAATTAATCAACTCTCAGAGGTATATGGCGAAGAGATCATTCTTTTATGGGATGATATCTTGGCGTTTTATACTCTCAATGAAAAGGATCCTAGCAAGATAAGAGAGAGGCTTGATCTTTTCAAAAAACTTCTGAATAAAATATCCTCAGAGATATGTCGTGAGAAATAGATCATCGTACATCAAGATCTTTTGAGAAACTTTTTATCATAAAAAGATCAGTACTTAAAGATTTCAGATATGCTACTAATAATAGATAATAGATAATAAAATAAAATTTAGCTCGCCATATAATATATTAGGATTGTAATCATGAGGCGTGTTCGTGTAGGCTATATGAGAATTAAAGAGTTTCATGGAATAGTGAAGATGGAGATCAGACCTATCACGAGAGAAGAGGCTTTACGTTTATTAAAAGGCGGTGAATATGCCTCTGAAAATAAGATTTCTAATGAAAAATAGTTATAAAGAGGTTTTCACATAAGGATTATAAAGATTATTTAAGAAAATCATTCCAAGGATCTTGGAGATCTAGAGGGTCTGATAGAGGGATGAAGTTCTCGAGTAAACTAGCCATAT
>Ga0081534_100277_pt1 | contig 17411 bp, 16 predicted proteins | sample MonGeyMetagenome_FD_71019 | JGI IMG/M metagenome (GOLD analysis project Ga0081534, IMG submission 71019) | Hypoxic/sulfidic aquatic microbial communities from Monarch Geyser, Yellowstone National Park, USA - MG (SPAdes) v1 (version 2) | ecosystem: Environmental > Aquatic > Thermal springs > Hot...
CATTAGGAAGGATTCAAAGCTTGTGGAGACTACACTGGATGAGGCGCTTGACGAGGCTGCAAACATTTTAGTCAATTCGAAATACCCATTAATATATGGATTAGCCACAACATCGAACGAAGCCGTTGAGGAGGCTGTGAAATTAGCTGAGCTTGTACGTGGTGTTGTTGATAACGCAAGCACATTTTGCCACGGCCCAACCTCCCTCGCATTCCAGGAGGTTGGCGGTGTGTACACGACCTTTGGTGATGTCGTGAACCTGGCGGATCTCCTGATATTCTGGGGCGCCGACCCCGTCAACTCGCACATTAACCACATAACGAGGATTGTGACCGCCAAGGGCGTGTATGTTAGGGGTAGGAAGGAGAGGAAGGTCGTGGTCATTGATGTCAGGAGGACGGAATTGGCCGATATGGCTGATCTCTTCATAAGGGTTGAGCCTGGGAGGGATCTTGAATTAATAACGGCACTTAGAATGGCTGTTAATGAGTTTGAGATTGAGGCTGATAAGGTGGCTGGCGTCTCCCGTGAGGATATTTATAAGCTAGCCGAGATTATGCAGACGGCTAAGTACGGCGTGATATTCTACGGTTTAGGACTAACAGAAAACGGTGCCAAGTACAGGAATGTTCAGGAGTTATTTAAGCTCGTGCAAGACCTCAATGAGTGGACGAAGTTCGCAGTAATGCCGATGAGGGGTCACGGCAATGTCGTGGGTGGTAACGAGGTGATGCTTTGGATGACAGGCTTTCCATACGCCATCGATTTTGCCAGGGGCTTCCCAAGGATGTACGTGGGAATGACCACCACGATGGACCTACTCATGAATGGTGATGTGGATGCTGCATTAATCGTTGGTACAGATCCGGCCGCAAGCTTCCCACGTAAGGCACTGGAGCACCTATCGAAGATACCTGTCATAGTGATAGACCCGAAGTGGTCCCTGACCGCAGCATTTGCTGACGTCATAATTCCATCGGGCATGACTGGCATTGAGTGTGGAGGTTCCGTCTATAGGATGGATAAGGTGCCCATTAAGTTGAAGAAGTTTCTGGACCCACCGCCCGGTGTGTTGTGTGATGCTGAGATTCTCAAAATGCTCGTAAATAAAGTCGTACAGAGGAAGTATGGGGGTGCGCAGTCATGACGCAGATATTGATTAAGAATGGCATTGTTTACGACCCACTCAACAACGTTAAGGGGGAGGTAATGGATATAGCGATTAAGGATGGTAAGATAGTTGATCCGAAGGAGCTCAATCCCTATGAGAAGATAGTAACGATTGACGCTAGCGGTAAGGTCGTGATGCCTGGCGGCATAGACATACACAGCCACATAGCGGGTCCCAAGGTTAATAGCGGTAGGTTACTGAGACCTGAGGACCACTATACAACGAATAAACCGGACAGACTCCCCTATGTAATGGCTGAGACTGGTCTGTCAACACCCAACGTTTATAGGATAGGCTATGAGTATGCCGTAATGGGGTACACGGTAGTTGCTGAGCCAGCAACACCGCCGGTACTTACTAGGCATACACATCATGAGTTCAACGCGATACCAATAATTGATAAGTTGGCTTACGTCATCGTTGACTCCAACTGGCTCCTGCTTGATCTGGTTAGGCAGGGCGATATTAATTTACTAGCCGCCTACCTGGCGTGGGTGCTGAGGGCAACGAAGACGTACTCCCTAAAGCTCATCGATCCTGGATCTGACTTCGTTTGGCAGCTGAATGGTGGCCACCTCGACGTTTACGACCAAATGCCGATATACGGCATAACGCCGGCAGATATAGTCGAGAAGGTTGCTAACGCGGCGCAGCTAATCAACATACCCCATAAGGTGCACATTCACTGCAACATGCTTGGGTACCCCGGGAATTACATCACGACACTCAAGACGATGGAGCTTTCATCCAGGATCCACAGGTTGACGGATGGCCTGGCCATGCACATAACCCACGTTCAATTCACTGGGTACAAGGGCAACTCCTGGGCAACCTTGGAGAGTGGTGGTGAGGAGATAGCTAAGGAACTGAATAGGAACCCATACGTCTCCCTGGACCTGGGTCAGGTAATACCCGGCCGTTCGGTGACGACGATGACTGGAGACGCATCATTTCAGCTAGTCCTCTACCACATATTGAGGGGTAAGTGGTATAGTACGGATATAGAATCCGACGGGGCAGCCGGCATAGTGCCGTATAGATATAGGAGGAGGAATTACGTGAACACGATCCAGTGGGTTATAGGCCTAGAGGTGGCGTTGCTGGCTGACGACCTACAGAGAGTCTTCATAGCCACTGATCACCCAAACGCGGGCTTATTCACGGATTACCCACTCATATTCGCCTGGCTAATGAGTAAGAAGGCTAGGGAAGACACCATGAGGGGTATGAACCAGAGAGCGCTCAAGCGTAGTGCATTACCTGCCATAGACCGTGAGCTCACCCTATACGACATAGCCCTAATGACGAGGGCATCACCAGCAAAACTACTTGGTCTCCAGGGGACCAAGGGACACCTTGGCATTGGCGCCGATGCCGACGTAGCGATATACGACGTCAACCCACTCACCACAGACCTGAGCAAGGACTACACAAAGGTGATCACCGCCTTCAGGAGGGCGTGGATTACAATTAAGGATGGCGAGATCGTCGTTAGGAACGGCGAGGTTATCAACCCAATAAGCGGCACTACGTACTACATTGACTCAGAAATACCCGAGGATTTAGACCGCGAACTCTACAGGGTGCTTTCAGAGAAGGTAAAGCAGTACTACTCCATAACTATCGATACCTTCGTGATTGATGAGGCGGAATTATTAAAGCATAGGCGGGTGAAGGTAAAGTCACTGATTAAGTGATGAAGGATGCCCGAGACATACCACCTAAGGTTGAAGGAAAAACCGACAGTGCCTATCGATGCGCGAGCAATAACGCCGGACACCTTCGCTGGAAAGAGGCTTAACGAGATCCTAACCCTCAAGGTCCTTGAGGGTGGTGTTCCAAGGACAATTCAGGACTTCTTCGATGTGGAGGGCCCTGCAGAGGCACCTAAGGATCCGGGTGAGATTAGGATAATCATTGAGGGTAGTACGAACAAGGTCTCCTTCATAGGGTATAGAATGAGTAAGGGGGCTATAGAGATTGATGGTGACGCGGGACACTTCATTGGTTATAGGATGAAGGGTGGGTCAATAACAATACGCGGGAGCGCCAGGAATTACCTCGGGGCAAAGATGAAGGATGGTAACATAGAGGTGTTTGGTAATGCCGGTCATTGGGTTGGGAGTAAGTTGATTGGCGAAAAACCCGGTAAGGGCATGAAGGGGGGTACGATAGTGATACATGGCAATGCAGGATCCGAGGTTGGCTCCGGGATGGGAGGTGGTACGATAATAGTTGAGGGTGGCACTGGGAATAACATGGGCGCCTACATGACCGGCGGTACGATAGTGGTCATTGGCAACGCTGGGCTTTACCCCGGCTTGAGAATGGGTGGGGGTAGGGTCGTCATTGGTGGTAGGGTCGAGGGCATACTACCTAGCTTCTACGCAATCTCCTACTCTCCATCCCTCAAGGTTAAGAACGTCACGTTTAATAAGCCATTCATGACATTCATGGGTGACGCCCTCGTTGGTGGAAGGGGGCTGCTTCAGTTGTCGTACGATGATAATAGGCAATTACTCGAGTATTATAGAAAGTTAATTGAGGAGGTGGAATGATGAACCTAAACAAACTCTCCGTCGAACTAGCCAAGTACATGGTAGATCACGCGGATGAGTTGAGGGTTACGTACACGAAGATCAATGGGGCAACTGTGATAGACACGGGCATTAAGGTTCTTGGAAGTTTCGAGGCTGGGCTGTTGGTGTCTAAGATAACGATGGGCGGTGTTGCAGACGTTAGCATAACCCCCTTTCAGCTGGACGATCTGCTCCTACCCTCCGTACTCGTCAGGACGGACTACCCAGTCGAGGCGTGCATTTTATCGCAGCTAGCCGGATGGAGGGTGCAGGTTAAGGACTTCTTCGCCAATGGGTCAGGGCCTGCACGAATACTGGCTAGGAAACCGAAGAAGTACTTCGAGACCTTTAGGTATAGTGAGACAGCCAATGAGACCGTACTCGTACTAGAGACCGACAAGTACCCAAATGACGAGGTTGTCGATTACGTAGCCAAGGAGACCGGTGTAGATAAGGGTTCAATATACCTAGTGCTCGTTTTCCCAGCGTCTATTGTTGGTTCGGTTCAGGTGAGCGCGAGGATAGTGGAGACCGGTCTATACAAGTTGGATACCCTGGGCTTCAATTTGAGGTACACCAGGAGTGGGATTGGGGTAAGCCTAATAGCGCCTCTCCACAGCGATCCGCTGGTTATGGCGGGTAAGACAAACGATATGCTACTGTATGGGGGATCCACGTACTACATTGTTGATTTGGACAATGATGATTACCTAAGGGAGATAGTGAGTAAGGCCCCAAGTAGCTCCTCAAAGGATTACGGTAAGTCCTTCACGGAAATGGTCAGAGAGTATGGGTGGGACTTCCTCTACAGGGTTGACCCATCAATCTTCGCGCCTGCCGTAATGACGATAAACAACGTAAGAACTGGCAGGGTATTCACGGCTGGGCACATCAACAAGGACATACTGAGGAGGGCACTGGGGCTTACCTCCTGATTGTGTCTACGACGTATTTGGCGATTTCCAGGGCTATGTTCTTATCGGGAAACACGCTTTGCAGACCCCTCCAGTCAGGTTGACTATTGACCTCGAAAACGTACGGCTTCCCCCCAGCCACCGCAATGTCGACACCTGCTATATCGCAGTGCAGGGCCTTTGCCGCCCTTATGGCTATATCCTCAATCTCAGGATCGAGCCTATCTATCCTAATTGGGCTTGCGCCCTGGGCAATGTTTGTCTTCCAGGTGTTTGGAGGGGCCCTCCTGTACATTGCCGCTAAGACCCTATCGCCGAGTACGAAGGCCCTTATATCAACACCACCATGGCTAATGAACTCCTGTAGGTATGCCACATGGCGGTAAAACGTGAGTGACCTAACCAACTCCCATATCACATCCCTCTCCCTCTTCCTCACCATGGCACTACCGTGACCTCGGGAACCAAACATGGGCTTTATAACGACAGCGTCTGAGCTCAGCAGGTCAAGGCTCCTCATGGCTAGGCTAGATCTCTCAGTGGTTATTGTTGTTGGTACGGGGATACCGTTCATCCTTAACATGTAGAGAGACCTAAACTTGTCAGTGCATTTCTCTATTGCGTCGGGTCTATTAAATACGCGAACACCATTCTCCTGCATAGCGTATAGTAAGTCAATCCTAAAAAGCGCTTGGTCCAAACCCGCGCGACCTAAGGGCCGCACAACCACCGCGGATAGTTCCTTCAATATGTCGATACCGTGAACAATCAATTTAAGGGAGTCTCCGATGTAGGCCGTGATTTCGTTAAAATTGAATGTTAGTACGTTGTGGTTTAGTAATTGAAATGACTTAATGAGGGCGTTGGTTGCGAAGCTTTGCGGATTGCGGGTTATTACACCGATCTTCACGCATTACGCCGTATTGCTAGAATTAAAAACCTATTCACATTTATGAACAGCAAGCCCAAACTTTTAATTAATTAATTAACTCAATTAATGGTAGTGACAGGGAGGGGATTTAGGGATAGGGACTATATCGAGACCGAGGAAGGCCTTGTGTTCGCCGTTATAGGCAATGTGCACCCGGTGGATAGGGTCGTTGCCTACCTGAAGTACATGCGGGTTGATTCAAGCGTTAGTTCTGTAAATACGATATGGTTTAGGCAGAATGTGCCTTACCTGAGGGTATTACCCCTATACAGCGCGTCGAATGTTAAGGCTGTGCTCGATAGGTACCTGCGCGATAGGTATCGGGACTACGTGGTGTTTGATAGGTACAAGAATATAGAGTTGATAGAGGTCCCAAGGCATCGCGTAAGGACTCATTATAAACCCGAGGAGAGATTACGGGAGATACTCAGGGAGCCGCGGGATCCATTAGAGGAGGTGGTTCTGGAGATGGTGAGGGAGTTATCATCGGCATCGGGTGTCTCGGCTGGCAATTTCGGCGTAACTGGGTCCATACTACTGGGTATCCACAATCCCCAATACTCGGACATTGATTTGATAGTTTATGGCGCATCAAACGCGTATAAGGTCAGGGAAGCCGTCAGGGGGCTGTACTCAGACGAATCCTCGGGCTTTAGCCGCTTCGATGAGGGCAGTCTAGAGAAGTGGGCTCGGGAGGTTGCTGAGGCGCAGGCGTTCACCGTTGATGAGGCTAAGTTGTTTTATAGGAAGTACGTGTGGAATAGGGGGTTGTATAGAGGTAGAAAATTCTCGATACACCCAGTCAAGCTGGAGGATGAGGTCCATGAGGAGTGGGAGCAAACAATACATAAACCACTCTGCATAGGCACCATAAGGGCACGCGTTGTTGACTCGAGGGATTCACTCTTCATGCCCGCCGTGTACGTGGTTAATAACGTGGAAATCATCGATGGGTGTAGAGTCGATTCTGAGGTAAGGCAGGTAGTCAGTTACGAAAGCCTATACATTGATGTGGCCCAACCTGGTGATGAGATCGTTGTCCGCGGGAAATTCGAGCATGTAATAGACACTAGGGTGGGTGATGAGTATGTTCAGGTTGTTGTGGGGACGTACGAGGCCCAGGGCAAGGACTTCATAAGACCGATAGGCCTGGGCTAGGTGTCGTTAATGGTTAGGTTAGGGAAAACACCGCTCCATAGGTTGGCGGCGTATTTATCGGTGGGTATGGCACTTGAGGTATCCGCGTACCCAAAACCTGGCAATGTGCATAGGCTGCGTGACTTTAGGGATACGAAGTTCGAGGACTTCATAATAGCCGCAACATTCTCGCAGCACCACTTCCTTAGGGGGATACTCAGGGGTGTTAGGATTAGGCGTGGTATCGTTGGGAGGGTCGTGTTTGGAGACTTGATTAGGGGTGTGGTTAGGGACTCCATCCGCATTGGTGGGGGTGGTAATACGAGCCTAGGGACGAGCCTATTACTCACGCCATTATCCATCGCACTTGGTTACTTACATAATCTCGATGAGGACGTGGGGCTTAACGAAATAACGAACACCGCCACCGAGCTACTGCAAAGGTTTTCAACGAGCCTCGACACGGTCAGGTTTTATGAGGCCATAAGAATTGCGAAACCTGGTGACGTGAAGATTAACGCTGACCTGAACTATATACCGCAGAGGTATAGGATCAATGTGTGGGACCCTGACTACGCCAGTAAAATATTGGGTGGGAACGTAACGTTGTGGGAGATACTTCACTACTCGGCGGTTAGGGATATGAACTCCAATGAGGTGGTTAGTGGGTATCCCAGGGTTTTGAACCTCGTAAACTTCATATCAAGTAGAATGAATGCCCATGGTGATTGGAATAGGGCTGTCGTGGAGGCATTTTTAATGCAGCTCTCCCGGGAGTACGACACATTCATTTTGAAGAAGCATGGGGTAGATGTTGCGAGGTACGTATCCGAGAGGGCTAGGGAGTTATTCAATTACTGCCTATCCAGTGATTGGCATGATTGTTACGGTAGATTGCTGGTGTTCGATCATGAATTGCACTTGAAAAACGTGAACCCAGGCTCAACCGCCGACCTAATAGCGACGGCAATATCCCTCTACGCACTTGAGCGAGGCACTAATGTAATAAGGCGTTGAGTGACGTGACTCGCATGGTGAAGCGCAGAATCCTCGTAACGGAGTACGTAATGAGCTGCTATGGAGAGGGCGGCGGTATCTACCGCGACTTATTGCCCGAGGCCCTGGCGATGGTTAAGTCTCTGGAGGAGGCCCTAACTCACGTGGGCATTGATGCGTATGTTACAGTGAGTGAGCATTTGAAGGAAGTAATGCCCCTATTCAGGAACACCGTGGGTATAAACCCTACTGACTGCATCAATGAGTTGATCAGGCTTGTGGATGGGTTTGATAATGTAATAGCCATAGCCCCACCTAGGGAGTTGATGATCATAGCCGACACACTTGGGGAGAAGCTAATCCAACAACCGCCAAACCTCGTTAAGGAATTATCCAGTAAATATGGGGTCATTAAGTACCTGGAAGGTTGCGGAGTTAAGGTGCCTAAGACAATAATGGTGAACACCAACAACCTACGCGAGGAGATAATCAATGCCCTATTTAAAGCGCAATTCGTCATAAAGCCAGCATTATTGGCTGGTTCGGAGTGCGTTTACGTGGTGAGGGGTGGGCATTATGATGTTGACCGTGTTATGTCGATGATCAATGACGTAATTAAGTGCGACCCATCTGGAAATGCCGTACTGCAGGAGTATGTGGAGGGTGTCCACGGTAGTGTGTCGGTGATCTATGGGGCCAATGGCCCCTCATTCTACTCCCTCAACCTCCAATTGATAAGGATTGAGAATGACAGGCTCAGCTTCCTTGGGGGTGTGCTGCCGGTAAGGGATTACAGGGTGGTTAATGAGGCTAGGGGGCTCGTAGATGCCGTGTATAGGTGTTTCCCGGGCATTAGGGGGTATGTTGGCTTTGATATCGTGTGGAATGAGGCGGGCGTCTACGTTGTTGAGGCGAATATGAGACCGACAACATCGATTGTGGGTATAGCGCAATTATACCCTGAATTGGGTAGGCACATAATTAGTGATTGGGGCTGGCCATTAATTTATCTGGGTGATGTAACTACCGAGACAGCGTATTACCTGGTGCTGGATAAGGGCGTGGATGTTGAGACAAGCAACACCAGGACTATAGGTATTGGCGGCGCCAGTAAAAGGGTGGTTGTTGGTAAAGAGAGGTCAATAGGGGATGTGTATCGTGTAATTAAGCCATTATTAGGTAACTTGGCGTATGACATAGAACAAGTTATTAAATAATGTTTAAAAACGAGGTTAAGGCGTTAAACGTAATGACAAGACAGGCGAAGTTGCTAGTTAGTGTTAAGGATGTCGAGGAGGCCTTTGAGGCGCTTGAGGGTGGTGCGGACATAGTCGATGTTAAGGATGTGTCGCACGGTAGCCTTGGTCTCCCGAGGTATGGCGTGGTTCGTGAAGTAGCATTAAAGATTGGTAGTGCCAGGGAGAAGAGCGTGCCGATAGGTGATTTGGAGAGGCGTGATTCCGCGATTGGTTATGTTGCCCAGGTTATAGAGGGTTTGGGTTATGACTATTTAAAGGTTGGATTGAAAACGAACTCCAGGGAGGAGGGTTTGGGTATTGTACGGGAGGTTATGGATTCGATAAGTGGTAAGGTGAAGGTTGTGTTGGTTGGTTATGCCGATTATCAATTACATAACTTATTATCGCCAATGGACGTAATCGATATAGCCCACATCTCTGGGGCATACGGTGTCATGATAGATACCCTAGGTAAGAACGGCTTATCAACCTTTGATTACCTATCGAGGGATTACTTGAGGGATTTCGTGACCAAGGCTAAGGATCACGGATTACTTGTTGCACTGGCGGGTGGCTTAAAGTTGCATCATATCAGGGATGCGTTATCATTGGGTTTTGACGTTATTGGTGTTAGGACTGCAGCGTGCGAGGGTGGTCGAAATGGGCATTTAAGAAGGGAGCTTGTGGCATCCTTAAAGAGGGAAGTTGAGAGGTACTAGCGGTTCGTTATGCAGGACTTGGTATTCATAGGGTTAGACATTGGTGGAGCTAACCTTAAGGCTGTGAAGCTCCATTACTCAGGTGGGAAGATTATCATTGATGATTACGTGAGGACCTATAACCCTGTCTGGATAAGGGGTGCTGAATCGATAAAGGATGGATTGAGGGAGATTAAGGAGAAATTCAATCCTAGGTGTAGACAATACTACGTTGCAGCGACGATGACAGCGGAATTAAGCGACGTCTTCAAAACGAAGAGCGAGGGCGTTAACTACATAGTAGGGGCTGTGGAGGAGGTCTTTAGCGACTCCCTATTTAATTACTACGTAACCGTAGACAAAACACTGGTAAGTGCAAGGGAGGCTCAGGAACAGCCCCTGAACGTTGCGGCAGCCAATTGGGCTGCCTCCGCGTGGTATCTCGAGAATAACCTGAGCAAAATAGGCTATAAGGATGCAGTGTTTATAGATATTGGTAGTACGACAACCACAATAATTCCACTGATATCGGGTAAGGCGGTGGTTAGGGGTAAGAGCGATCCTGAGAAGCTTGTTGTTGGTGAATTGGTCTATACGGGTGTTTTGAGGGCTAACGTGGCGTCCATCGTCGATAAGGTACCATATAAGGGCTACTTCGCCAGGGTTTCATTCGAGAGATTCGCCCTAACGGGCGATGTGCACTTGGTCCTCAATTTAATAAGGAGGGAGGATTACACAACAGAGACTGCCGATGGGAGGGACACAAGCCTTGAGAACGCCATGGCAAGGCTATCGAGGGTACCCTGTGCGGATCCAAACATGCTTAATGAAGAGGAGGTTAAGGAGATGGCACGCTACATATATGAGGCACAAATATTCAGGGTGTTCGAGGCACTAATGCAGATTAGATCCTGGATAGCCTCGATGGGGTTGAGGCTTGATGACTTCGTTGCAGTGGTGGCAGGTTTGGGTAAGTACATGGCTGAGGAGGCGGCGAGGAGGGCAGGGTTCAGGGAGGTCATCGATATTGACAAGCTACTACCCGCACCGATAAGTAGTGTATTTCCTGCGTACACGACGGCCTTGATGGTGTACGATAGGGTAGCTAGTGCGCAGGTATGAAGCGCTACCTACTAAAAATAAGCGGACACCTAATACACAAGATCGACATATTAAGGCAATTACTGCTGGAGGTGCACAGGTTGCATGTAGGCAACCTAGGGTATTTCGTATTACTCCCTGGCGGGAGCGTATTCGCGGACTCAGTACTCAATTATCAAAAGGTGATTCATTACAGCGATGATGCTGCGCATTGGATGGCGATAAAGGCGATGGAGGTTTACGGCGCATTCATATCCAGTCAGTTCGGGGATCTTGTGATTGAGGTTGAGGATGTAAACGACGCTATTGGAAGCGGGAATAGGATACCACTACTGATGCCCTACAGGCTATTGAGGAGGTTTGATGAGCTACCGCACAGTTGGGATGTAAGTAGTGATTCAATTGCTGTGTATATTGCCCATAAGTTGGGGCTTGATATGGTAATACTCACTAAACCTGTAGATGGTGTAATTTTAAATGGTCATTTAGTTACGGAATTAACCTCCGCCGAGGCATTAAATATGAGTATTCAAGTATTCGATAAGTATACACCAATACTTATAAGAATGTATAGGATGCTAGTGGTTATATTTAATTTTAATAAGCCCAAAACACTCTCGAAAATAATTAATGGAATTAAGGGAAGATATACGACTATAATTCCATAAAGATGCAAATTTAGTTTAATTTTTAAATTAATTATTGCAACGCTTACTTCTTTTGGTAGAATGGATGTGTGGCAGTGTCCTTCTTGGCCAGTATCTCATCAATTGTGGGTTCATTATTCATTGCCCTCTTAATTGCAAGCTTTACAGCCTCATAGTTATACTGGAATACCTTATCCGGATCCTTAGCCGCTGGGTGTATGAACACACCACATATTATCACAATATCATCAACAATATCCTTAGGTATAACGCCCTCGGCAACCGAATCAGCCACAGCCTTGGCAACAGCGTATTGGGCAGGTCCGAATATCATTTCAGCCTGCTTCATATTTTCAATGGTCACCTTAGGAACTATTAATGTGAATGGCTTCGCGGGTAGGTTGGGTGTTATAACGGCAAATAGCTTTGTATGACCACGAGACTGGTGCGCCAAGCCAAATGCAAAACCTATACCCGCGGGTCCATCCTTATCGCCAAGTATTAAATCTATGTGTGCAACCTCGTTACCCTCACCAACAAGTGCCTCACCAAACCTAATACCTAACTTAGGTTTGCTCACCATACCAATCGCAGATCTCTCCTGCTTATCATTATTTATAAGTTTTATCATTTAGGTAAAATGCGGCAAAAATTGGACAAATACCCTTTAATCACTGATCACTTGGTATTTCTATAATCACTTAAAATCACTTAATTTTATTTCTATATTTAATATTTTACATATACATTATTCGAAATGATGTGTATGTTTACATATTATATCTTAATAAGCATTATCGTACTTATATTTCTTCAAGTGTTTCTGCCCTTTATTGCATTGGGGTGTATTCTCCCCTCGAGGAGTGTTATTAGTGCGGATGTTGGTATCCATGCGATGCCGATATAGGCGGCTATGTTGAATGGATATGAGGGCGGTGCTGGGAATAGCGAGAGGATCATTATCATAACTAAAGTCCCAATTGCCATTGTGGGGAGCACGACATGCTGTATTATCTTAAACTTACCTCTGCGCTTTGCAATAAATGGCAAACCGATGGAGGCTAGGATATGTTCCATAAATGCTGCGTAACTGTTCATGTAAAGCCCAAATAAGCCACCAATTACCGGACCAAATAATAGGCCTAATACTAATGCGATGGCCACGGATATTGCGTATATGAATAATGCCGAGATATAGGGTGATCCGTACTTCCTATGCACGTACATTAACTGTTTTGGTAAGAACATAATCCCATCACGGGCAAATGCATAGAATACCCTACTTGCTGTATTACTGAATGCAACGTTAAATCCCATGAAGCTATTTACCGTAAGAACCAGCAGGAGGATGTAAAGGGCGTAATTCACCCTCCTGAACAATATTAAGCCCGGGTCTGGCGATGATGCGAATGACCACATCCTCATTGGACCCCAACTTACTGTGAGGGCGTATGAAACAAGCACCAGGGTAGCCCCTGCGATGAGTACGGTATATAGGAGCGCCCTTGTAATGGTTTTCTCAGGTTGCTTTGCTTCCTCAGCAAGTGATGTAACGGCCAATGCTGTGCCGAAGAAGAGGACTACGGAGTACACCATGGACTGGAAAAGCCTATACACATTATTTTTTATGAAGTATGTCGTGAAAACCAACATAGTGTTAGAACGGCCGGACATCATGATTAAGGCAATTGCACCTACCAATAATGTACCGATTTCTAATAATCCACCAAGGATTTGGTAGTCGGTGGATACTTTAATGCCGAAGTATGTGAATAAAAGCGATATTGTGCCTGCGGTTATGACCACGAGAGGCCAGTACTCAATTATGGAGTAGCTCAGGTTAACTAGTAGTAGGAAGGATGCCAAGCCCAGGAACCCAAATGAGGCGTAACCAATTATTATGTAGAATGCCATGTTCCACGCCTGAAAAACACCCATGTAACCACCCAACGAGACAGAGACGAACTTATAGTAACTACCTGCCGACGATACGAACCGTGAGAATTGATAACCAGTATTCATAATAAATAGGTAAAACACCACCCCCAGCGCGATGGAGAGTGGTAGCGAACCGAGGGCAAAGTAGGCGGCGCCAGTTATTAGGTATGCAGCATCCGCCGCTATCGACATAACCCCTATGGCCTGCCACACAAGCCTGAACTCCCCGAGTATACCCCTGGGAAGCGATAGTACATGCCTATCGTAACTCATTGAAAGAGGCATTACACCTCCACCCTTTAATTTATTTTTACGAGTAATAATTAACGAGGGATCACAATGCTTTAATAGGGGGGATCGGTTAGTATTCGTAGCAATGGCACGTAGAGTCATCAACATCATACCCGTGCTAGACATCATGGGAGGATTCGTAGTCCACGCGATACGTGGTGAACGCGACAATTACAAGCCCTTTACCGACAGCACCCTGTGCAGTAATGCGAAGCCAACATGCGTGATAGACAGGCTTTACTACCTGGGGTTCAGGACAATCTACATCGCCGACCTGGATTCGATAATGGGTATTGGGAGTAACCGTTGGGTCATAGATTACGCATTGTACAGGGGATTTAGGGTCTACGCTGATGTTGGCAGGGATGGCCTATCGTTGATGGATGGCGAGAACCTGCATTACGTCATTGGGACCGAGTACCTAATGTACCCGCAGGAACTAAGGCTAATCAACAATAGGGTTTCCAGCCTAGATCTTGAGTACGAGAGGGTCAAGTTCATGAACGGCACCTACGAATTGAGCGAAGTTGTGAAGAGCATCGTAAGGACCGGCGTAACGCCTAGGGCATTACTAGTCATAAACCTCAAGTACGTGGGCACGATGCAGGGAATAAATAGAAAGGCTTTGGATCTTGTCAGGGCATCATACAACGGCCCATTACTCGTAGGGGGTGGCCTGCGTGGTGTTGATGAGATCCAGGAATTGATAAAGTACAACCTAGATGGCTTGCTTATCGCCACGGCACTACATAGGGGTTTCATAAGGGCACCCAGCATCACCGTATAAGGCCAGGTTAGAATTAACCATGGCATCTTCATCGCATTTGGCCTTAATGCCTTTTCCTTCGATGACCATTACTACGGCACTACCCAAACCATCAATTTAACCATACATAACGCACTTGTTAGTTACGTCATCAAGCCGTATATCCTCGCCTTCCCAACTTTAGCTGTCTAGGGGTATTATGGAGGTAAAGAATTAAATACCGTATATAGTAGGTGACTGCGGGAATTCAGATGTCGCAAAAGTACAAACCCATCTTTATATTCTTAGACACTGATAAGCATGCGAGCCCCTTCGACATACTTACCGTGATAGACCTAATACCTGACGTTGTTGTGCTGAAGTATGAGCAGGTAACGCCTGACGATGCCGAGAAGATAATATACGACGCGATGTTCCCTAGGGGACCGAAGGGTGCCAAATTCACTAAGGTTTTCGTGAATGGTAAGGATCTGAACACTGTCAACGCCATTGTTGAGAGGTTAAGGAAAATAATGTTCCCACCATTCGAGTTAGCGGTCATCGTTGACCCCAGAGGGTCATACACGACGGCAAGCGCTGCCGTCCTGAAGACCTTGCAACTCTCGATGAAGCTCGGCCTTGGATCTTTCGAGGGGAAGAGCGTCACGGTGCTCGCAGGCACGGGACCCGTGGGCATCGCCGCGGCATGGCTTTACGCATCTGAGGGGGCTAACGTCACGGTCACATCCCGCGAATTATCGAGGGCTCAAGGCGTGGCTAATAGCATAAATAATGAGTTGAAGGTTAATAGGGTAGTCGGTGTTGAGGCGAGGACTCCGGAGCAGGTGGGTAGAGCTATCGAGAATGCGGACATCGTGTTATCCACGGGGGCGCCTAGCGTCACGTTACTACCGCTGAACGTTCTCAAGAGTTATGGTAAGAGGGTTAGGATTGTGGCTGATGTCAACGCGATACCACCGTACGGTATCGAGGGTATTGACCCCAACATGGATGGTAAGGAGATGATACCTGGCGTTTATGGTATTGGCGCCCTAGTCATTGGGATCCTTAAGAATAACATAGAGACGGAGCTGATAAAGAAAGCACTTCAGGAGCCCAAGGGCATTTTCGACTTTAGATCCGCGTATGAGATTGGTAAGAACCTATTCCTAAAGGCTTGATAAAAGGGCACTGATTAAGGTAGGCGGCGATGCCGTATAATGATAAGGACGTTGTTGAGGGCTACATAATCGCCTATGGACCCTACCTATGGGTTGTCAAGGGGTGCGAGCACCCAAAGGGCTTTTTCATAGCCTACCCAAGGTACTCGAGGAGGGATGGACTCAAGGTGAAGGACCCATCATTGGGCGTGTCTATAGCGAGGAAGTTGGGGTTGGTTAAGTATTTTGATTGTTTAATGATGGAGGTCCCCCTAGTACCACGTGATGAGGTGGAGTTCGTGCTGAACCCGTTCGATAGGGATCAATGGCCTCAATTACCTGGTAGCATTGCGTCATTTCTCAATGCATTGAACGTGATGGACTCTAGGCATGTTGGGTTAGCCGGTAGCTACCTAGTGTCTAGGGTCCTCCCTGTCAAGCCGAGGGACCTCGACCTACTGGTGAAGGGGAGGGATTTGGGATTGAGAATTTACAATAGGCTTGTCGATATGAGGAATAGAGGGTTGACCAAGCCTTACGTGGAAAATGAGGATTTCGGCGGGACTGATCCCAAGACAAGGAATGCGCTATTGAGATATAGGGTATTGGAGGGCATATTCAATGATCTTGTGTACAGTATTAGGGTCATATCCTGCCTAGAGAATGAGGTGCCAAAATGCGTCAGTAGGGTGGAGTACTACACGGGTGAGGTTGTGATAATCAAGGCGCTGTCGCCATTCGCAATGCCCTATCTGTACGAAGCCATACTTGGGGATTATGGGAGAGTTTTCGTGAGAAGCCAGAGAATGAGGTTTAGTGAAATACCCGAGCAGTCAAGGCTCCTTGTTCGTAATTGTAAGATTGAGTATTACGAGGATGGGGAGGTTTATCTATCACTCGATAACCCTGAATGCCTTGTTAGCATCCTAATGTGAGTTCAATATTACATCTTTAATTATGTCTAGTATTGCCTGGGCACTATTGACTACGAACACGTTATCCATCTTCGATAATCTATTGATATTCTCCACATCGATAGACCTCGGCCTTAACTTAACTTTCTCCCAACACTTGACGGCATCGTATGGGCACACATGCTCGCATAGGGTGCAGCCAATGCACTTCGCATAGTTTATTCTGGGGTAGCCATCAACCCTCTCGATAGCCTTGGCAGGGCACCTCCTCATTGGCTCGCAAACCTCACAATTCTCCTGCATGCATATTGCCCTATCTATTGAACACGGTATCTCGGTTTCCATAAGACCATCCTCGCTGGGTATGTCCGTAGGTAACACTATAACTGGCACGTCACTCTTCTGGGCCTGAGAAAACAGTGCTGTGGCTATGGTATCGGCTATGCCATTAACGATCTTAGCCACCGTATTGCTTGTGGCTGGCGCGATGATAAGCGCCTTGTACCTCCTTAGGTTTATCCTGCCTATGTAGTACATGCCCTCATCACCAACCAAGAACTCCTCGTAGTACCTACCTGGCGAAATCACCTTCAGCCTAGGCAACACCCCAAACAGCCTAGATACCTCATAACCCCACTTCGTGAGGAAAAGCGTGATTTTTGCGTTATAGTGCTTCTTGAGGTAGAACATTACGTCAACGCACTCCCTCAGGTGCGCACCACCACCCGTGATCACCCAGGCGAAGTTGTTAAAACTCATTGATTCAAAATGCATTATTAATAAAAATATTTAACTTGTAGTCATCATTCAAATTAGAAGGTTATGGCAAAAATATTGATAGTGACCGGAATACTCGCAGAGCCCATTATTAGGCAGGTAATTTCGAAAGTAAAAACTACACATAAAGTGGATATTTTGGTAACCCCAGTATCTGTTGCCGCATTCCTGACG
>Ga0081534_100278_pt1 | contig 17318 bp, 31 predicted proteins | sample MonGeyMetagenome_FD_71019 | JGI IMG/M metagenome (GOLD analysis project Ga0081534, IMG submission 71019) | Hypoxic/sulfidic aquatic microbial communities from Monarch Geyser, Yellowstone National Park, USA - MG (SPAdes) v1 (version 2) | ecosystem: Environmental > Aquatic > Thermal springs > Hot...
CCCGCTATTGTTATAGATCCACCAAGCTTGCTCCCGATATTTATTGTAATCTGATCTGAAGAAGAAATAGAATTTATCGTCCCTTCATTAATTAGAGTGTCCGCTTGGACAGAAGCGCCTTGAAGTTCTAAGGTAGCCCCGGAATCTATTACTATATGCGAAGTTATTAAGCTCGCTCCGGGAGCGAGCGTCAGCGTAGCGTTATTCGTTACATATACCTCTGTGTATACATTGTTCCCGTACAGCGTCATCGGATTAGTTACTACTAATGATCCGGGCCTCGATCCTCCGAATTGCCCCTGCGGAGGGAAGATGCTCATTTCCTATCACCTTATCCCAATGGTGTGGCAATGACGAAAACGGTGACGGTAGTGCTAGCCGAATATTGTAGATTTATAGAAACCCCGGCCGGAAGATCTATCTCGAATTCATACCATGAACCGGCATTAAGTTGTGCGCCGCTGTTAAAATTCCCGCTTATCGTCGAGCTTCCGCTATTAAGAATTAATGATAAAGTCCCAGCGGAGGCCGGCAATATTATGACTTTTACCCTCGAGGGTTGTTGAATTGTAAGCGGAGTCGAGAAAAAATCCGTGTTCGCCGTAACCGACCCATTAATTATAGAGCCTAAAACTGTAGCATTCGATTGATTAATGACGGGAATTGGATTAGAGGAAGGATTCACGATCTGAGCGTTCACATAAGTCCCTTCTAGATCTATGGAATTTTCGCCTTCTTGAGAAAATGACAGAACTCCCTTTATCTTTATTATGCTATTGTTATTTGAATCATTGCTTTGGTCAAAAATGAACTTCACTTTTTCTATGTAAACCCCTTTTATTCTTAGGAACTGATAGGGCTGGAGCGTGAATGTTAGAACCTGACCGGGGATTACGGCATCGCCGAGCTGTTGTTCTTTATAAATATATACGTCAACAACCGCATTGCCCTCGTTATAGATAATTCCGCTGAAGACGGCGCCGATTTCCGATTCGGATTGGGGATATCGCCCATTTATTGAATATTCTATGTTGTAGTAGTGTAAATTGGTTGTGGCACTCATCAAAAATAGAGTCTTTTTCTGAGTTTAAAAAAGATCATGCGTATTACTTTAGGACTTAAGCCTGACCACATGATCGTTTTGCAAAATCAATTTCCTATCGGGGCTCAGCGCCAGCCTCTCATCTATAAAATGATAGGCTCTCAAGGAAGAAAGGGCATAAGTCCGTGGCCGGTGTGTCGAGAAGAAATATATATCCTCGCCAATCCAATGTGGCGAATTCTCGGGCTTGTAAGCTAGGAATGCCGGCCTCCTTATCTTCTCGAGAAATTCCCTCTTGATGAATGTGAAACCCAAGCCGCATCCCGCTACCTCCCCATCAAATATTTCCTTTTCCCAATCTTTCCTGTAGACGGAATAGCCCTTTAACGTCTTCAGGAAGTAATAGCCGCAGACGACATCATATCCCTCATTGAATTTCTCCTCTATCTTTCGGAAGTCTATTTCTAATGGGACGACGTCCTCATCCAGAAAGGCTAGCACGTCATAGTTTTTCATCCCTAAAAACATCTCTAGCGCTATTTCCCTTTGGACTGCTACATGATTTCGGCGTGACAAGATCACATATTCAACATTATTTTTATTTAGGAAATCGAGGAGGGGAAGCCTAATAGATCCCATCGAGGGGATGAAAAAAAGGGGCCTCATTCAAATCCCCTAGAGCTTGATTCTCTCGATTTTCATCGGCGGGATGGTTTCGTTCTCAAATTCTTCCTTGATCATTTGCTCGATGGCCCTCCTTATAGCCTCCGATCTATTCAAGTTGTATTTTATGGCATATCTGTCCAGTAACTCGAGCAAGTCCTCCTCTATTTTGAACGTGACAACCCTCATGGTGAGCCACCTAGAATTTGATTCAAGATATCCTGAAATTGCTCCTTTATCTTCTCCGTTTCCCTTTCGGCGTCCTCATCGAGGATCTCTAAGATCTTTCTAAAAAGGGCTAAAACTTCCTCCTCCGAAACCTCGACTTCATATCCCGAATCGGATTTCCTTATGATTATTTTCATGCCCCTCATTTCAAGGCTCTCCAATAATCTCTTAAAAAAGGAAATACCGAAAAAGAAGATATTACTTCGTGCCAAACGAAAAAAATATTACTTCTGAGCCTGAGCGGCCTGAGGCTGAGATTCTTTCGTTTTCGTTTGCGCCAGAGCGTTCACGTCCCTAAGCGTGTCCATATTTAATAGAGCATTAATTCCCGTCACCGTTGTGTCCTTGATGCTTTCGATGGCTACTACGGTCGATTTCGACATCGTGTCAATGGCATTTTCGAAAGCCTGATTCCTCATTTTTTCGTTATAGAGATGCGCCGCTTCGGCGAGAACGAAGACCCCCGAGATGGCCCCCACAGCGGCAAGGAATGCTTCGAGTGCAATATCGGCTAGCATCAAAAATTCATCGTTTAAGAAGAAAAAAAAGATTTCGGATTAAATCAGATCAAATTTAAGGCTTGTTGCTTGACTTTTTCAGGATCTTTAGCCAATTCTTGGGCTAGTGGCTTGAATTTTAATAATAATTGCTGGAGTCTCATTTCTAGGCTAGCGTAATAGCCTATTAGGGTATTTGGGTCTTCCCAAGCCACCCCGAACGGGCTGTAATATCTTTCTCCTCCGGCGAACCCGCTTATAGATTCGAGCGGAAGACCTAGATAATTAATCCTCCAGTAGGCCCCCGATCTTCTGATGTCGTGAGGCGTTAATGTCCCCCTTCCTCTTTCGTCCACTTTGCCCAAGAATTTGCTAAATTGTTTCAGCCAAGATTTGTAGCTTTCATATGTAAACCCTAAGGTGTCCTTTACAATGTAAACGTCCCCGTCCTTCTTCAGTTGTAGCAAATTGTCCAACAAATCCTTGAATAATAGATCTAAATTGATCCCGTACCATGTTTTACCCGTTTTCGATTCGAAGACATCGATAGTCCGCTTTACAACATCCACGTTTTGCCACTTCAAGCCGAAGAGAGAGCTATCAACCCCGTATTTCTCGATATCTTTTCTATGGCCTTCCCTAGCCATGGTCGTCAAATGCAATTGCAAAACTAATTTGAACCTCTCACACCTCTCCCTCTTCTCTCCCTCAAATCTACTACAGAATTCATCGATCCTTAGATATTCCTCCGGATAGAGATAATGTAAATTGATCTTCTTTCTTCCCGGATGTTTCTTCCCGGCGTGGAATCCTTTCAGCTCCTGAATTAAATCTTGATTAATCGGGAAATCCTTTATATGGGTAGCGATATGTCTATATGTAGATTCATCAAGTCCTAGATTTGTCTTTATGAATAGTATCAGTGCATCGAAATCTTCTTTAGTCCAAGTCTCGGGATTTGCTTTCTTCCTCTGTTTGAGCATGAATTCATAGATTATCTCCCAATTCTTCATCCTAGTCTGTAGTTGCTTAGTACTTAGGGATTCACCTTTACCGGCGGCGCCAAGCACAGTCCTTACCCAGCGCCTGAATTGCCTCTTTACCCCATTGAATTCGGAAATCCTCTCTACTAATCTCTCGACTCTTTCGGTGTCGAATCTCTCCCTCCCTTCCTTTATTGCCCTCATATATTCGTAAAGCTCGTTCCAAATTTGTCGATTGATGACCAGCCTAGCCCTCGTCTCCTCTTCCTCATGTTGTTTCTGGAGCGCTTCCCATTTCTCCCTTATCTTATCTATTTCCTTCTCCAGTTCCTCGAATCTCCTCTCTATACTATCACGGCTTACATATTCCTCTCCCTCTTTGGAAAATCCTAGCTCGGTTGCTATCCTATTGATATAATTATGGATCTGAGATATCGGGAAGCCCCATACATATTTCATCATATAAAGAGAAAGGTAGCCCTCCTCGAATTTGAAAAATGAAGGACGGCCTCTTTTCCCCGTCTTGCTCGCTTCGTTTAATTTGATGGCCTCGAAAACTAAATCCTTTTGCCACTTGGGAATTTGCCTTAAATCAACTTGCCCGGGCATTCCGATTTCCCTCAAAAATATCCTACATCGGAAGGGTTTAAAAATCTTTTTGCCCCCTCAGACCCTGACTAAGATATTGAGGAATCTCTTATAGAGGGAATAAAGGCATCTATTATAAGCGAAATCGGAAAGAGTAAGTTTAGCGAAATCTTCCTCATTTAATTCATTCAAGGTATTCATTTCGGAATCGAGAATATAAATTAAGTCCCCGTCCTCTACTATTATCAGCCTACAAAAAGGAGAAGAAATATAAAAAATGATCGTGCCGTCCTGCGTCCTTATGTCTAATCTTATCCCGAATATATTTTGCGGCCTCAAATATTGCGTCCCCCATCGGAAAGGGGTAAAAAAATAAATTAAGGAATTGTCTTAATGCTTCTTTAATTCTTTCTCCTTTATTATGAATTCCATCCATCTCATCTCTTCCTCGAGTTTCTTCAATTTCTCCTCATATTTCCTTATTATTTGATATTCATATAATACAATACCGGCCACTATTGAAATTAGGATAGTATTCAGATCGGGATCTAAACTGAACAATATAATCCCCTCCTTATCCTCTCTAAAATGAATAGATCGATCAGAGCTGCTAGTATTGAAGCTATTAGGATCGCTAAAACCGTTTCCCAAAAATTCATTTCCTTTTCCTCCTCCTCACCGCTAGCTTATGCAATGTCAAAGCCAATTGGATTTGCCTTCTTCGATGTTCTGTAAGTTCGTCCTTATGCTTCTCGAACCACTCTCTTAATTTAGTCCACGCTATCTCCCCGTTCTTCTTTAATAGATGCGGATGCTCTCTCTTGAGCCAAGCCTTGAGGGCTCCCGGATGCCTGATGGCTTTCTGAATCCATCCCTTCTTTCTAGCCATCCCCCATCCCCCTCCTTATTTGACCAGGAGGACTAGAAAGATCAAGAAGAGGAGGAGGAGAACCCATATCCATATCGATATCCCGAATAATTTCGGATCGGAGGAATGGCTAGGAGGGATATATCCCATTTGGGGAGGAGGTGGCGGAGGGCTCGGGATTTCTTGACCTATTGTATATTGATATTCCTCAATATTCATAATATCACCTCATTTTCTAGTAGCTATCAGGAATACTATTACTATTATCAGGATGATGATAATCGTTATGATCAACGGATTAAAGAATGCGCCGAGGCTCGTGTTTTGTATGAATTTTTGAGGGGATTCTTGTTGTGGAGGCGGCGCATAAGGAGAGTAGGGTATATATCCGTAATAATAGAATGGATTCAGCGGATTCCCTCCGAATTCCCCTATCTCATATCCGTGAAGTCCTATCCCTATTCCCGTGCCGAGCGCCGCGGCGCCGGCGCCGGCCCCTATACCTAATAATGCCAGCTTCCCGGGAGTCGTGCCATATATTTTTCCTAGCCCATATCCGATATCTCCGGCTACCTGTCTTAGTCCTCTATAAAGATAAGACAGATGATTCCTGAGCGCATCAGCCGTTTCTCCAAATAATTCGCCTACCGCCATCTAGATCACCCCGCATGCTTATGCTTCTTCTTGTGATAGTAGTAGTATAGAATCAGTACTATTATGACTAATACAATTATTATCCATACCCATGCCGGAACTCCGAAGATCTTCTTATTCAGATCGGCCTCCAGGCTCCCGCTAGGACTGCTTGGGCTACTTGGGGAGGATGGGCTGGACGGATTTAACGGAATCCCTAGAGCGCCGGGAGCGCTTGGGGAGCTTGGGGACGATGGCCCGCCAAGAGCGCCTCCGGGAGCGCTTGGAGGCGGAGGTGGCGGAATTACGTTTCCATAAGGACTGGACGGGCTAGAGGGAGGAGGATAGGATCCCTGATTCCTATTATTTAGATAGGATAACAGCGCTAGGCCACCTACTGCGGCGCCGCCAAGTCCCAAGCCCGCCAGCGCCGCCTTCTTCCATGCGCTCAAGCCCCTCGTCCTTTCCCTTAGAGATCTCTCTATATCTTGGAATTCTCCTTCTCTGAATGCCCTTATCTCGTTCTCCGGTAATCTTCTTTCTCCCTCGATCCTCCTTAAGAAATCCTCAAAAGTTAGTTCTCTTAATGCTCTTTCTTCCGGAGCTATTTCTCTTATTGTCCTTCCTGCCAATCGAGCTCCTCTTCCTCCTCTGAAGATCCCTTCAAGGCTGGAGAGATCCTCTACTATTCTTCCCCTTAAACTATCTAATATATCCCCGAATTCGGAAGTGAGAGCCATCCAGATCACCTCCTAATTAATATACCTATAATAATTAGGATAATTACGACTGCTCCGATCAAAAAATACTTATTATGAATTAGATCAGATAAGAATCCTTCCCCGGAGGAGCTCCCGCTTTGATAATTCATATTATAATATTGATAGGGAGAGCTCGGGCTGGATGGGCTGGAGGGATAGTAGGGGCTCTGGAAAGCCGAATTTCCTTGGAGATTTTGGATCGATGTCCCTGCCTCCTGACCCTGATCTCCTTGAAGGAATGGGTTGTATAATCCTATATTATTAGGATATTGATCGCCGGAATCGCCTGTAGGATAATTATTCCAATTATTCCAATTGGATGGACTGGACGGAGAGGACGGATTTGTGAGATGATGATGAGGAATAATTAGATTGGACGGAGAGGATGGGCTCGAGGGAGAGGACGGAGGAGGATTTTGATTATTCCCTTGATTCTGATTGAGGAATGAAAGCGCCAAAGGGGCACCTATTCCTATCCCCGCGGCTATTGGCCCTCCATATTTCCCTATTTTAATTAAGATATTCCTCAGCCTAGACCCTTTGTCTAGATCTTTCCCGAGATCTTTCGCTAGCCCGCTCCCGATATCGGAGGCCGCTTCTCCTCCCGCCTCTGCCAGTCTCAATCCCTTTAATGCGGCTTCTCCTCCCGCCTTTACCGGCCTCAGAAGGGTAGATGCCGCTCCGACCACGGGAAGTATATCGGCCACGCCGAAAGCTATGTCCGAGATCTTAGATCCGATATCTTCATTGGGATGAGCCGCCAGGTGCCCGAAGGTACCTACAATTGGAATTGTATTCGTCGCGAGAGATGATTCAGCATTATACAGCTGAGAACCCTTCTGAATCCCGAATTTGGAAAGGAATGAGAACGGCGTGCCCTGAACGGGTTGATTTTCAGCTCTTTGAATTGCTTGGTTCCATGGAATGAATTGTTTTGTTTTGATAAAATTCCCTACCTCCTGGCCGGCGGCGCCTGAATAGAGGAAGAGATTGGTAAGGCCTTGTCGAGTGGCCTTATAAGCCTCGGCGAGCCCGGATTGAGTGGCTTTAGGAATATTTGCCAAATCCTTCTGGATTGTTTGTCCGGCGTTAGATATTATTTTCTGAGCTTGGCTAGTAAAATTACTTACCGCATTCTGAACATCATGGAACAATCCTCCGAGGAAGGACATGATAGATCATCTTATCTTTGAATTATCCTCTTTTCTTGCTGAATTTGCCTTTGGATTAGAGCCCGAACCTGAGCTGAGAGAGATGCTATATAATCATAATATGGGATTACATATCCGACGTAGAGCGCATAAACATTATCCTGGTTCTGTAGAGCCAAATCGTACTCTATAGAATCGCTAGGCGCATGAGTCATGTCTAGATCGCCGTCGAAATACTTCTTGAAATCGATGATAGCTGTAGCCGGAGAATATGGTTGTATCTCATAATCGGCCTGATTTTCGGCCTGTAGCGCTTGCCATGCAACTTTTAGTTTATCAGTGGGGATTCCTCTTACAACCTTCAGCTCATATTGAGTAGGGTCGTTATTGTTTATTCCAGAATTCGGATTCACAACATAGATTAATTGTTTCTTATATATGTAACCGGGCTGGAGGTACGCTACATGAATCGGGCTGGAGCTGGCGGGCACGTTGAAGGTAGGTATTTCTATGACCTTCGGAAGGACGGTAGCTACCGGCATTTCTCCATCAGGCCCGAGGCCGCCTTCGGCCGCAATTTCGGCCGCAGTGACCCTCTCATAAGTGACAGTGATATAGAAATTAGCGTTAATATTTACTCCGCTTGGCGCCTGTCCCGTCAAGATGGAAAGGATGACATTTTGAACCATCGTGGCCGGGAAGCGGGCCAAATCGAACTCCCAGACGACGTTGAGCGGCACGCTTCCGCCGGCGGGGACGGATGTCCCGGGCGCCGGATAGGCTGGATTCTGTCCCTTAGTAGTGTAATACATCAATATTCCTAGCCCTGTCCCTGAGACCGAATAGAGCGTCTTTGAGCCTTCATATGATAGATTTAAGGTCTGGACAAGGTTAAGGGGGAATGGCGCCTGTGGCAGTTGGACGGCGCTGGAGCCGCCATTAGATATAGAGCCGAGCAATTGAACCCTTATTTTCCTTATGAAATTATTCCTCGGAATCTTTATGGGAATATTAGTTCCCGGTTGCCACTGATAAGTCTGTTGTAGTGTCTCAGTATATACCTCACCCATCCCTTTCACCTCCTCACAGTTTTACAAATTTGTAGAGAGTTAGGCCTGCCCATACAGCTATAGTTACTACTACGAAGAGGGCCACATAGTGCATCAAATTCTCCTTCACTTTGGAGACCCCCAAGAAAGTGTGTGAATTATTTTCGCTATAAATCTTATGCACCTAACGAAAACGGATTTTCGGAAATTGCTGAATTTTCAATGGGGGGAGCAAAAAAGTCGTGGATTTTACCTTGAAACCATTGTTTTCATGCGCCTGAAATTTCGGAAATCAAATCGGCTTGTGGACTTTTATCGTCTGACGATTTACGTCATAGATCAAAAAGTGATATTGCTTTAATTTCTTGACTTCTTCGGCCGCCTCGGCGCTGATATATTTCGAAATCCATTTCAATTCATTAGGCTCCCTTGTGTAAAACATTATGATAAGATCGGCTTGCTTATATGATATCGGCGTAAGATCATAGACCCTCTGCGTGCTCAATATAAGACCTACTCCAGCGTGCCTATTAGCATGCAAGGCTTCGTCCACACAAGCCGGAATTTTCGGCCTATGTTTAAAATGATAATAGGCTTCGTCTACAATCAGCATTGTAGTACCGAATTTTCTGGCGTGCAATTTTGCGGCGCTCCAAAGCTTACAGAAAAACTCATCATTTTTTTCTCTATCATAGACGACAACATATTGCTTTGAGATGATATCGGCTATAGTAGAGGCATTATAGCCGAATTTGGCATATTCGGAGCCGCTTCTCAGAAGATTATGATCATCAATTATATAACTGATTTTGTGGGCCCTGAGGACAGGAATAAAATAATGCTTGATTAAGTAGCTTTTTCCTGAGCGCTTTCTTCCTATTATGATAATTATGTCATCAGGATTCATCCCCGATCCCTGCTAAGAAATAATCTTCGAGCTTATTGTACATTTCTACAAGCTCTTTTCGAAATTCCTCGTTAGACTCGCAAGCGAGTACAAGGACATAAAAGAATTGGAGGGAGCCGGAAAGAGGAGCGGCTTCCTTGAATTTATTAGTGGCCTTCGCTATTCCGTCTAGGAAAATTTTCGTCACTTGACACTCCTCATAACGTGGCTGGATCTTTCCTTCTTTCAATTGCTTTAGGTATTCTTTTGCTCTAGGATCGAGACCGGATTCGGCGATCTGACTGATCAGATTTACTATGGCACTACTTGGGACTTTCATATTTCCATCTCCTCCATGATCCTCAATTGCGATTTGATCTTATCCTTTTCATTAAGATCGGATTTATTCCCTTCTCCTTTCCATTGCTTCTTTTCCTCTTTCCCTCCCTTTTCCTCTTCTTTAGATTTGAAGAAGGAGATAACGGCCACGATATCAGACATCAAGGCGCCGGCGCTCCCTACCCCTAATATAAATAATTGGACATAGCGCTGATCTAATAACCCTAGCGCCGCCAATAGTTGATAATAATATCTCCCGTGAGCCCTTACTCTCTCTTCCGGGATTATCTCAGATAAATCTACGTCTATTTTATATTTCGCTCCCAAAATTCTAACGACTAATTCGAGAAGGGCCGCATAAGCTAGCTCAACAACTTCCTCATTGATTTCTATAGGCTTTTGCCCCTCTTCCGTGAGCTCCGGAAGCTCTCCTTCCTCTATTTGTTCCCCTTCTCCTCCTGTCTCTCCTCCCTCCTCTCCCTCTTCCTTCTTCTCCTCCTCTAGATTCAGCTTGAGACTCTCATCGACTTTTTCCTCATTCTTAGCAGCCTCTTTTAATTTCAGTTTAGACTTGATTGCTCTCAAATATTCTCTAGGATGCCTATTGTTCCACCAGCTTTCAATTCCTTTAACAATACATTCTTCGTCTACTCCCGAATCAAGAAGATCCTTGATAACGTCCATTCTTTTGCGGCCTTTAACTACTATTTCCTTTCCATTAATAACGATCTTCTCCGGCTCCGGGCCGAAGAATTCCGATTGGCAGATCTTAGTCAAATCTTGGTTAGGGTCATAGATTTCAGGCATGGACATTTTCTCTCACCTTAGCCCCCGAATGAATGATTACGGCATCGATTGAAAGAAGATCTATTCGGGCCGCGACTTCTTTAGTCTTAGTTTTGGAAATTGGGATTTCCATTATTAGCTCGATATAATAGTCTGTGATTTTTGTCACTGTCCCTACGTACCTTATGTTTTGTGTGTGCACCTCGATTAGCATCCCTTCCTCAATTCCTTCCAGCGCTTCCCTCCTCATGTTTCCCTCTCCCTCCATTTCTTCCAAATATAGAGGACAAGCATGATTAGGGCCGCAATTAAAAGGCCTAGAGCTAGGCCGAAAAGGCCGTAATTCAATGCCCCCTTCTCCTCTTTCTTCTCTTCCGCTTTTTCTTTTTCTCTAGGCTCCTTTTTCGGCTCCCTTTTCTTCCTCTCTTTCGTCTCTTTCTTCTCTTCTTTCTTTTCCTGTCTCTCCTCTTTCTTGGGCTCCTCTTTCTTTTCCTCTTTTTCCTTCTTCTCTTCCTTTTCGAGCTCCTTTTCCTCTTTCTGAGCTTCCTCCTTCTTCTCTTCTTCCTTTTTCTCCTCTTTCTTTTCAGTTTCAGAAGCTTGGCTCATCAATATTGAATTTGAAAACGGCTTTAAAAGAAATCATGGGTATTACTAAATACTGAATAGGGAAAATCGGGGAGCGGGATAGGATGGGGAAGAAGAGACCGGCTAACCGCCGTGGCTTGGAACCGATCGGGTGCGACCGAAGCGCCCCGCTCCCCGAATTGTTTATTCTCTATGGGGGTTATTATCTTTTTCCTTTTCCTCCTTCTTCCGCTTGCGAAAAGCCTCCAATATCATCTTCCTGAATTCCTCTAAATCCTCCTTGCTCTCAATTACTAACCAATAATTTCCTTCTTCATCTTTCTCAATTCTCATAAGAATTAGGTTTTCAAATATTCAAAAAAGCTTTACGGTCTTAACTGGGGGGTTAAGAGGAAAAATCAATCCATGGATTCCTCTTTTTCTCTCTCAGATTCTTCCTCGTTCTCCTCATAATGGGTTGTGTTCGCCGCCACCGTCACATGGTCTATATATATTATGGTTTTGCCGCCGGTTACAACCCTGTGGTATTTTAGGTATATGACGATGTCCTTGTAGAGATGTCGAAATTCGTCCTCGACCAACCACTCCTTATATCCGATGAAATTATTGATTTGGTTCTCAGCTCCGTTGGCGTTGTAGAATACTAAATTATCTAGCATTTCCCGGAACTTGCTGAACTGTTCCTCGGAAAGTTTAACATGGTTCTCGAATTCGAAATAAATGTAGATCGTCCCATCCTCATCTATTTGCGGCTGACTTATGGTGGGGTTCGCATTCATCTCCTCAAAAAATGCCTTAAGGGATTCGATTACCTCTTCCAATTCCTCTTTTATTTCCTCCGGGATTTGGACTTCCGCCATATTTTATCCCTCGAAACAATGTTAAACATTGTTGAATTTAAGCTTACCGGCTCGTTTCGGCCTTGAAAAAGTTTAAAAAGGTAATGATATAGCGTTACTTTGATCTAACATGCCCGAATCCGAATTATCCTCGATCGGGATTCGAATCCCTAAAGATCTGAAAGATCGATTTTTCAAGATTTGCGAAGATGAGGGAATAGACCCGAGTCAAGCGCTGAGAGAACTGATAGCCGAAGCGGTGGCCCGAGGATATATCAATAAGGAGAGAAAAGAGATCTTTCAAAAAATCAAAAATATAAATCAACGAAGCTTGCAATAAAGGCAATTGGGTTTTTCCTCATTGAATATTTGACATTTATTATTCTGATAATATTTACACGCTGGAATTTTGAGGGCATATCCCAAAAGGAGCTCAGCCACCTGCTTTTGGGAAAGCCCCGTCATTTGCCGAATCCTCTCTAGCTCGGCCACGAGCTTTTCTCCCTCGATATCGATCCTCATTTCTTATCCCCCATTCCCATATATCCCAATATCCCCTCTCTCTTCCTCCTTTCGATTATATAGCTTAAGAGAACCCTCCCGTAAGAACATCCGTATTTTGCCCCTAATGTCCTCAGCCTTTCAAGATTCGAATCCCTTATGTAAATCTTCCCGAAATAGATCTTCCTATTCCAAATGATCTCAATTTCGTTAGCCCTCTCTATCTCATCTATTAATGATGAAATCGCCATGTGGAGCGCATCCCGATGATTTCCATATGATTTCTTCCGGCGGTAGATTTCCTCGATGACCTCCATGGGCATTAAAACTTTCTTACCCAATCTCTATCCCCTCTTTCCTAAGATATTCGACGATCTTGGAATGGAAAATAAAGGTTCTTGGCGCCTTGAATTTTTCGGCCAGTTTATCGAGCTCCCTTAATATATCGAGTCGAATTGCTAAGCTTATCAGAGCCCCGCTTCCCAAATCATATATCTCATGGATCTCCTCATTCAGCGCTTCCCGCACTATATCCGATAACGTCACCCCCTTCTGTCTAGCTAAATCCTCTAGGATTTGCTTCCATTTTTTCCCTATCTTGAAGGTAGTTACGGTCTTGGCCTCTATCTCGAATTCATATTCCCTATCATTTATCTTTTTTACCCTCTTGATCCTCATTCTCATTTTCATGGTGCCTCCGTACTACAGTAAGGCTTGGGATTAAAAAGTATTACCGTTTCAAAATCGCCTTGGCTAAAATCTTGAAGCTCTGACCGATTTCCTTCCCTGTCTTTATCAGCTCCTCTATGCTCTCATAGATCTTCTTTTTGTCCTCCTCGGAGGACAGCATGAATTTGGCGAAATCGTGTAATTCGGTTTTCATCTCCTCTATTTTATTATTGAATAATTGGGCCTTCTCATTGAGCTCCTCATAAATTTGGACGATTTTGAGCTCCTTTATCAGCTTCTTTTTCTCCTCCTCGAGCGCCCTTATTTCATCCTTTAATTGCGCTAGCTTAAGTTCGGCCTTTATCAAATCTTCAGACACTAATCCCTGGCTATTATTTTTCACGAAACATTTAGCGCACAAAACCTTTTTGTTTTCGGGATCATAGTAACATAATTCCCCTAATTTGATTTCCCTCCCGCATTGGGCACATTTAGCCCCTTCGATTTTGTTGTAGATCTTTTTTAATGAGATCGCCCCTTTCTTTATCGATTCCTTCTGAGATTGTCTGTATTTTTCAATGAGAAAAGCTATCGTGGACTTGATATCGGGCTCCCCCTCCTCTAAGATATTGTTAGCGAAGGCGATCTCCTCTAAGTCCTTCCGCAATCTTTCCCCTAGTCGAATAACGTCATTCGGCATTTCTCTTTTCCTCCTCCTTGAGAATCCTCATTTCATCCATTATCTGATCGAATCGGTTCTCGATTTCATTATGACTTAGGAAATGCTCAGCGAATTTTTTGAAATCATCTATTTGATACCCGCATCCGCATTTGTATATCCCATGTTCTTTTTCTATGCGATAAACCTCTCCATATTCTCTCCAGAATTGGGGTATGTTTCTATAATAGACTTTGAATATTTCGAGTACCGAGAAATCGTCATGTAATCTTAGAATATATAATTCGGCTACCCCATCTTCGTCGAATATCCCGAGCAAAAATCCCTCTTTGAAAATTTTGAATTGTGTAATGATTGTTCGATAATAGTTTATATCTGGAAATACGCCGAAATACTCGAGAATCTTTAGCAAATCCCTCGGGTGCTTGTATTGAATGTATTCCCTTAGATATTCTTTCAATTTTTCGTCCTTTGTCTTTTCGATAAATTCCGTGCTGTCTTTCTTTTGATTCCAAATTAATGCGGTTGTGGCTTCGATCATGCCTTCTTCCCCTCCGATTCCCTCCTCAATTGATCATGTTGGATCTCTAACTCAATGTGCCTTATGAAATGCTCCAAAAATCGATTATAATCATATGTCGTAAATCCGCATGGGCATCTATAGATCTCAGGCCTTTTCATCCTTCTCCCCCTCCTCCTCCCTCTTTTCCTTATATAGGACTACATCTCCCACTTCCATCATCTCGAAAACTAAATAATTATCGTGTATTATTAATGCTAATTCGAATAATTCCCCATTGAGGATAATGGCGCCCAGTACTATTTCCTTTCTATCGATTATGAATTGCGGAATGATGGCATCTATTGACCCCCTATTTATTTTGACCCCTAGATAATCTAATATCCCTAAGAGATTGGCCGGGTTAGTATGTTCTTTATATCCTTTCAGATATTTCCGTAGCCTCTCATCCTTTATCTTATTTATCAATTCGTCGATCCGTTCTTCGTTCATTTCATTCCCCCTCTATCGGGCTTCTCATCTGGTCCTATTTAAGGGATAAGGACCTTGTTTCATACACAGGTCCAGCTTTTCCTTAATCGTTTGGAGCTCTATCATTATTTCATCGTGGATAGTGGCATGCCTCTCATTTATGATAGCCCTTATGCATTGCGAGATACTGTAGTAGTTCTTACATAGCTCTTTCAGCTTTACTTCGTCCTCCCGATTGAGGTAAACTGAGACTCTCATGCCCGGTCAATCCGCTTTAGGGCAAAAACCCCTTATAAGCATTTTTGTAATACATCTCGTAGTCATTCTTGTAACACCCCTTGTAAGCATTTTTGTATGATAAATCTAGGGGCTTGTAGTCATTTTCGTGGTCGTTTTGAATTTTTTGCATGTAACATGAGTGTAACACAAGACCCTTGGCAAAAAATGCATTTGTAACACGTCAGTGACGTGGGTTTACGTGCCTTTTGAATTTTTTGCGTTACATCCTAGAAAAAGCCTCAGCCCTTTCCACGTCTCTTTGAATTTGTTGTTTTTCTCTGAAATTGAGCAATCATTTAGATCTTCAGACTATCTTTTGAATGCAAGATAGGCTAAATCTAATGATATAATAATTTCGGCCGGGTAGTTACCCCCATCTTGAAAAAATACAATCTGTTTTCACCGAAATTCAGAGAGAATTGAGGGATTTCATGGAAGGAAGCAATTTCAGAAATGCTCCACGAAACCAAAAAGACTCAAATCATGATTTTTGCCCCCCTTTTTGCCCTAAAGATTTAGGGCAAAAATCCCCTAAATTAACGTATTCCTATCCTCCCTAGGGAGGATACTTTTAGGCAAAAATCGTGGAAATAAAGCAACTTAGAATTTTGCAAACCCGCAAAAATCAAAATTCAAAGAAAAGGAAAAGTAAAAAGAATTATTTTAGAATTTGAAACCGCTACAGGAAGCGGCACCGGTAACGGATATATTACCGCTTGCCGATGAACCGCCATTAACAGAACAGCATGTAAACGCCGAAACCGTTGTAGAGCCCACATTCACACTATACGATGACGATGTCGAGACTACTGCAAAATTCAAAGCCGAAGGGCTCGATATGGTCAGCGAACTTCCCGATGCTATATTTATATAATATGTATTTGACGGAAGGGATGTAGACCCTCCACTTCCCGCACTGAAAGCGTTCGGCGAGAATAACAATAATACGGGCACGCTCGGAGAACCTAAAGGTAAACTTGTGACCCCATTGACGTAAAAGCCGTAATATGTCGTGGACGTCGAGATAGATCCGCCTGTTACTCCGCTTTTGATCTCTAGAGTCCCGCCTCCGGCAAATATGGGAGATGCCGAAATTGATGTATTCGCTAGAGCGAGCGTGGAGCCGGAGGGGATGTTAATGGTGCCGGAGCCGGTAAGTGAGGCTACTGATAGGCTGACATTGCCGCTAATGGATAAGGTGGAGCCGGAGGGGATGTTAATGGTGCCGGAGCCTGAGACCGTGGCTATTGACAATGATATATTATTTTCTACAACGGTATTACCATTAATCTCTAGAGAGCCGCTCCCGCTAATCGACCCATAAATAATATGATTATTAGTATTATGATATGGTTGAAGCGTCATAGTCCCCGCTATTGTTATAGATCCACCAAGCTTGCTCCCGATATTTATTGTAATCTGATCTGAAGAAGAAATAGAATTTATCGTCCCTTCATTAATTAGAGTGTCCGTTTCGAGAATAGAGCCTTGAAGTTCTAAGGTAGCCCCGGAATCTATTACTATATGAGACGTCACCAAGCTAGCTCCCGGAGCCAATGTAAGGGTAGCATTATTTGTAACGTATACCTCTGTGTATATATTGTTCCCGTATAACGTCATTGGATAACTGACGACCAAAGAACCCGGCCTTGATCCTCCGAATTGTCCCTGCGGAGGAAAGATGCTCATTTTTTATCACCTTATCCCAATGTTGTAGCGATAACAAAAACGGTCACAGTAGTTGATGTAGAATACTGTAGATTTATAGAAACTCCGGCCGGAAGATCTATCTCAAATTCATACCATGATCCGGCATTCAATTGAGCTCCAGCATTGAAATTCCCGGCTACCGTCGAACTCCCGCTATCAAGAATTAATGATAAAGTCCCAGAGGAGGCCGGCAATATTATGACTTTTACCCTCGAGGGCTGTTGAATTGTAAGCGGAGACGAGAAAAAATCCGTGTTCGCCGATATTGTCGCATTAATTAAAGATCCGAGTAGGGTTGAATTCGGTACCTTAGCGACGTAAACGGGATTGGAATAGGAATTTATGATCTGAGCGTTTACATAAGTCCCCTCTAGATCTATGGAACCTTCGCCTTCTTGAGAAAATGACAAAACTCCCTTTATCTTTATTATGCTATTGCTATTTGAATTATTGGACTGATCGAAAATGAACTTTACTTTTTCTATGTAAACCCCTTTTAGCCTTAGGAACTGATAGGGCTGAAGCGAGAACGTCAGCACCTGACCGGGGATTATGGCATCGTTGAGCTGTTCTTCTTTATAAATATATACG
>Ga0081534_100218_pt1 | contig 17289 bp, 17 predicted proteins | sample MonGeyMetagenome_FD_71019 | JGI IMG/M metagenome (GOLD analysis project Ga0081534, IMG submission 71019) | Hypoxic/sulfidic aquatic microbial communities from Monarch Geyser, Yellowstone National Park, USA - MG (SPAdes) v1 (version 2) | ecosystem: Environmental > Aquatic > Thermal springs > Hot...
GACTTTGGTTCGACATGCCTAAACTCGAGACCATAGAGTCTCAGGAACTTATATGCCGCCGCCGATATCGATGGAGCAGCCACTATACCCCTCACAGGCTTACCCTCCCTCTGCCTCAGGTAAGGGCGTGTTTCATAATGCGCTTCAATTGCGCTGGCCCGCGATGAACAAGCTCAAAATTACGGCGCTCTGTAAATTCTATGCCGGCGTTACCCTCGGTAGTTTCTCCATTATTTTCCTCGGTACGTGTTGTTGTTTTAGGTGTTTGTTGTGGTTGTATCCGCTTATCATTAGTATTGCGCGCATTGTCGGCATCGCCGTCTTGTGCCTATGTTCGTAATGCCTTATAAGTCTATTTGTTAAAATGATTGTTGGGTGTGGGGTGGTGTGGCCGCTGGCCTGGCTCATGACGTATCGAGGTGTTGATTGCCAGTTATGGAGCCATGCCTATCGAGCATGTATGGAATCAAAACCATGCAGTGAAGTAGCTAAAGCGTTCATGAATGAACTTGAAAAGCACAGGTGCTTCAATTATGCGCCGAATTAGGTGCATCGCCGAGGGTGGGTTTAAAATCAACGGGCCGTCGAGGATCGGCAAAGGCCCGATGCCCAATGAGGAGGATTTAAAATCGAGCAACGAAGCCTCCCTGCCCCAACCCACCCAGGCGGGGAGGATAGAGACATGCATAGAATTGATAGAACAAGCAATGAAGTGCCTAGAAAACAATGACAAGGACTGCGTCATAAAGATACTTGAGGAGTTGTTAAAAGCGGAATGTCACAACAGCTATGTGGTGGGTAAAGAGGTTGTCGATAGAGTTAGGATGGTTGCTCATGAACTATGGTTAAGGAGCGACGACGAGTTGAGGTGTAAGTTGCTAAGGATACTTAGAGGTTTTGTGTCAAAGAAATGGATTAGAGGAGCATTGAAGATGTATAATAAAGATCTGAATAATAAGTGGCGCACTAAGTGCGGAATTAACTGGGAGAGAGAAGTGGCAAGAAGTAACATCGTTAAGATGATTGAGGGTTTACTTAGGGAGAAGTTTGGTTGGGATGAAATTAGAATGTGTGAGGAGTTGATGCGTTTCATCGGTGTTGATACCGAGACATTTAGGAAATATGGCATAGAGCCCTGTGACTGGGTTCATGCAGGATTTGACGAAGTCTACTTCATGGGCATAGCGCTAACCGACTTACTCATTGAAGTCGTAAATAACTACGTAAAGGCTCTGCTAGGTACTTCCAACGCGATTGACGCGGTGTTTTTCTTGACGCTTTTGCGATACATACGAGAGCCAAGCATTACAATAGTGTGGGGCAATATCGAAGGAACGCGAATCATAGAGGTAAGGTACGCCGTCTACGGCAAGGTAGATAAGTGGGGGTGGGCGAATTATGAAGAACTAATTAAGCGTATAAGGGCATTGAGGCCGGAGGATGTGCCGAGGCTGGTTAGCGGAGCGGTGGATGGGGATGGTTCAATCAGATACGATTTTAACAAATCTAGACCATTCATAGAGATCGCGTCGTGCAAAGCATGTGAGAAGAGGATTTTTCTTGAGGTCATACAGGAGGCATTAGAGAAATTGGGGATTGAGGGAAAAATCTACGAGTCAAGCGATAGAGCTGTATTAGAGGTTTATGGGAAAGAAGCCGTCAAGCTGCTTAGGCTAATCATACCGTACCTACGACATCCGTTGAAGCGTCTAAGGGCTAAGCTAATTTTAATGCTTCGTGACGGTATTATTGACGACGATACTTTTGCTGAACTCTATAATCAAACGAAATACGAAGACGGCGACAATGACCCAAAAAGGAAACACGCAATAGACGCCCTCGCCCGAGCGGCCCCACAAACCCACACCCACGGGGGATCACGCTATAAAAGCTCCGTGATTTATATCAATGAATTGCACAAGAGGTGGTGGGAGGTGGAGAGGGAGCTTAAGGCTTATTAGGCGAAGAGCGTTATCGGTAGGTCAAAACCGCCAGTCGAGGTAATCCTGCCATCAGTGTCGAAACGGACGTAACCAGTCACACTGGTATCCCTACCCCTGCCCCTACCCTTGCCTTTGCGGGGCATGACCTTACTGACGCGCAGTGAGTAACCATTATTTTCAGCAAGCACCAAGTCCGCGAAATGATCGGGGACGCGGTTTATTTTCCTCCGCTACCTCGACAATCCGCCTAACAACGCCTTCATTGAATGAAGGCAGGTGGACGTGATACGTGTAAGGCGATTTGAACAAGACGCCTCGCTCCAATCCAGGAATTTGCCATGGAGCCAGTAAATCTCCCTGGCGAAGTTCCTCGTTATGACAGAGAGGAATTTATCCTCCCTCCTCATTATAGCCTCCCTGCACCTGTTAATATCGCCCAGGTGTCTGCGCAGGTTTTCATAAATCCCATCCCTATTACTAAGCACGGATATGTTTGTTATAGCCATAACGAAGTCCTTATCTCTAAGGAATGCGTCACAATCCTCATTTACGAATAACCACAATGCCGTAGCGACGCTGTCGAGAACGCCTCTAAAGAACCTCTCCTCAACCTCCTCAATACTCACGTCCAGGGAATTACCTGAGAATTCACCATCAAGAATCGTCTTTAGCTTCTTGAAATCAACAATACCTGCAAAGATCAACTCCCCATTAATAAACACACTCGGTACAGACCTAACACCCCTTTCAACCGCTATGTATGGATCTACGGACGTATCAATGACCTTAACCCTATCCAGATAACCCCATTGCTTTAGTAACTTAAGTAGTGTGTGGCAGGTGGAGCATGTTGGGTGTATAAACACCTCCACGTTTAACGAACTCACGCAACAGCGTTTATGGATACTGCTTTTAAAGTAATTGCTGGCGTTCACTGTTTATTATCCTGTTGCATTAACACCAAGCTTGCTAAGCAATAGGGTAGCGTTATTACTTAGGTAAACTCCATCCTCTACGCTGGTCGCAAGCAATGCCTGCGTTATATTCAACGGTGCTGAATAACTAAACGCACTAAGCCTTAATAATAGCGGTATACCATCAGGTGTCATGCACACCTCGCTCGTGACATTCACCGGGAGGGAGCCAAGGCTTGACTGTAAGAAGTAGGGCATGACATTCCCCAGTGCGGTGACGTTTCTCGAGACGTAACAATAAGCACTGTAATTAAGTATTCTCTGCATACCCACAAGTTCAAATCTCGAGGAGTTGACAATGGGTAATGTAAAGTTTACAAGATTGAATGTTTGATTCACCACGAAACAGCCAGAGTACAGCGGTTGAGCTACACACAAAATTAGCGAACCGTTGCTCAATTGGGTAGTGACTATGTAGAGGCTCATTATCGGTTGGCTCGTCGTGGTAGCAACTATGTACCTATCACTAGACCCCCTCTGGCTATATACGAACTCATAGCCCTGGTTAGTGACTTGACCGGCTATGTTCGAGTATATGAAGTAATAATAACTCGCAGTGTACGTCTTAGTATTAGTCTCGTTAAGAAGCTCGTTAAAGCTCGGTCCAGTGGGTTTATGAATCATGTTCCATGTAAAGAAGGTTCCGATTATCGCAACGACCACGACCACCGCGGCGATTATCACGTACTTCATGTTCATAATAGATGACCAAGAACCATGAACCCCCCTATTAATAAATATTTACCTTAAGCAAAATTAAACCTGCCAGGCATGTAAATCATGGCATTTAGAACAAAATGGTCTTTCCTATAAATAATGCGTTTAATGGCGAAGTGCTCGCATGAGATTCTGAGGGGTCTGGATATTTTGTGGGAACCATTGTGGTTATTAGGAATCCCTAATAGTTCAATAAGAAATACCTAGCAAGAACGCAGGTTTGTGTTGTATAATGTTTATTGAAACTTTCAGTGAGCTCCCTACTTAACGACTTTAAGCAAAAATGTTAATAATAAATGATACGCCAAGTGATGAGTGGTTGATATATTTTATGGTATTTATCATAGGAGATTAACAGAGATTGGTAGTAACTATAGTCTTGAGAGGGTTGATCGTATACACAATATGCTAGGCAGGTTAATAGATGCTGGCGATGTCAGGGATTTATGGAGGCAATTGCCGATTAATGCCAGTGGTAGTTTTAGGGTAGTTGCAGTTGACGGTGGTGTTAGGGAGCTCGAGCTTAGGGATGGTAGTGCCTTGATAATTGCCAGGGCTATTGCCGTTAATAATGTCGGTGAGGAACCTGTTAAGGATGTCATTGTTAATTGGGTACCCGTATTTACCCCAGTTATTAAGTGGGTCCTCCTATCGCTCATTGAGGATGAGGTCGCGCTCAAGGCTGTTGAGGGTGGTAAGTACGAGTTCCTACTTATGGATGGCTCCCTCTACGCCAAAATCACAGCCCTAATTCACGAGCTCATACTAACAAAGGGGTTCCTCGACCTATACTACATACCCGAGGTTGTTAAGGCCCTCGAGACTTTGTACAACCTGCTTGAGAGGGCTAGGGAAATGAACGTTAAGGTGATTTTCGTGTCCAAGGACTCCAAACTCAAGATATACAAGGACTACATACTGTTTAAGGCAATAAAGGGGTTAATACTCGATGATGCACCCTTCGTTAATGTGGATAAGGGGCTCCTGGATATATTAAATAGGGGAATTGATTGGTACAGCATCGTGTGGATTAGGAACTACAGGAATAAACTAATATCACTGGCCAAGGGATACAATGGCGCGCATAGGGACTTGATAAGGATGGGCATAAGGGTATTATTAAGCCAATCAATATCCGACGTCACATTACTCGAGGAGTTGGCCAAGATGCAGGGAATTAGGAGGGGTTTAACCAGGAAACTCCTAATTGGTGCCATGGACGCATACCTCAATTATAAATCATTAACACAAATCGATAATTTACTAAGGTTCATTAGGGATAGGGTTGAGGATAGTGCCGGGTTGAGGGTTGTCGATGATTACGGCGAAATAAGCATCGAGGACGAACTTAGCAAGATTAGGAATGTGCTCACAAACTTCCCGAGGATACTAATGACGTACGTGAAATTCCATAGCGATGATGCACCAATGGCATTGGAGATTCCATACTATGACTGGCCCATGTTTAACCACAGCGTACCCCCAAAGCTATTTTACGACAAAACCGACATAGGTGATTACCTAGGTATGCTAATGAGTATGTACAGGGACCCAATACACTATAATAAACTACTCTGGCTCGCCCATGAATATGCAAACTTTAGCGAAAGCCAGTTCCTCGAGTACGCGATTGCTGCGGTGAGTAAGTTGAAGGTTCCAACAAAGAGGAGATTTGGTATGGCATTTAACATGGATTTAAACCCCAGAATCGATAATGCGCAGGACCATATTGATTAATTGCTTTGCTCGTTGGGGAAGATTACGGTTGGATTGGGCAGATAGCTTTTAAAACCATTATTACCTTGCACCCTTTGCAAAATGTCATCATCAATACCTGAATACCTGCGTTCATCGGTTAAGGTTAAGGAGGTTGTTGATGGTGTTGAGGTCAACTCATTCAAGGTACCTCCGCACAGGTTCTTTGTCAATGAGGAGTTGACATACCTGGCATTATCATTGAATGTCGATGAGAAGGTCCTCATGAATAAAATCAATGAGTTAAAGCTTGGTAGAAAGACCATAGAGAAACTCTACGCAGCAAGGCTTGATGAGGAGGCGTGGAGATATCACGAACTTGAGCTCCCCGATTTACTCAGTAATGATATTGATGGGACGCAAACCGAGGGTAGGGGTAATGTTGCATATGCGGTTTATATTCACGTTAATGGTATTAAGAACTTCCTAAAAATCGTTACATTCAAATACGTGAGTTATGTTGAGGTTGATATTTTAAGGCTGAAAGGTTATAAAGGAATAGTTAGGTACCTAATCCACTTCTAGCGCCCTAAGGTTAATTTTTGATAAAATAATGTAAATAACCTTAGTGATGCACCGGGTACTTGATTATGCATTTTCACGGTAAATGGGCCTGGTCAAGGTTACCTCCACCTCATCACCTTCATCAAAACCCTCCCTATTCTCGGGAACGACTAGTATACCGTTACCACGAACCAACGTACTTAAAATACCACTGCCAGTTAACGCCAACGGCTCCACATACACCCCACCATCCTTACCAAGGTAAACCCTAACCCTCACAAACGACCTAGTATTAACAGGTGTGGAAACCCTCCTAGTGAGTACACCCTTAACCACAGGCCTGGGCTCATCCTCACCACCAACCATGTGAAGTAATATGGGCCTAACTAGCACGTCAAAGCCCGTAGCCGCAGCCACCGGGAATCCACTTAGCATGAATACAGGCTTTCCATTAACAACAGCGATACTGTTCGGTCTACCTGGCCTTATGGAGAGGCCGTGGTTTACGTACTCGGGGTTTAACTTCATGACCGCCTTAATCGTGTAATCAACCCTACCCACAGATATGCCTCCCGTGGTTATCACCGCGTCATAACCCTTAATTGCATCCTCCACAGTCTTTGCGATTCTATCAATATCATCACCAACAATACCCAGGTAAACCGGGTCGAAGCCGAGCGATTTAACCAAACCCTCTATTACAAATCTCGAGCTATTAATCACCCTACCAGGTGGTGGACCCTCCTGCGGGACATCCGTAACTTCAACCAGTTCGTTGCCCGTGCTTATTATGGCTACCCTCAATGAGTAAACCCTCACCCTATACACACCCATTGACGCGAGGACGCCCAAATCCCACGGCAATAGCCTCATGCCCCTCCTAAACATCACCTCACCAGCCCTCACATCCTCACCCCTCCTAGACACATTACCCATTGGTGGTACGGGCCTAAGAACCTCAACATAATCGCCAGACCTCCGTGTGTCCTCATACATGACAACAGCATCGGCATTTATTGGTAATGCGGCTCCCGTGCTTATTTCAACAGCCTCACCCGGGTTTAAGGCGAACTTGCCTGGTTCATCACCAACAGCCATGAATCCTATAACCCTCAGCGTTATTGGGTTTGTTGGCGATGCGCCAAACGTGTCTATGCTCCTCACGGCATAGCCATCCACGGCAGACCTATTGAAACCAGGAACATCAAACCTAGCCACGACATCCTCAGCCAAATACCTATAAAGGGCCTCGCTTATGGGCACCTCAATAACTCCAGGCCTATGCCTTACATACTTAATAGCCTCATTAAGCACCTGATCAACAGTCCTTGTCTCCTTAAATCCCGCAGACACGGGAACACTGCATACAAGTGCCTAAATAATTTAACCAGGGAGCCAAAATGATATTAAGCGGAATTTATCAGAGCACTTGTGAGCGCCTTCCTCAGGCTTCCTCCCAGGATTAAGGTATTGGAGGCCCTCGGCGCCATTTCTGATGGTAGGATCGAGGTTTTGAACGATAAAGAGGCCATCGTAAGATCATCGGATGGGACCAGGACATACAGGGTATACCTGGATGTATCTAGGCGTGAGGTGGATAGTACCGACAATGGCACAGTCCATAGGGGGTACATTGGCTACCCAATAATAACATTCCTGATGATCAAGGGACTACTGCCAATAAATAAGGAGCTAATGGAATCCCTCAAGGGCATTCCCTGGAAGAAACTTAATGAGGAGTATAAGAACTATGCCAAGGTGATGGAAACCGTGATCAGAGATAGGGGTCTCAATGAGGATGCGGTTAATAAGTACATAGACCAAGTCATGGCTGTGCTGAGGAGGATGAACCTAAAACGGGTGCAGAGGTACAATGAGGTGACCGAGGAGTAATTACCCCAACGCCTTAAAGGGACAATTACCCCTATACTCACATACCGAGCATTTACCCGGCGACGGCATTGCCTGCACATCTCTCCGCATTAGCCAGTAATCGAGAGCCCACCTTAATCGTGTCTCTATTGACCTATCAAAACCATCAATGTACATTGTGAAATCCCTAAACCTAACCTTGGCAGGTAACTCAACGGCACTGTTCACATAATCAACAACCGCCGAGTAGATGCTCTTCCGTAAACTCGGCACAACACCAGGATCCCTCTTGGACTTTATTATTACGATAAGGGGATCTCTACCGAGGCCCAGCTTATTAATTAGGTATGCGTACAATTGTGCCTGTACGTTCTCGTTCTCGAAAACCCTGTCCAACCACTTATTACTAGTCTTCAACTCAATAACCGCCTTTGCAATGCCATTTATGAAGAGTACGGCATCGGGTATGCCCACGATCACCACATCGCCAATACCCACCACCAGTGGTAATGTGGCTATCACCACAGGGTTGTTCCTAACGATATTTAGGAATTCCGTTGCATCAACACTCTTGCCCTTAAACACCTCATCATGAATTACGATGCCGACCTCCATCGATGGTGTTTCGACCTTACCCTCAATGATTGCCATGTGAAGCTTATACTCGCAGAAGAATTGTTGTGCTATCTCGGACACTGTGATGTAGCTCCTGCCGAATCTAAGCATGGCTAACCACGATACAGTTAGAATAAGCAACTATGCAATATAAACCTCTTTTTTATGAATTCATGGGCGAATCATCCCTTAACCGCGATTACGGATATCTCAATCAATGCACCACCCGGCAAATTACTAACCTCAACGGTAATCCTAGCCGGAGGGGACTCCCTGAAGTACTCCGAGTACACCTCATTGAACTCCGAGAATTTACTAAGGTCCTTCAAAGCCACGAAAACCCAGGTCACGTTACTTAACGACAAACCCGCACTTTCTAGAATGGCTTTTATGTTCTCAAGTACCCTACGTGTCTGTTCCCTAATATCACCCTCAACAAGCTTGCCTGTTGCTGGGTCAATGGGTATCTGCCCGCTTACAAAGACCATATCACCAACCCTAACAGCCTGTGAGTACGGCCCTATTGGTTTCGGGGCTTTTTCAGTGAATATTACCGCCTTTGTCACGAACGTTTTAAACGAGGACCTCCTTAAAAGTATTATGGTTTCTCAACCCTAAAGTTGAACCCCAACTCCCCAAGTTTCCTCATGACCTTATCTAAAGCTCCCTCCTCAGGTGGTAACTCCACTATGAATGATACCTCGGCATAACCAGGTGTTATTGTTGGGTCGTACCTCTCGTGAAGAACATCCAGTATATTCACACCCAACTCGCCAAGTACTGTCGTTACCCTACCCAACATACCAGGTCTATCTGGTAATAATCCGCTTATCTTGATAATCCTACCTTCAATAGCGAGGGCTTTACTAATGACCCTGAATAGCAGGTTCATATCTATATTACCACCACTGACGATAGCCACAACATTACCACTCACCCTAACCTTACCGCTAATTAATGCAGCAACTGCAGCGGCACCGGCGCCTTCGGCTATGACTTTAACACTCTCTGCGATCATGAGTATGGCCTTCGCGATCTCCAGGTCATTCACGAGAACTATATCATCAAGCAACTCGCTCATTAATTTAAACGTTAAATCACCAATCCTCTTAACAGCAATGCCATCCGCTATCGTATCAACCCTCTCCGCAGTAATTATGCGCCCGCTCTTAAGGCTCAGGTAAGCACCAGGTGCGCCCTCGCTTTGTACACCTATTACCTTGGTTCTGGGGCTGACGGTCTTTATAACCGAGGCGATCCCTGATATTAATCCACCACCGCCCACAGGCACGACCACATAATCAATATCCTTAAGGTCCTCGAGCACCTCCAAACCAATCGTCCCTTGCCCTGCGATCACATCAAGATCATTGTATGCATGGACATAATAGGCACCTAGCTCCTTAGCGAGCCCCGTGGCGTACTCCTCAGCCTCCGTGTAAGACTCGCCATGAAGCACCACATCAGCCCCATACCTTCTTGTCCTCGCTATCTTTATCCACGGCGTGTACTGTGGCATCACAACAGTAGCCTTAATACCAAGCAGGCTAGCCGAATAGGCAACGCCCTGTGCGTGGTTCCCTGCGGATGCCGTGACCACGTGGTTGACCTTCATATCACGAACAGCATTATTTATAGCGAAATACGCACCCCTCACCTTGAAGGACCCAGTCTTCTGTAAAGATTCGAGCTTAAGCCATACATTGGCGTTGGAAATGACGCTCAAGGTTTCAGACCTCAATAAGGGAGTTCTATGTATTAAACCCCTTGATTGTGCATCCCTTATTACCCTCAACGCCTCCAATGCCCTCTCATAAACATCGCGTGCAGACACCATGATTAAAACCAAGACATACCAATGCCCTCATTTTTAAGCCATACTCGTCATAATTGATGGTTACTTAAAAATACATTAAATAAATGCTCAACCCTGAGCACTGGGTGCCAATCTATGGTTAAGTTAAGTAATGACCTATTAAGGAGGGTGGTATTCGCGAACCTTGGTGTTAAGGATGCTGATATCATCATTGGCCCCAGAGTTGGCGAGGATGCAGCCATAGTAAGGGTTGGTGATAAATACCTAGCCATGCACACGGACCCAATAACAGGCGCCATAGAGAACATCGGGTGGTTGGCAATAAACATAGTTGCTAACGACATAGCCGTCAGAGGCATAAAGCCCAGATGGTTCCTACTCACCTTATTACTGCCAAGTAATATTGATGAGGATGGTGTTAGGCAAATAATGGGTGATGCGAATAGGGCACTTATTGAGCTAAGAGCCTCACTAATCGGTGGGCATACCGAGTATGCGCCTGGAATTGATAGGATCATTGCATCAACGACAGCGGTTGGTGTTGGTGAACGCTACGTAACCACGTCAGGGGCGAGGGTTGGAGATTTGGTGCTTGTTACGAAGTACGTAGCAATGGAGGGTACGGCAATACTCGCAAGCGACTTCGGGGATTTATTAATCAGCAGGGGCGTGCCGAGGGAGATTATTGATAGGGCTAAGGGTTTCATTAAGTACGTCAGTGTTGTTAAGGAGGCACTTGAGATAGCGGACCTAGCCGATGCGATGCACGACCCAACAGAGGGCGGTTTATTACAGGGGCTCCTGGAGGTTGCTGAGGCAAGCGGGGTTAGGTTGAGGGTCAATGTCGATAATGTGCCAATACTGCCCGAGACAAGGACCGTATTCAACACACTGGGTTTAGACCCACTCAAATCCCTAAGCTCCGGCATGCTCATTGCAGTAATACCTAGGGAGGCGATAGCGACGGCTCAGGAGAGACTTGAGAGGGCAGGTATTAATTACTCGATAATTGGCGAGGTCGTGGAGGGAGAGCCGGCTGTAGAACTCACGAAGGATGGCAAGACTATTGGTGAGATCTCCGGTTTTATTGAGGATGATGTTATGAGGCTTTGGCATAGAAGGTATGGTCAAGTATGGTAAGCGTTAGGTTCTATATTTAAATAATAGGATCAGGTTTAGTGAGGTTGATGGAGGTTTCACCACCGCCAAATTGGAACATAGCCATAGAGAGGGCTAAGTCATCAAACATACCCGCTGTCTACGAAATACTCAAGAGACACCCGTACCTAACTGACCTCGCTAAGGAACTCAGGAAAGCCAAGGAAGAAGTCATAAGGAATTTCGACTACTACATAGATCTAACCAAGAAATCCGTGGAGAGGATTGGAGGTAGGTTCTACCTTGCAGAGAAGCCCGAGGAGGCTAGGGAAATCGTGGGTAGAATAGTCGGGAGCGGCAAGATCATAGTCATGAGCAAGAACAACGTGGCCACAGAAACAGGGTTGAGGCCTTACCTCCAGGGCTTAGGTAACGAGGTTTGGGAAACAGACCTTGGTGAGTTCCTGATTCAAGTCGCTAATGAGGAGCCAAGCCACATACTTGCACCAGCCCTACACATGACCAAGGAGAGGATCGCACAGGTAATGAAGGAGAGACTGGGCATTGACGTCCCACCAGACCCAGTCGCCATAGCCCAAAGGGCCAGGGAATTCCTAAGGGACAAATTCCTAAAGGCGAATATCGGCATCACGGGCGCCAACGCCATAGCAGCCGACACAGGCGCCGTATTGCTCGTGGAGAATGAGGGAAACATAAGAATGACCAGTGTCGTACCCTCAGTCCATATAGTTTATGACGGTATTGAGAAGATCGTGCCCACGCTCTACCACGCAATGATCGAAACCCTTATACAGGCAGCCTACGCCGGGCTATACCCACCAACTTATGTAAACTTAACGGCAGGCCCGAGCAGTACGGCTGATGTCGAGATGTACAGAGTATCACCAGCCCAAGGACCCAGGGAGTTCCACATGGTACTCATAGACAACGGCAGGAAGAGGGCGGCAAAGGACCCAGTACTCTGGGAAATCCTACTATGCATAAGGTGCGGTAGATGCAGCATGCACTGCCCAACGTATTGGGCTGTTGGACCGAGGTTCGGTAAACCACCCTACACAGGACCGATGGGTATTCCATGGACTGCGGTGACTAGGGGTATCATGGAGGCAGGACCAGCCGCAATGCTCTGCACGCACTCGGGGAATTGTAAGGAAGTATGCCCAATGGGCATTAACCTACCTGACCTAATACTTCACGTTAAGAGTGAGTATCTAAAGCAAGTTTTGAAGAAGTAAGGATGGGCTGAGTCGTAAAATTATAACAGGGCTATTATTATTAATATTATCAATATCGCGACAGCCAGCGTAACAAGCAGCATCTCAAGATATGTCCTCAAATAACCCCTCTGTATGGACCTTATGTACCTCGACAAGGCTGTGAAGGCATCAGGTATTACGAAATCAAAGAGTATGTCGAAGCCCTTGTATATGTAGAACGCCACCACCGTAAGTACGTACCCAAAACCCGAGAGAACGACATCCATAAATGCCTGTATGTAATACCTCCTTTCAAAAATCCTGGTTATTAACCCTAGATTACCGACCCTAGGCTTCAAAAGGGCCACCACGAATATCACCCAGAGCACAACACCAATGGCGACAGCAACAGGGTCAACACCAGCACTAAGAAACACACTGGGCACCAACGTGAATGGTACAGCTAACGCAGCCAAGGCTGCCGTACCCGTGATCACGTATGCAGCGACCATAAGTGGGTACCTACCATGCTCCTCATGGGTATGCGGTTTCTCACCCTTTATGAAGTTGAGAGACACAAACCTGGATAGGAAAGCCACATAGGCCAGGCTCGCTAGAAGCATTAGTATGTATGCGCCATAACCAACGACGGTGACGGCTTCCGTAGCCGTCTCATCCATAGCTGCGTGAACCCAATAACCAGCCAATGGGGGCACACCGCCTAACGATATTGCCGCCGCAAGGGCTGCGTAGAACGCAGCCTTCATTCTCTTACCAAACTCCCAATCACCCATGTTAAACCTGGTGTGGGTTTCATGTATTAGGTGACCGCTCACTAGGAATAGGGTTGCCTTCGCCAGGGCGTGGATTATTAAGTACGAGAATGCGACCAGAACTGCGAGTGGCACAACGTACATACCCACAGTAACGGTTTGCGAAATAAACGGTGTTAACGCCGTCACACCCATCATAAAGCCTAGAGATGACATCGTGGAGCCAGCCAGGATGACCTTCCTCTCATCAATCATCATGGCAAACAAAGCACCCAACAACGCGGTCAACAGTCCAATATACACAGTCACTAAATACACAATCTCAACCCCAGCACTACTCAAAACACCAGCTGAGTACAACGACTCCGTCAACCTCATGAATATGTAAACACCCGCGGCAACCATCGTAGCCGAGTGAAGCAACGCCGAAACAGAAGTCGGGCCCGTCATTGCTGTGAGCAACCAATCATTGAAAGGTACCTGGGCGCTCTTCGTGTAAGGCCCTAGCATGAATGCCAATAGGAGAACCACGGTACCACCGACACCAATCTTCGATATTATATACGCCCAATTAATCGACGTGAACTCAAGGGGTGTTGTGTTTCCTCCTAACGCGCCAAGCACAGCTATGGCTGCTATAGACCCAAGCATCGGTATATCGCCAAACCTAATGGTGGCTATCGCCCTGTAGGCTGCGTAAGATGGTGTTGTCCAGGCGGGCTTATTGAGTATTAACCTCTCGCCAAACCTACCCACGTAGGATAACTCATCATCATCCTTATACCAATGCCCTATCAAAGCCCAGGAGCTAAACCCAAGACCCTCCCATCCTATGAACATGAGTAATAAGTCATTGGAGTAGACGGTTAACAGCATTGAGGCTGCGAAGAGGTTGTAGAAGAACCAGAACCAACCCAACCTATAATCCTCAGCCAGGTAATCAAGGCTGTAAACACCTATTATGAAGGCTAACCAAGCCGTTAGCAACCCCATGTACCTACTCAGGAAATCAACTATGAACGAGACCTCAATCGTAAATCCAGGAACACCATCAACACTAGGTATCACAATCCATGGGGCTGAATAAACGATGGGCTTCATCGGGAATGACATGGCTATGTACGTTGAGGATAAAGCCGCTATACCCAAACCAGCAACCGCGAGGTAAGCCAAAGGCCTAGCCCTACGCGGATCTTGCACGAAAAGCCAATAAACGGCTATCGGCGATGCAAAGAGCACCGGCAATACCGTCATTAATCCCATAAGTGTTGGTAGTAACTGCTCATACATGCCCCATCACCGTACCAATAGCCTTCAATACCGAACTTATTAATGATGTTGATGCAGGTGGGAACAGTAGTATAACGGCGGCTAGGCCCAACACGTATAGGGGCACCACGAACCTGGGGTCAACCTTCACCTTCTCATACTGCCTACGCGGCTGTCCATAGAACACCTCCTTAAGTGCCCAAAAGCCGTAGTAACCAGTCAGTATGAACATGAATGCCAACCCAACAAACGCCCAAAGGGTGTTTAAACTAAAGCCCAGGGTATCAATGAGACCCAGGAATATGTAGAACTCACCGAGCAGAGCCACCGTGAAAATGCCAGAAAGGCTCATCCAACCCAACAACGCAGCTGCACCAACCGACGGAATATAGGTCTGAAGACCACCCATCTCATCAATATCTGTAACCTCATAATAAGCAATAATCGCACCAGCGGTCATGAACAGAACCGCCTTACCAAACTGGTGCGCAATGAAATGCAGTGTCAATCCAACAATACCGTAAGGACCCACGGCTAGACCAGCCAGTAGATACGCCATGTTCGCAACGGTCGAGTACGCAAGCAACCACTTATAATGATACCTATGCCTAAAAACACCGAGACCCGTCAAGACACCGCCAATGATTGCATAAGCCAGTATTGGGATTCTATAATCCACTATGAAGTACGGCGATACTAAATAAAGCCTCGCGAGTATGTAGGCTGACAAGCCAACAACCGATATTATCAGGGCTGCTACAGGCGTGGGGTGCATGCCGTGCGCCCAGGGTAGCCATACGTGCGGTCCGAAGCTGGGTAATTTGATTAACATCCCTATTAGCATTAGTGCCCAGGCTAGTGGTGGTATGTACTTTATGGTGTATAGGTCCATGGTGTTTGCGTATAGTGCCAGTACGATTGCGCCGACTAGGAATAGTACGCTGGCTATGTGGGTGTATATGAAGTATAGTGTTCCGATCCATTGTCTTGTTTTTCCGAAGCCGTCGTAGCCGTAGAAGTATATGAGTAGGAATGAGGCTATTAGGGAGACTTCTATCCCGATGTACATGAGTATTAGGTTGTAGGCATAAACAATCCACAGCATGGATATTCCACATAGTGTGAATAGGAGGAAGTATATGTTGAATTGTTCAGGTAAACCGAGAACCTTGAACCTATGTTCCATGTAAGGTACGGAGACTATCGAGATTGTTAGGGATATCAGCGCTATTGCGAACCCGAAGGCATTGCTTAAGCCGTCATTTATTAGGTAGATCATGCCTATGGGCCTGGGTAGTGCGCCTAGGGGTACCAGGTAGTCGGCGCCTATGGCTATGTTGTATAGGGAGTAGGCGATGATTGGTAGGAATGAGGCTGAGGCCAGTGTGGCCGAAACCCTTTTGCCTGTGAATGAGGCTATTATTGCGGCAATTAAGGGTATAGCCAATGAGGCTATTAGTATTGGGTCGCTATGAATGATCATGACTATCACCAGCCAGGAACTCCTTTATTGATGAACCTTCACGTATTTGATCTTGGTAATACATTTGTGGTTGTACACTATTCATTAGCATACGGCTCCTTACTAAGGATCGTATTTTTAAGTACTACCCACGTCAGTGATGAAGCAGTATTGAAATAAAAAAGGGTTATACTTGTGGTTTTAGCTGCGATGCAGGTGTTTAGGCCGTATATGGATCATAGGAGGTCAGCCTGGTTTCTGGATGATTTAAGGCTTGGTAAGCAAAGGGTTGAGGCAAAGCAGGTACTGCTTGCGATACTGAGGAGATTGGGCATCGTCAATGATGGGAGGAGAGGTTGGATTAATCATCCAATAGTGCTTATGTACTTCAATGATGGCAGGCCCTACATAGATGATCTTATGAATTATTTCTATGCCGTTGTTGATGAGTGGGAGCGTAGGGGTCGTAAAAACAATATCTCGTTAAATGATATAGAGCGTTACCTTAGGCATGTTGAGGGAATTGAGGGTTCGCCCGTAACTCCAGTGATTGCTAGGGAATATCGCAGGGTTTTGCTGCTTAAGGATCCCTGTTACTACATTGGGAAGTTGAGTGTTGATGAGGTTCGGGAGTTGGTGAATTCTGAGCCCGTTTATTTTAAGGGCATAAATGCGTGGATTAAGGATGTCTATGATAAGTACGTGGAGTTTATTAATGAGTTAAGAGTGGGGAGGATAAGTTGTAAGTCGATATTCCCTAAACGGTAGAAAAGGTAAGATTATTGGTTAATTAATTCGAACTCGTACTCACCATAATGCTTAATCAACATTATACCGTGTAGTTTTGCCGTGTTGATTAGTTTCTCAGGCCCCTCCCCCTCAATCGTGTATATTATCATTGGTATTATCGTTTTACCGCTTGGTGCCTGTGCCCTATACTTCTCGATTTTCTCGGTCATGTCCTTTATGTCCCTCGTCCTCAGTGTTGTCTTTATCTCCATTAGTAGTACCTTGTCTTCAGTCTCTACGTAGCCGTCAAATTCGGCTATGTTGTTCACCTTCAATCTCCTCACCCTATCCACGGTTATGCCGTATGTTTCCCTTATCCAGGCTGGTAGGTAGTGCCTTATGTTCTGTTCCACAAGCTTGCCCACGGTTCTCGACAAGCCGCCTAGGTCCTTTAATACGCCTTTAACTATCCTTGTTAGGTCTTCATGGCTCTTTCTTAGTCCATGTATTTCTTCCCATATTTTACGTATCTCCTCCCATATCTT
>Ga0081534_100281_pt1 | contig 17195 bp, 16 predicted proteins | sample MonGeyMetagenome_FD_71019 | JGI IMG/M metagenome (GOLD analysis project Ga0081534, IMG submission 71019) | Hypoxic/sulfidic aquatic microbial communities from Monarch Geyser, Yellowstone National Park, USA - MG (SPAdes) v1 (version 2) | ecosystem: Environmental > Aquatic > Thermal springs > Hot...
GGTAAGTTAACAAATTTAACTAAGCCAGCCTCCTCAGCATCGTAGTAGCGCATGATTGCTTCACTTGGCTTATCCGAGTGGATGAGTTTAATTGACTCGCCACCACGCCAAAACTCAATGACAAGTTCACCATCACCCTCGTAGATGCAGTACCTATCAACACCACCAAGAATCCCCTAAGCCAATTTCAAACCATTATACGGTAAGATCATAGCGAGTTAATAATGAAGACTATGTTAAATTCAATAACCTTGTATAATCAAGTAACTATACTTTTCGTAAGCTTCATTATTAGTGAATCATGATATTCAAATTAATTTATCCTATACCTAAAAGACAAGGATCCGCGGCATCTGAATCACGTGTCTCATTAATTGAAGTTCATGACAATATAGCGACTTAAATTGAAACATAAATTTATTAAATAGTTGCTTAATAATCTTAAATTAATGACCGTAAAGGAGATGCAGAATAAGAGGAGACTGAATCAGCTGGATGGTAAGACTTGGGCTAGGTACTCGATAAGTATTTGGGATATCGCAAAGACGCCTGAGGAGATTAAGATAGGGCACCCAGCAATGTTCCCAGTGGAGCTTCCTAAGAGACTTATTGAGATTTACACAATGCCCGGTGAGATCGTGCTTGACCCATTCATGGGCTCTGGAAGCACGTTAGTGGCGGCTAAGATGCTTGGAAGGAAGGGAATAGGCTTTGATATTGTTCCTGAATATGTCGAATTAACAAAGAAGAGACTTTCGGATGTTGGTGCCATTTCTAAGTTCTTGGGAGAGGATATTCCAGAACCTGAGGTTTACCGTGAGGATGCGAGGAACCTGCTCAAGTACGTTAAGCCTAAATCTGTCGACTTATGCGTGACGTCTCCACCATATTGGATTGTGCATAGAAGAGAAAGGACTGCGGATTATAAGGAGCCGAGGCCATACTCTGATTTGAAGGAGGATCTCGGCAACATAGAGGATTACGGCGAATTCCTAAGTGAGCTCTCGAAGGTGTTCCGGAATGTATATATTGTACTCAAGCCAGGGAAGAGGTGCGTCGTGGTGGTTATGGATATAAGGGTTGGGAGCAAGTTCATACCATACCACATGGATATAACAAGAATGATGGAGCAAAATGGTTACATCCTTGAAGATATAATAATTTGGGACAGAAGGCGGGAGTATAACAATTTAAGACCACTCGGTTACCCCTACGTATTCGTGGTGAATAAAGTCCATGAATACATACTAATCTTCAGGAAACCTAACGGCTTAACCTCTTGAAGCCTCCATTCATACTTCAGTAATACTCATGAATAGTACCAGCATGTGTAATCTCATTAACGATTATTTCTTATCCTGCCTGGCTTCAGGAAATATACCCTAAAACATAAATTTCCGCCCATCTTAAGTTTGTTGTGGATTGTTGTTATGTAGATTATGATTTAGCATATCTCTTAGGAGCTATCGTAGCTAGGGGAGTGATATCCAGGGAAAACAGCATAACCAGGATTGTGATTCATTACCCGTTCAGGAACTTAGAGGTAGAGGGAATAAATACCGTTATTAATGTTCGTGAAAAATTATCTTTAGGTTTAGATAAGATTGTTAATAGATTTAATGAGCTAGGCTTTGATCGCGTACAAAAAGAACCACTTGAGTATGAAGTCCAGATAATAATTGAAATGAAGACGGGAGGCATAGCGGATCGCGTACTAAAATGCCATCTTGGGGATGCAATAAGCTATGCGGAATTTCATGTACCGAGAGCCATATTTCAAGCAACAGATGATATCAAGCTGGAGTTCATGAGGGGGTACGCAGACGTGGCGGGGCATGTCAGGAAATCTAATGCATATAAGAATGGGAGACATAGGGTATACATCGATGTCCTCAATCCAAACTGGCACCTCCCAGTGGAGCTCTGTCAATTACTTCAGGATCACCTTAAGGTACCTGTTCAAACAATAACGTGGGGACACCCAAACATAAGAGATCCTCGTGGTAAAGATCGAGAAGGGGCTTGGGCAAGGGAGCACCAAATAAAAGTTTTTGCCGATGAGTATGAAAAAGTTGGCTTTTATATTGACTATAAAATGGACGTGTTACATCAACTCGCCGAGTATAATAGATCTAATAATTTAGTCAGTAGTCTAAAATTCTGTGATTGTGAACCTTCTAAGGAGACAAAACCGCCACACCCTGCTGAGAATGATCCTAGGCTTCCCCCTGTTATTAGGGGGATGCATTTTAATTCGTATAGGGAAATATGTAGGGTGATGGGTTGTCCTCGGTGTAGGAAGTGGGGAGACGTGACGAAGTATGTACAGCCGTGAGGAGGAGATGTACCCTGATGTTAGGGAGTGGCTTGAGGATAGGCTAAGGCGGGTCATGAAAGATGCGGACGTCAGGGTATACGTAACCTCACGAACAACAGTGGCCGACCTAATTGAGAGGGAACACCTGACTCGTTACTTTGGCGATATTTACCGGACTTACGATATCATGGTTGATATTACGGGTATAATCATAAGGAATAATAAAGGTGAACTTGCCTTTATTGAATGTAAGCTTAATAAAATATCCTTAAGGGAACTTTCTCAATTGTTAGGGTATAGTGTTGTAGCAAGACCTCGTTATTCCATGATAATATCTCCTCGGGGCACATCCGATTCCCTTCGTACCTTATTGATATCTTATAGGAGGACAGATATTCTCGAATATGCACATGGTAGGAAGATAGCAGTAGCTCAATGGAATGCAGATAAGAAGGATATTGATTATGCAACAATAATACCGTCAGGATGGTCTTTTTAAACGCTACATTCTTTTTAACTTGTTTATTATTGTTTGTGCGTCTTTTTGTGGTATTGGTTTCATTGCGTAGTAGTACAGCGTGACCCATGGCTTCTTCCTGCCTCTGAATATCTCTAGCTCGTTGGCTATGTCCTTGGGTTTTACTGAGCCCATTGCCATTATTCTAACCTTAATAAGCTTCACGTACTTAAGTACCCCCTCAGCTACTTCGTCTGGGAATTGTGGCTTCTCGGCATTGAACCAGTCACTAGTTACCTCAAGGGCTGCCGCGAATACTCCGCAGTACTTACTGCAACCGTTCTTATTCACGTAGACGATCAATACGTCACCTGGCCTCACCTTGTTAATCATCCTATCGCACATGTGGCCACCACAACCATACACACCATGCTCAATAATGTGGCGGAAATTAGCCTCATTAACAGTAACAATCCAATAACTAGGCATTAGCTAAGCAGTAAAACACCCATTAATAGGTATTACGGTTAATGAGCTGAGGATGAAACTACCTTACTAATTCACACCTAACTAAGCGCCTCCTCTCTGCATAGTAGAAATGCATCAATGCCTCAGCTGGGTTTTTGGAGTATATCAACTTTTAGCAATACCCTCATCATCTCTTCGAAACTCGATAACGGTCTCATTAAACCCCTATGGAGGCAATAAACGGCTAACGATGCCGAGAAGTTCCCTTGGCAATGCTTAGCCTAGCCCTGACAGCATCATTAATGGTGAATGCCCTAATCTCAACAAGTATAAATATAAAAAATATTAAAATTATATAGATCTAACAACTGTTTTTATCTTGACTTAGCATTATACAAGAGTTATGAGGTTAGAAAAGTTAAATTTATAAAGATGTACCAAAATATTAATATAATGAATCTTAAGTGTCTCGTATATTTCGATAAGGATAGAGCTACTTCATGGATTAGTGACGCTGCTGGGGAAATTCTTGCTAAAAATTTTTCGCCAGAGGGGATACCATTTGGTGCAGTAATAGTTAATGCTGATGAGTTGAGACAGGAGTTGGAAAATGCCGTGAAAAACCATCAAGAGAAAAAGTATGTAATAATCTTTGCAAGAGATGTGATTCCTCATGAGGTATTTGATGTTGTTGATGAGAGGGACCCATACATTACTCTGCCACAATTTCCGCAAAGAAGGTTTGTTAATCCAAAGCCAGAGGTTTTAGCTTCTGAGACTGCGTATGCTGATACTTTACTTGTTAAGTTCCTTCATAGAGGTGGTATTGTTGTTTGGCTCGGTGATGTACCATTCTGGTATTTAACGGATCCTACAGACCCGAAATCAAAGCTTGAACTATGGATATGGCCCCACATTAGCTTCTTTGGCGTTCTTGGCGTAGTCCAGATACTTAGTAACATACCTCAACCAACATCTGAAATATATGATGAAATTCGATTTTCAGGGAGTTGGCTTTCAAAAAGGCCAGTACTAGTTCCCCAAGATATATTGTTTGACGTGGCCACTGAGTATATCCCTGGAATGGATGATATAGGTAAAATTGGGGTATGCATGAGAAAGGGTTTATTCGTGCCATTAGCTAAGACGATGGTTATGAATGGAACGATCGTAACTTAGTCAGTAAAGCTTCCTGATGGATCTGCATACGACTTAGTTGAACCCTTAATTAGGAAGCTTCAAATCACAATAGGCGCTTCTAGATTAACAGCGCAACTTAATGCTGAAAATTACGCACCAATAACTCGCTCGCTCCAGTTTAGTGAGGAGCATAGGCTCACTGAAATGGAGAAGCCGCAGATAACCATTATTCAACCACAACCTACGAGTTTTGTAGGGCATCTTTCTGGTTTCTTCAAGGCATATTCAGCGTGGATTCGATGCCTAGGCGACCACGGTTTATTCATTAGGCTTTGGGATCACGAGATAAGGCTTAAAGATGAAGGCGACACTTTATCCAAGGATAATATAATCATTATGCAAGGTAGTATATGGAACAGTGGATTAGAGGATTATTACGGAAACTTTTAGGAATAGGATGTGTAAAATACTTACCTAAGTACACCATCCATGGTGTAACTATTGATTAAATATTGATTCTTTAGGGATTAATTTCGTTATATTGTTAAAAGTTTAAGAGAAACACATAGCAGTAATCGAGAACTACGCAGTAAAATCGATTGATTAATGAGGTAAATGAGTTGGTTGAGGAATATTAGGAAATCTGACCTTGAGGAACCAGCAAACACTTACTTAGGTAATAATTGGCAGTAGGGTTCAGTTAATGATGGAGGTGTTGAGTCGTTGCTTGGCTTGATGGTTTCGAGTACGGTCGATAGTTTCCAGGGGCGTGAGAAGGATGTCGTCATCATCTACTCATGACAGCTGATAGGTACCACAGGGCCTTGGAGAATTATGCGAGGTTTAACGTGGCAATCAGTAGGGCTAAGAGGATGCTCATTATGTTCTCTTCAATAAACGAGGACGACTTAAGAAAACTACCGTGAATACACGGATTAATAAGGCGAAGCGGTAGGACTTCGATTGAATGTGGATGATACTGATAATGATGTATGTAGGGCGGTTGATAAATGTAATTAATGAGTTGTAGTCGGCCTAGGCTTAATCCTGATGTAGAATTCAGGCTTGCCCCTACCCGTGGTGTTCCTGTAGTGGTTGAATATTCCACCACATTTATTGCACTTATACCTCGTCACCTCATAAAACCTAAACTTCCAGGTCTTAATTGGTGTTAAGTTCTCCGAGCCACAGTAAGGGCACTTAGGCATTAATGCATAGTACTGTTGCGGTTAATTTAGGTGTTTCGGTTACAATGAGCCTCTAATCCCTTAGTGTCGATAACTCCCTTACCTCATCACTGTATTTCGCTAAGGTGTCTCTAACTTCCTTAACCCTCTTGGCGGTCCATATTCTAACGTCGCAGAACATACCACTGTTGATTGTTTCAGGAGGAAGCAACACCTACGTTAATGAGGTAGCCAAGGTCTTGAACCTAACGAGCGAGGCGTCAAGTGACCAACGATAGCACTACCACCACACATGGCTGGCTTAACAACGAAGACCACAGTCATAACAGGACCAATAAAGAGGTAGACCACAATTGAGCTGAAGCCCTCGGTCAAGGAGCTAAGCTAAGTTTTCTCGAAACTGCGAAATGAAATTTTTTTAACACATAAAAATGTAGACTATTACTATGCTAATTTCATGGCAGATCACGTACCGAATAGGTACATCGTTAGAAATGTTAATATTTATAGTATTGCATTATTATTTATTTTCAAAATTTTATAAGGTAATGCTGCGTTATCAGGACTATGTAATTACCTTTATAATATTGTTTGCATTCTATGAAATCGTAAGTGCGATTATAGGTCCTATCCTTACAACTTCATGGTTTATTATAGGAAACCTTGGTCTTAGCTTAACCGGTTTTTTAATACCATTATTAACGATACTCGCCTTATTGCGATCATTCTATCGCATATATAAAAATTTGGATTTGAATATGCAATCCTTCACAAAAAAGGTTTTTGCGGCTTCACTTATTTATGGTTCTGTTGTAGGAATTGCCCTAGTTTTCGGAACATATCATTTTGCTTATTCATGGTTTTATGAGATAATTCATCATTACTCAGACTTCGCGATGTTTATTTCTGCACCAGTAATTGCATTACTCGTAGTATTACCTAGGGCGTGGCCTATTGGACATGTTAATAAATCAAACTTATTATGGAATTACTTCATACTCCTGGTAATCACCTTCATTCTAACCACTTTAATTATCCTAATCGAATACGTTATTACCATGATTTTTCATATATCTGTTAAATACGTCATTGGGGCTTACGGTTTTTTAGATGATATGCTTTGGATACCTGTACTTTATATAATCACCATTGAATTAATTAGTCATAAAGACATCCTCAAGCACCATGGCATGATCATGATTTACACGGCATTATTTACCGTAATCTTCACGTACTATCTAATACTACCAAAGGTACCGCAGATAGCTGGGCCGATATTTGGCGCTGCGATCTCGGTATTTGCGATTGGCTTGAGTGAAGTTGGTAGGTATTTATCATCAACGGCGCCCCTCGATTATGAATTACACGCCAGGAAAATCTCCAATGATGATATAATAATATATGCAGTTATTAAGAATAGGAACGGTAATGCGCTTGTTAAAAACGCTAGGGCAAATGTAATGGTTTATAAGGTTAATAAGGTATGTGATGTGACTAAGATAGAATGGGTTAAGGCACTCCCGTGGGCAATGCCTAATGAGTTACGTGGAACCGTGAGAATTTGTGCTGATGTTGCATCAATAGATCTCGAGAATGAGGTACTCATAGCACGGATCAGAAAAAGAGCTAGAGAAGAAGACATTTTTCGCCCCTATGTTTTCACTATTCATCCCTATGTTAATTGTAAAACGATAATATCACCACCGTTTTACGACATCTCAGCTTATATATATGAATATTTTTACGAAGAAAACCCAACTTTAGAATTACCACCATCAACGTTAGGCTATAGTGGCTTGATCTTTAAGGAACGAGAATGCGTTAGATACGAGATTAACATCACTGGCGAAGGTGCAAGGGGTTCCTTAAGATTTAATGTTTACTTAACAAACGATAATCTTGGTACAATTTTTAAATGGTTAGAACGGGAAAGCGATGTAAGGATTGACGATCTAGTTACTGTGACGCCAGTATACCAAGTACGTGGAAAAAGAAAATGTACTTGTTAACTTAACTGCCCATATCTATCTCCAACTCCTCACTCATTACCCTCCTTATTGCCTTCAGTACCTCATGCCCGAATTCGTTGGCGTGCTTCCTGGCCACCTCCTCAGCATTATCCTTCCCCCCTCACCTGATGAGTGCATGATTAGGTTCCTGATCCTATTGACCCTCATGCCCTCGAACTCGCATGTTAGGCCGTATCATTACAGAATTCCTTGGCCCATGAATCGCCGCTTTTCCCTTTATAACCCATTAACGAGGCAAGCATTTCGAAGGCTACGAAGAACTTCAGGAACTTGTCCACAGGGTCTGTATCTAGGTCTCCTAAAGCCCACCACCTAACAACCCTCAGCAACTCTTCAGCCCCTCATTGATGTTGAGGTTTTGTAATGTATCTTTAAACTTACTCATCAATTTCATAACCCGTTACTGGCAAACAGTAACTCCATAAAAATTCACAGTGAGAACAACGAAACATATGGAATGAGGAAAGGATTTAAAATCATGATGCCTAACTCATTATAATGAGTTATGAGGAATTGTTCGTTAGGTTGCTGCTTGAGAATTTGAGGGGTAAGCCACGTCAAGTTTCAGCCATAGCCTTCCAAGTCTCCTTAGCATACATGATAGCATTTAACAACATTAAATTACCATATATGAACATACTCGTATTACCACTGACGCTCGTATTATCACTGACGATAGTATTTTGGATGATTGCCTTGGTTTCTAATTGGTGGTTGATTAATAAAGTCTCGATTGATGAGGTCACGAAAGACATAGTCGGTATGTTACCCGAAGTCATTAAAGAACTTAAAGAAGATATCTCCATTGAGGCGTTCATTAATAGAGTTATTGAAAAACTAACATCATCCAATAAAATTAGTATTGGTGGGAAGGTCTTTGCGTTATTTGCAGTTATCGCAATTCCTTACATACTTGCCCTGGTATTCACCTTCCTATTTATTGAGCGTGTGCTCGGCTTACCAATAATGAACCTACAAGGTATGTATTTGGCTATAGCCGTATTCTGGATAGCGTTTACTTACGAGATCCTCAGTGCTCCACGTGAAGCTGAGGTACACGGAGACATTATGGGCATTGCTGAACATGAGCTTGTCAGGAACGTGTTTGATATTATTATGCTAAGGTTTACTATGCTGGCATCAATAGTGAAAGGAGCCTTTGGACGTAAATTGTCGAAAATACTTAGGAAAATACTTATGATAATAGCGATGGCGATTAACGATTTACTTACACCATCACCAATCATGAGCTTATTAACCCATGAAAATGAGAAGGATAATGAGTCGCCCATGGCTACAGTATTAATACCCTGTAATGAATTGGTGATTGAGGAGAATAGGGTGGACCCGCTTGTTAATGAACTTATGGCACGATGCATCGAAAACATACGAATAGCCTTCTCAAGCCTAGGAGCTCAATCACTCTGCGTGGATAAAGCAGTTATAGACAGTATAGTGAATAACCTGAGGACAATACTGAGGAATTGCTCAAGGAAAAGCCCAGATAGTGGGGTGAGTGTACATGAGGAGACCTGTGACGTTAGTGATGTTGCCGGTGTACCCCAACTCCTCAGCGCCAGATTGCTCCAATGCATTACGAAGGCGCTAATCGAACTTCCAGGTTGCATCGAAAATGAAGGCTCGTTAACAGTCTTTATGCTTTCAATAAAGAATTTCGAAATTAAATACCAGGTTAATGCGTTGAAAAGCTTAGACTTTACCTCCACCTATGATGGTAAGAGCAAAAATGTAAGAGGACGGGGAAGATTTAAGATAAAAGAATACACTTGCAAACCGCGGAACACAGATGCTGTATTAAAGATCCCTATTATAGCGGCCACGGGAATCCACAAGGCAAACCTAAATCTCATACTAATAAAACAATTAGCAAGTGGCTACACCAATAACCCTAATCCCAATACCTCAGGGAGACGAGACACTCCTTGACTTACCAAGGGCCATAGAGAGTTAATGTTAGTGCTTAGGTGCCTTCACTGCAGCTTCTAAGGTCCCACGCCGATTAAGTACCGTGGATTAGGTTTCATGGGTGATACGGAACAAATGCAACGAATGCATTTCAACCCTATCGGTTGAGTATTGAGTTTTCGTAAACCACTTGAGGTGTTGAGAGTAGTTACGTATGCCTGGGCAATGCTTTAAATCACATGGTGAGTAATGCCTAGATGGGCTCGTATTGGTTGAGTATCGTAACCACAGTCTTGAGCGGTTTCATGGGTTACGTCTACGGCATCGTGACTAAGCCAAGCTTCAGGTATCTTGGTATAACCGGTAACCTACTCGGTGCCTCACCACCATTCTCAGCAATATCATCTCAAACGCTTCAGTGTAGTGCAAGGTTTGAGGTCGCCTATCTCTGGGGCCTTCGTAAGGGGCCTATAGCGAGAAACTCGAGGGGTTGGGTAGCGGTTTATAATGATGGAGGCGGTAGGGTTCATAATGCACCTACGGTATGGGCTTGGGATCACGCAGTCAGTGTTGATGTTGTTGGCGAGGAGTCATTAGTCCTCTTTCACGTATACCCGGTAATAAGCGATTCAAACGAGCCAGCGCTAGTCGTGATACCATCACCAAAGCCGCAGTCCAACACTTGGCATCAGTATGAGTCATTTCGATGCATTGATTACAACGATTACTTAACCAGGTTAAATGGAGACCAGCAGCTTCGGCAACAACTCTCACAGGTATGTGATATTAAGGCTAATGGTAACTTCAAGTTAGAGTTCATGGTAGCCTCGGAGAATGCGCATGGAATTGGAGTAGCTAGGAAGGCACTTACCCTACGTGAGGCATTGGACAAGTGCCTCAAATCACGTGGAGGTAAGTCAATAAAGTGAAGGCTGTGAAAACCACACTCACTGTGATATATCCGTGGTCCAGTCAGCGCTTACTCTCAACCTCAATCCCTTAAGTGTCTTCTGCCCATTCCTGCATGTGACCTGAGCATCAATCCTGTATTCACCAGGCACTAAACCATCCTGAAGCCTAGCCGTGCACCCAAGCATGAAGATGTCACGCTTAGCAATCCAAGCAATTATTGGCCCACACGGATTAACCTTATTATCGCATTGCCACGGTATGGGTAAGCATGCCTGCTTATTCGCATTTAATGGCATTATGGCTATGTTAGCGTACCTAACATCATTCGGCCTAGTCATAATACTCGGCAATCCATCAGCCCACGTGACGTCCTGCCAATCCACATACTCATCACTCGGCGTGGCAGTTGGCAGGACAATTAGAGGGCCACCTAGTAATCTTAACCTGGAAAACGCACTTCTCAGCTGCAGCCAAGCCCGTGTTCCTAACCCTAAGCTTAAGTAACCGATATCTTGATAGATAGGTAACTGATGAACCTCAGGTAAGAGTTTGGTGAAGCGCTGCTGGTTTAATGAACATATACATAATAATGGTGGGTTCATAGTGTTAAGCGTGGGTTTTCTACCCCCGGTAATTCCAGGAACCTCAATCCTCAGGATTGGGACATCCACAATCCTCCTATAGAGGAAAGGCGCTATGGTAACGACAGCAATCAAGACTCCAGTGAATACCTCAGGACCAAATTTATAAATATACAAAACATCAACTACAATTGGTAAGAAAACAATAATAATTAGCCAAATTGCAAGGCGTTTCCATCCAGTATTGATGAACCAATCAGCAATACGCCTCCGTAACCCCCTCTGCTGTGGAGCAGCCATTCATAAACTTTGTTCACTCAAGGTTTTTAATGTTGCTGAGAGGGGCCCTTACCCTAATGGGTAACGTAGAGACTGCCGAGTTTGCGCTGAGGGGTGCATCTGGCATCAATTGCCTATTTAACGATGTCGAGGTTGGGGGTATTAGGTTCAGTTGTGTTAATGGTTTGTTGATTGGTAGGTTTGAAGCAGTTAATGAAGATCCTGAAGTGACGGCTAAACTTTTATCGAGCACCCTAAGCCTGGTTAGTGGCTACGGCTTTGAGACATACTGCGTTGGCGTGGACTCATGCATGGTGAACATCCCAATAGGCACCTCAGTCACCATAAGCCCAGGCCAAGCCCCAGAGCAAATGAACATACCCACAACCCACATACCCATAACAATCTGGGTTTCCGTAGGTAAAACAATTGATCTTGACAAGGGGATGCTCAATAAGGCTGTGGAGTTAATGGGTGGGCTCAGGAATGCCTTACGAAGCCCTAGCCCCAATAAAAGGAGGGTGGTTGATGGTTTATTGAGGGTTGTTAAGTGGTGGGTTTCGGGGAGTCTCGATGAGGATCCCCTGGATAGGTTCCTGAAGTTCTTCATTGCCTTCGAGTTGCTTGCCTCGTTGATAAAACATAAGGAGAAAAGCAAGAAAGGGAAAAATAAGGACCATGAAGAGAAAGGTGGCGATTCATGGGCCGAGGAATTCTGTAATGATTATGGCCTAACATGCGAGTTCGAGGGCATGAGGGTCAATAGGATCAGGAACCTAATCATGCATGAACCAGGCAAGGAAAGAGATCAAGCCGAGGAAATAGCCAGGAGTCACGCTGACGAATTCGGGCGGGAGGTGCTGAAGGCGATAAGGAGGATATTGAGTGAGGAGTTGGGTATAGGCGTATAAAGTTGCCAATCACAGTTCTTTAATGTCTGCTGGGAATGATGTGAGGAGTGTTTTGTTGGGTTATCTTGAGGAAGCCCGTACAGACTTGATAGTGTTCAGGTCACTTTCATCAAATTCCGAGGAGGGAGTCAGGAGGAGGGCACTGTTTCACCTGCAGCAGGCATCGGAGAAGCTTGCGAAAACCCACGTATATTACGTAATGCGCATTATATGTGAATTCACTAGAAGGGTTAAGTTAGATGCTCGAACGGAAAGAATCGTAATGAGGCATGTGAAAAAATGTGATGAGGTTGTTTATGGAGATAGGGAGAAAATAGTTGAATTCCTAAAGAGGGATTACGGCCATAATGCCAAGGCACTTGTGGACCTTGAGTGGGCGCTCTACGACCTTCTTAAGAGGCCAAGTGCAGCTAAGCAATTGGTGGCTCAATTGACTGATAAGGCTGTAGCAGGCCTATTGAGTGAATTGGGTGAGAAGGAGCGTGAAGAACTTAGCCAAAGGATCAAGGACCTTTTCACGAAGGTTAAGGACTTCTCAATCATCATCCTCAGTAGAAGTGTGGAAAATAAACAGACTTTCAGCGGCTATAATGAGGCTGATTATGGGTGTGTTGATGATGTGCTCAAGAGGTTTAGGGGTATGGATGGCTTATCGAGTGGGTTCGATAAGTTAAGGGATAAGGTCAATAGTATAGTGCAGCAATCACCTAATACCCAAAAGTACCCTGAATGTAAGGACATGTTTAATGCAATGGTTAGTTTAACACGTGGGTTGGTTACGGCTTATGCATACTCAATCATCATTGACTTACCGCTGGTTAACTGCATGGGGCTTTTCGAACAAACCAGTAGGTACTGCCTAGCCGAGGATGAGGGCAAGTGCCCACCGGTGGATGATGAGAGTATGAGGAAGTACTCAGAGATTTCAAGGTACCTGGAGGAATTCATGAATAACTCTGAACTCCTCATACAAGCACTCGATCAATTACTCAAGGTTATAAAGGCCATGGCAAGTGGCACCTCATACAATAGTCCGAAGGAGTATGATAAGCATCTTGAGGAATTAATACGGCAATGCGTATTATCACTATTTAAAGATAGGCTTAATGAAATCGTAGACACCTTAACATCATTTTTTTGCGAATGCAACAAAAACCATAAGCCAACAAACCCCTTAACAACAAGTCTCAGCTATAATCGGCTGGTTTCCCTAATCGATTCCGTTACGAAGAGTCTTTCATCACCATGATGATGAGGTAAACCCATGATTAAACAATACATTGCCATCCCAGTTAGGTGAATATATCCTCTTGAGCATTACTGGTCACCTAGACGTGGGGAATTGAAACAGTGATATGCAATAATATACTTCTAGGATTCAGGTTCTTATTTTCAAGTTAGGGCATTAATTTATACAACAGGCATTGACCTTGACGTTGAGGGGTTGCTTAGCCTAAGTTTGGTTCACCCTGCTGTAGTCCATTTAATCATCTTCTCTGTAATTACTTAGGCATTCATTAATCACATTCCTCAACTCGTATTCATCCTCGTAAATTATAGTATTCTCACCACCAACCCTAACCCTAAGCACCAAGTTACCTAACTCGGTAGCATTTATCCTAATCTCGGTGGCTAAGCCCCTATCCCAACTACTGTGTATGTTTGCTGGCCTTACTGGGAATATTAAATCGATACTTCCTGTTTCGCTTAAATTCTTTTTTAACTGCTCAACATAATTAGTGCATGGTTTATAAGGGCATGGTATGAGGAATAGGATTAATGATTCCTCGCCGACGATGTCTAGGACATAGTGATGTGAGTAAGCCCAGGGTGCGTAACCAGAGTGTAGTTCAATATCGTTGTATGCCTTGTTAACTAACGCAACCCAACCAATAGCATTCCTAGCATATATCGGTACAGCGAAGTGCTCAGACCTAAGCCTCAGGGAGCACTGAATAACCGAGCCGGAAAAACGAATCTTATCTATCTCCTTCCCACTGCTATTCTTGACCGTAACCCCATTAATATCAACACCAAGATTATTACCCGTTATTCTAACCTTTTTAAAGTATGGCTTAACTATGAATGCATCAACTAAGGCGATTGTCGCACCGACGATACCTGTAACCACCCCAAAATACCCGTAGGAGGTTACAGTACCGCTACTAGGACTCGCAGTCAGTACTAATAAGATGGACATGAGAAACAATACAAGTCCTAGCATTAAAAATATGAATGAGAGTAATGGTAAATGATGCCTGAATTTTTTAAGCACTGCCGCACAGGTAAGGAGTAATGAGATCAATAACAATACTAAGGTAGACACCTGCAACGGAACTGTATATTTCACTAAAAAATTTAAAAATAATTTAAAAGATTCAGTGAATACTTAATAATAAGCGTCAGCATGTTCTCGCCTTCGTTTCCCTGCACATTATTTTTACTTCTCCCTTTAGGTACTTCATTCTTAATTCACTTGACTGCTTAATGTCTCCTGTGACCTCACTTACGCAGTTGCACCTCATAAACTCCTCATGCCCAGCCTTCATGAGGGCTTGCTTATCCTGTGCGTAATCATACTTATCCCTGGGTATTAACCTCACGAAGCTCTCGCTGTAAGGCACCCTATCGACCTCAGTGCACTTAACCGTTATGTCTAGGTTAACCCTCTTACAGGACTTGCCGTATTGGTGCCTTAAGCATTCTAGGTGCCTCTCACAGTTGATTGTTAATGCTAGTGGGTGTGCGTAGTACTGGCTTTGGCATGGCCTCCACTCCTCAATTACCGGCGGCTTATTGATTAGGTCGTAGACTGGTTGAAAACCCTCGTTAAGCAAGCCCTTGATTAAATCCCAGAACCTCACCACAGCCTCACCAGTCAACAATACATCAAGGTCACCAACTAAATTACAATCAACCTCACCAGCCAGGCACCTAGCAACACTACCAGTAATTACAACGTAGTCAACTAAGTCAAGCCCCCACAATACTTTACTAAGCTTACTAAGCATGATACCGACCTCACTGGGTAAATTAACACTGCGATTCACGGGGAGTTTAAGTGTAAGGATAATTAAAAGTGTTATGCAGATTTAAGTACCGCTAAGCCATCATTGCACTACTCTACATATAACCCAACGCCTCCATAGTTCATCAACAATACGTTAATCACCCATAGGGAAGAATAGGGAAAAGAACATGCCCTCAAGAGGGTTAGTTTAAAGGAGTAGTTGAAGTTGACGCCAACTTTCAGTGGCTACACGTGGCCACTCAACAACTACACAGCCCTAATGCACTACTTGAAAGAAAGGGGTAAGGTGTATGGCTATTTCACCCATCCGATATGCCGGTAATTCACGATGCAGTGATATACTCAGCCTAGAAGTGGCTGAAACAGTGAGAGGAAGGACGATGTTGATTGACCCCGCAGTAGATGATGTAGCAATGGAAACCTAGCCTCTCAAAGGGTGGGGAGGGGTTTAGGTGGGAATGCTTAAAAATGTTGTGCATGGTTTTGTTTTCATGTATTCCTCTGGTTTGCCTAGTGGGGATTCGTGGAGGGTTCCAGCCGTCGTGTTCATTATCCTATTCGCATTCGCATTAATAATGTGGATTCACACGGCCCAGTCAGACATGGCTAGGATTAACTACTGCCAATCCCAGTACAATACCCTAAGCAGCAACTACACGGCATTGAATCATTCATTTGAAAACCTATGGAGTGCACTCAACTCCCTCGGGCAGGGTAATATTGAAGATGTTACGCTGGAGCCAGGGTACTATGGTTACGTGGTTGTTGTTGTGCCCAGTGGCTTCACTGGCACCATCCACATTACCATGTCCTCCACAAGCCCACTATACCTCTATGTCTTTAACTTAAATGAATTCATTGATTGGGTGCGGAGTGCCGGTTCCCCATCCTCATACATATACTACCAGAGTGGGAATTACATTGACTACACCCTCTCTGAAGGACCAGGGCTATACTTCATAGTTGTTTATAACCCATCAAACGGCGATGTAACATACTCCCTCACAGTAACAACAATATACACAGGAGGCTAACTGCTCCTCGCTCGCAACACCGTTAAGTAGCCCTAAGACAAATCATGCACAACCTGACGCATACGGCTGGGAATTGTATGGTCGGCGTTATGTTTTTGTGTTTATTTGTGTTTAAAAGTTTCTAACCACCTGTTGCATGTATACAGGTGTAGACAGGTGCACTGTGCAGTAGTAACTAAACTTAGTTAGTTCACCGCTTTTCACATGCTCTCCCTTACACTGAACCCCCTAACTGAGGCCCTGCCGATGCCGTTGAGTAACCTGTTAGCTGAGTGAGGAATCGGCAACAGGTTCGACTTTGCTTGGCTACTCCGCAATGCCCTCAACGATGATAGGTTAATTAAGGTTGAGTATACGCAAGGAACTAGGTACACGACTGACATTGTTGACTTCACCCTAACCCAGGCTAAACCAAGGGAAGGGAGTGCTTAGACTGGCCACGCGGCTACATTATTGATGCGGCAAACCACCTACCCGTCATACTAACAATCATACGAACATGCCTGAAGTGCCTCGGGATAAACACTTACCTAGACTACCTCAGGTGGGTAAGCGACAGAGGCACCCCTACACGGGTGTAACAAAACGACAACCACAGCAGTAGCTCACCGCCTTGCTTTAATAACTTCCCCATTGAGTTTGAGTAACCCGTGCCTGTCTAGGGCTTCAGCAATCTTGTTGAGGGGGAACTGCCGTAACCTGCTTACCTTGCCACATAATTGGCTTGATTAGCATGTTTGATATGCATGGTAGTTCATGTTGGTATGCATGGTGAGCAAAAATTGAATGTGAGGAATGATGCCCAGCATGGTTTTCTGGTAGCCGGGCCCGGATTCGAACCGGGGTCAGTGGGTCCAGAGCCCACCATCCTTGGCCGCTAGACGACCCGGCTCAAAACATTAGGCAACCCAGAATTTAAAAA
>Ga0081534_100284_pt1 | contig 17028 bp, 16 predicted proteins | sample MonGeyMetagenome_FD_71019 | JGI IMG/M metagenome (GOLD analysis project Ga0081534, IMG submission 71019) | Hypoxic/sulfidic aquatic microbial communities from Monarch Geyser, Yellowstone National Park, USA - MG (SPAdes) v1 (version 2) | ecosystem: Environmental > Aquatic > Thermal springs > Hot...
ATTCGCCAGCTCGTCACCAGCTTACGTGTTAAGCAATTACTTCTTCGATGAAGTCTCAACAACGTCTTTCGTGATTTTAAGTAGCCTCTCGATGTACGCCAGCCCCCACGCAACATTATCCACTTATACTTAGCCTCATGGAAACCCCGCACGTGTACATCGTAAGCCAATGCCCAGGTCTCGACAATCTCAGGCCTGCCCAGCCTATTGGCAACACTCCTGGCAGCGCTTCCCAGAAGCCACATGAACCACCTACTGTTTTTCCTTGCCTCCTGGGTTTCGAGTGTGTCTAGGGTTTCGGCGAGCGCCTTTATGCACTCCTCAACAACCCTGTACATCTTCTCTGATGCTTGGACGGCATCCTTCTTATTGATGTAATCCTTAGCCTCCTCAAGGTATTTCTCGGCAAGCTCAATCCTAGCCACACCCCTCCTCTTCCTAACGAACTCTATGATGGACCTCCTCTGCTCCTCATTGATTTGCCCCAGGTCTAGTAGGTTACAATCCACCATACTAATCAACCCATGCCAAACACCTTTATAATCTTTTCATAAACGGGTGACACGGGAAACATAAACGACACGTACACGGTCTTACTGAGAACTGAACGCAAAACTAGCGGGCCCGGTGGGATTTGAACTCGGGCCCCCTTGTGGGGATAGGATTACTTATCTTTCAATCTCAAGTCCTGCGCCTTGGACCTGGCTCGGCCACCCTGGCATGTGGTAATCGTCTTCACCGTTTTTATGTCTTTCTCCCGTTAATGTTGGTGCAGGATTATCCATTCAGCTCATACAGATTTATGTTTTAACTAGCGTTTTTATAAACGTAACGGGCACAGATACATTACTTGTAACTATCATCTCCTAAAGATCATTTCCTAAAGCACTCACTGTTAAGCCTGTAAACCCTGAATCTCCTCCCCTTACCATTAACATACTCGCTGAACGTGGCTTGCTAATTGTTTTTAGTGCCAGGTGCATGATTAACTCCGTGATTTTGGAACTCCTACTCACCATGCCACTCACCGTTAAACCATCGTTAAGTAGGTTATAAAAGGTTTCACCCTTTATCAACGGTTTAGTTAGTGGCTTATTATTTTATCTGATTACAGTTGTAAATAGGATTCTTGGAGAATAAACCCCAGCAGAGCTAAGAGTATTCAGTAGCCCCCTACCAAAGTAGGTAGCACTCAAGACTCCAAACCCTGTCCAAAGGCGGGGAAGGGGTCATAACTTATAAATTGGTTTTCACTGGCTCATTGGGTAATGAGTTATACCCATTGGATTGATAGGATAGCTGGCCAGGTTCTCGAGAGGTGCCGTAGTGAGGGTAAGGACGTGTGCGTACTTAACGGTGGCTTAAGTGTTTCTGGGCTTCAGCACATCGGTAGGCTTAGGGGTGAGATAATTCTAAATAGTGTCATTGCCGAGAAGCTCAGGGATGCTGGACTTAGGGTTAGGCAGGTATTGACGCTGTACACTGTCGATCCCTGGAAGGGTAAGGATAAGCAGCTTGAGCAATTCATAAATCCGGACGTCGGTAGGAAATACATTGAGTGGCCCCTCGAGCGTGTCCCGGACCCAAAGGGTTGCCATAGGTCCTGGGTTGAGCATTACTGGAGGGATTTCGGTGATTACCTTGATTATTTCGCGAAGAACGTAGAGGTAATAACCACGGGTGAGATGTATAGGGAACATTCGAGGATGAGGGAGTTCATAGTGATGACAATGAAGAATAGGGATAAGCTGATCGAGGTTATCAATAAGTATAGGGGTAGGAACCCGTACCCAAGGGATTGGATACCCTTTGAACCGATATGCGAGAATTGTGGTAGGATTGGTACTGCAGAGGTCACTAAATTAGATCTTGAGAAGTACGAGGTTGAGTACAAATGCACATACTGCGGCCATGTTGGTAGGGCAAGGCTGACTGATGGTAAATTACCCTGGAGGGTTGAGTGGGTTGGTGTTTGGTACACATTGAATGTGGACTTCGAACCCTACGGTAAGGATCACGCAATGCCAGGTGGTTCTAGGGATTCCGCAATCGATGTTGCCAAGAGCGTTTACGGAATTAACCCACCACTGGGTACATGGTATGAGTGGGTTGGTTACGTGGTCAATGGTAAGGATGTGGGTGATATGGGTAGTAGTGATTTCATAGGCTTCACACCAAAGGATTGGGTTGAGGTTGCAGAACCCGAGGTGCTTAGGTACATATACATATTCCATGAACCAACAAAGAGATTGACGTTCAGTCTAGACTCCATTTACCAGTACGTGGATATTTACGATAGAGCTGAACGCCTCTACTACGGTGTTGATAAGCCAAGCCCCAAGGAGAAGGATTACCTAGACTTGATAATAAGGTCCTTTGAGTACGCCCAGCTAAAGCCGTTGCCTAGGGAGATGCCGTTCCAACTGCCTTACCTACATGCGGTTGCTTTAATACAGACGCTACCGCAGTCATTAAGTGATGATGAGCTTATGGAGAGGGTTATTAAGAGATTGAAAGAAACGAAGATACTAAATAAGGACTTGGATGACCTATCACGTGATAGGATTAAGTCCAGGCTACTTAGGGCCCGTAATTGGGTCAATAAGTATGCACCAGATACATATAGGATCAGGGTTATTGAGGAGTTGCCTGATTCGATTAAAACATCATTAGGTGATGTCCAAAGATCTAAACTACGCATCCTATTGCAAGAACTTAATAAGTTGGATGTTTGGAGTGAGGATAATATTAAGGAGGCAATGAAGAAAGTCCCCAGGGAGAGTAAGGATGTGGAGAGGTCATTCTTCGAAGCTGTATACCTAGTATTCTTTGGTAAACCAAGTGGTCCAAGGATTGCGCCTTACTTGGCAATGTTGGGCAAGGATTTTGTATTAAGAAGGTTGGAGAGCGCATTGGGGTGATGTAGATGTTATCTAAATTATTAATTTTGGCGATAATCCTTGCGGTGGTAACATACACAGTACTCCTATCCTCACTCGCGGGCACCTACCTACCTGGCAAGGGTAGTTTATCACTTGATGTGTTTATGCTATCCCTTGCCGTGGTTAGCTTCTTCACATCCTTCCTCGCAATAAAGCAGACTTGGTACGATGTTAGTACGGCGTATACTGATAGGGAGTTGATCATTGGTAGGTTAGAGAGGATTTTAGCTTTCTTCGCCCTTGGGTTGAATATAGTCAATATTATCCTCGTTTTTGCATACATACTCATTGTTGCGATTTAAAATTATTTTTTAATTAATGCCCTCAGTTGGTTCAACTCCTTATCCTTACTCTCGATTATCTTCATCAACTCCTCCCTCTCCTTGAGCAATTGTTCATACTTCTTACGTATATCCTGGCACTCACTCTCAATTCTACTCACCTCCCTCATCTTACTATCCAATTCTTCCCTCTCTCTATCCAACTTCTCCCTAAGCTCTATCAACGTATTCTCCCTAATAATTAAAGCCCTTTGGTAATTCATCAACTCCCTCTCCTTATCGAGCAACCTCTTCTCCCAATCGGAAAGTCTCTTCTCCTCCTCAAGTAGTTTCGTCATCAATGGCTCGAGCTTCTCCATAATCTCCCTCCTCCTCTTACTGATCTCCTCATCAAGTCTCCTCAACTCATTCTCCCTATCCTTAAGTAAGTTCTCGAGCGTGCTTAACCTACTCTCCTTATCCTTAAGCTCAGCCTCTAACTTATTAAGTGCCTCCTGTCTCTCATTCAGTTTCTTCTCGAACTCCTTAAGCTCAGCCTCCCTCTGGGCTAATTGATTAAGCTTCTCCTTAACCTCCTCCTCCCTCTTCTCCAACTCCCTAAGTCTCGCGTTCTCCGCATCAATCCTGACAGCCTCCATCTCAAGTCTCTGTTCACGTGACTTCAACTCAATCTCCCAATCCCTAAGCTTAGCCTCCCTCTCATTAATTGCCCTCTCCCTCTCAGCCAATGCTTTTTCCTTATTATCAAGCTCGCTGAGTCTTGATGTTAATTGGTTAGCCAATGCCGTAAGCGTCGCCATGACACTCGACATCTCAGCCAACTTTGCCCTCTCCTCCTCAATGGCCTTCCTATCGCTCTCCAACCTCTGCCTAAGTTCCTCGAGACCCTTCTCCCTAACCGTTACATCACTCTCCCTCCTACTCAAATCAAGAAGCTTATTCTCCAGATCCTTTTCCCTACTCAAGACCTCATTATACACCCTATTCAACTCACTTAACAGGTTGCTCAGTTTCGATACCTCTGAGACCAATGAGGATGCCTTATCAACACCACTCTCTATTTTTGTATTCAAGTCCTTAACATTATTATTTATTGTCTCAAGCGTCGTCACAGCACTGGTTAAGCTTTGCTGCATGTTCCCTGACAAACCCTGGAGCCTGTCAAGGATCTCATTTATTTTATTGAGGGCACTGAGTAATGAGTCCATGAGTTTCCTACTTGTATCGTCAAATTGATTAACGATAGAGCTCATCTGGGCGACTCTGTTTGTTATGTCTGCCGTTGATGAGTTTATGACCTTGATGGCGTCCTGGAGCGTCTTATCATTCCTATCAAGACTTGAGGATATGGCTTGGAGACTCTTTTGTATTTGGTTAGCATTATTCATTAATGCCTGGATGTTCTGGTGGAGGGTTTGGATCAGATTGGCTATGTCATTAATCCTCTGATAAAGCTCCTGCTCCCTACCCCTACTGAACACGTTACGTATTTTAAACAAGGAAATTAATATACTTTGCTTTTATTATTCTAAGCAGAATTGATTGAAAAGTAAAAAGCGATAATTTAGGTCTTGCCTGATACCTTACCTAGGAGATCCAAAATAACTGATTTAAGCCCCTCAATAATCTCAGAACTTTTTCTATACTCAGCAACCAACCTAATACCCTGCTCCTCAAGTAACTTCTGCAGCTCATTAAGTCTAGTATTAACGCTCGCCAATTGATTACTAATCTCAACCACTTGGTTAACATCAAGCGCCCTATACTCCCTCAAATCCGTAGAAACCTTCGCAAGCAAATCCATGGCGTTCTCAAGTTTGTTCTGTATGGAGGATATGGAGTCCCTATACGCTATGAGTGAGGCCTCGATTCTCGTGAGCTCCCTCAACGTATTTGATAATAAGCCAGCCAACTCCGTTATGTTCTGTGGCGTTACCCCAGCAATAAGTTCCTGTGCCTTAACCAGGCTCGATAATGTTTTCTCAATCTCATTAACCCTTGACTCGAGGCCCTCAACTCTAGTGTTTATGTTTGCCAAATCCTTGGATAATTGATCAAACTTGTTGTTCAGACTGACCAACTCCCTAAGTATCCTTAGTATTGGGTCTTCACGTGGTGGCGGTGGAGGTGTTGGGTAATAACCCATTATTATTATTTCCATAGATATTGTTTAAATACTTATCTTGCGATAATCCCACAATGGGGTATATATCCCCAAGGGCTAGGATAATGAGTAAGAGCATCAGCAATAATGTTACGATTTGGGGATTGACAGTTATTGGTGAGGGAACTGTGGTGGAACCATTCGTAGTCATAGGTCACCCAATTAGGTCCAAGTTAATTGGGATTAGAAATAAACCGAGCATTGATGAATTGATTGATAGTGTGAGCGATGGTGCGGTGATAGGCAGGAACTGCATTATTAGGAGCCATGTCACGATCTACGAGAAAGTCGAGCTGGGTGATGATGTTGAGACAGGGCACAATGTACTAATTAGGGAGAATACTAGAATAGGTAGTGGTACCAGGGTTGGCTCCGGTGTCATAATCGATGGCGACGTAGTTATCGGTAATAATGTCAGCATACAAAGCATGGTTTACATACCCAGGGGCACGGTAATTGAGGATAATGTATTTCTAGGGCCCAATGTGGTAATAACAAATGATAAGTATCCACCAAGTAAGAGGCTTGATGGCGTTAAAATAAGGAGGGGTGCCGTGATTGGCGCAAACGCAACACTAATCGCGGGGATTGAGATTGGCGAAAACTCCGTCGTCGCTGCAGGATCCGTGGTGACAAAGGATGTACCACCAGGTAAGGTGGTTGCGGGGGTGCCAGCTAGGCCGATTTACGACGTGGAGGTCTTTATGAGGAAGAGGGTTGAGTACGAGTCACAAACCCCTTAAGGCCCTCCTTAGGTTCCTAGCCATTTCCTCGAATCTAGCGATGTCTTGTTTGGATAGGGATGGTGGTACTGCCTTTAGGGCTTCCTCGAAGTGCTCAATGCCCACGGGCTTGACCTGGTTCGAGTTACTCTTGATTGTTTCCCTGAGCGCAAGCATTGCTGCTTCCCTGACCAAGGCGGCAAGATCAGCGCCAGTATAACCCTCAGTCCTTCTGGCAAGGTCCCTTAGGTACTTGTAATCGCCGTTCTTAACATCATCAGAGAGCCTTAAGCCTCTAATGTGGACCTTGAGTATCTCGAACCTGGCATCCTCATCAGGAGGTGGTACATACACAATCCTATCGAACCTACCCGGCCTTAGCAATGCCGGATCCATCATGTCCGGCCTATTTGTTGCTGCAATCACTACGACATTCTTTAGTGGGGCTATACCATCCATCTCGGCTAGTAATTGGTTGACTATCCTGTCAGTCGCGCCACTATCAACCCTGAGACCCCTTGCTGGTGCTATTGCGTCTATTTCGTCGAAGAATATTACGCATGGTGCTGCCATTCTGGCTTTCTTGAATATTTCCCTTATTGCCCTCTCGCTCTCTCCAAACCACTTGCTCAGTATCTCCGGACCACGAACAGCAATAAAATTCGCATTAGACTCAGTAGCAACAGCCTTAGCCAGAAGCGTCTTACCCGTACCAGGAGGACCAAACAACAAAATACCCTTAGGAGGCTCAACTCCCAACTCCTCAAAATACCTCGGATACTTAAGGGGCCACTCAACCATCTCCTTAAGCTCCTGCTTAACATTATCATAACCACCAATATCGTCCCAGTGAACCTCTGGAACCTCCACAATAACCTCCCTAAGCACTGTCGGTTGTATATACTTCATAGCCTCTAGGAAGTCCCTCATCCTAATCCTAATCCTGGACAACTGCTCAGGCGGTATTTGTGGTTGGTCCAGGTCTATCTCCTTCTTAACCTCAATGGCCTCCCTAAGCCTTATCATGGCAGCCTCCTTAACGAGCGCCGCTATGTCAGCACCCGTATACCCATGGGTCATCTCGGCAATATCATCTATATTAACAATATCATTTGGGTCACAAATCCTCTCCTTAACATCCTCCTCAGTACATAGGGGCACACTTCTCGTGTGCACCTGAAGAATCTCCTTTCTGGCATTCTTATCGGGCATCCCTATGTAGATCTCCCTGTCGAATCTGCCTGGTCTCCTCAACGCTGGGTCTACTGCCTCTGGCCTGTTCGTGGCTCCTATTATTATGACTTGCCCCCTCTCTTGGAGTCCGTCCATGAGGGTTAGTAGTTGGGCAACGACACGCTTCTCTACCTCGCCGGTTACCTCCTCCCTCTTCGGTGCTATTGCGTCTATCTCGTCGATGAATATTATTGCTGGTGCATTCTTCTTAGCCTCCTCAAAAATCTCCCTCAACTTAGCCTCAGACTCACCATAATACTTACTCATGATCTCGGGTCCGTTAATTGACACGAAGTACGCATTGGCCTCTGAGGCGACAGCCTTAGCGAGCAATGTCTTGCCGGTGCCCGGCGGTCCAATCAACAAAACACCCTTGGGAGGCTCAATACCAAGGTGCTTGAATATTTCAGGGTGTCTGAGCGGTAGTTCTATCAGTTCCCTAATCTTCCTCTTAGCCTCCTCCAGGTCACCAATATCCTCCCACGTGACCCTGGGCATTGCCAACTCAGTCTCCCTAACCGGTTCCTCCCTAACCTGGACCTCGGTATCTATACCAACGTACGCAGCAGGTCCCGGTGTCACACTGGTTACCATGAAACGAATAGAGCCCGTGTAGTACGGTATCTCTATTATTGAGCCCTTCCACACAGGCTTACCAAGCAAATAGGCCCTCTTCAGATAGTCTGGGTCAACCCTGATGTACTCACCAATGGGTGCTATGGTGACCCTCTGGGCGGACCTTAGGTTTGCCCTCCTAACCTTAACAACATCGCCAATGCTAACACCAGCGTTTTGTCTTAAAACACCATCCATCCTTATGTAATCCTTATCCTCATCATCGGTGTACGCCGGCCAAACCTGGGCATAGGCGCTACGCCTATTACCAACAACCTCAACATACTCACCAGGCTCTATACCCAAAACCCTCATGTAACGCTGGGGGATCCTAACGATCAATCTACCGACATCCCTTGTCCTAGCCTCGGCAACCCTAAGACTAACTTCACCGCCAGATGCCATAAACCCTCAGAAGCAAGCCCTAATAACAGCTTATATAATTATCTTCATCCAATAATTTAAGTGGGATGGGTAGGGATTGCATTAATGCGTTATAGCCAACACCCATATTCATTTTCATGGAAAACATAAACGCCCCAACATTATTCATAAGCCATGAGTAATTAAATATGGCGAATGTGAATAATGCGTAACCTAGGTCCTCGGTAAATGATAATGATGAATTATGATATAACATGCGTTTGTTGCCGAATAACATAACGTTAAAAGTTAAATAGGGCATAGAATTGGGTGGGTTGTGCCTAAAGTTGGTATTGTTGGGTGGGGTGTGTACATACCTAGGTTTAGGATAAGCACCAAGGAGATAGCCCGTGTATGGGGTGATGACCCGCTCAGGATAAAGGACCTCTATTGGGTTGAGGAGAGGAGTGTTGGTGGACCTGATGAGGATGCCGTAACCATGGCTGTCGAGGCATCTAGGAATGCATTAAGGAGGGCTGGCATTGATGCTAGGGAGTTGGGGTCCGTATTTGTGGGCACTGAGTCGAAACCCTACGCCGTGAAACCAATTGCGTCAATACTAATTGATGCGTTAGGCATGAAGAAGCAATCCTTTGCGGTGGATATGGAGTTTGCATGTAAGGCTGGTTCAGACGCCATAGTTAATGCCACGGGGCTTGTCAAGAGCGGGTTGATTAAGTACGGGTTAGCCGTCGGTGTCGACCACAGTCATGGAGAGCCTGGTGAGCACCTTGACTACACAGTGTCGGGTGGTGCTGCCGCATACATAATTGGCTCTGATAATGTTGTTGCTGAGATAGAGCATATCTATGCCTATAACTCCGATACACCAGACTTCTGGCGTAGGGATGGTATGCCGTATGCAGTGCATGGTGAGTCCTTCACAGGCGAACCTGCGTATTTCAGGCATATAATCAATGCCGCTAAGACCCTTATGGAGGCCACAGGGCTTAAGCCGAGTGATTTTGATTACGTGGTCTTTCACCAACCAAATGCTAGGTTCCCAATAAGGGCTGCCCAAATGCTTGGTATACCGCTTGAGAAGGTTAAGTTGGGTATTGTGGTTGATAGGATTGGTAATACATACAATGGTGCTGTGCTCATAGGTCTCGCCAACATACTTGAGAATGCGAAGCCTGGCTCCAGGATACTAATGGTCTCCTTCGGCAGTGGTGCAGGCTCTAATGCATTTAGTTTGGTAACCACTGACTTATTGCCCGAAAGAGTTGGGAGGGCTAGGACGGTGAGCTATTACCTTGAGAATAAGTCGTACATTGACTATGCGCTCTATCTTAGGTTTAGGAACCTAATTAGGATTATTCAATAATACCAATTCAACGATATCTTAATCTTTAAAAATAATACAGCCAAGAAAAGAGCAATGCCTCGCAAGCAAACTATTAGGATTGTTGAGAGGAAGAAGGAGGTCCTAGAATTATTAATTAAGGAGGGTGAGTTGCCCACGAATGAGATTGTGAAGAAGACAAACCTAAGCCATAGCCAGGTATTCTACGTGTTGAAGCTACTCCAGAGGGATGGGTTGATCAGGGAGATAAAGAGAGGCAAGGTGGCCTATTGGAAAGCCAGCGATAATGCACAGGAGGCCTTAAAGACCCTCGAGCAAGAGGTAAAGGAGGAGGTTATGGGCAGTGAGGAGGCAACAGAGGAGGGGGCCTAAGCCTTTAAAATCGGCTCTGCACACTTATAATGAATGATGATGCGGGCAGAAACGGACCTACTGCGCTAAAAATGAAGAGACTGTCTCACACTGAATGATGTGCTCATAATCTTGAATAAGAATTGAAATCACGACTTAAATACACGACCCCATGACCCCTTTCACCAACCCAGCAATACTTCATTCAACAAAGATAAAATGCTTGGGCTTAACCCATTGCCAACAAACGAAGCACTAATAAATGGGTTATTAACGACAAGCTAGTGAGCGTATGGAGGGTAGGGCATTGCTTGGGCTTGATTATAAGACGCTTAGGAGGATACCATACCTAATACTCCTTGTTAAGTATGGAATCAACGAGAAGGAATTCTCGCCAATAAGTCTAACACGAATGGCGAATGACATAGGCACAACACCACAAAACGTTTTTAAGATAATAGGTAGGTTGGTTGATGATGGGTTTATCCAGAAAAGCACGGTGAATGGGCAATTAATGATAAAGTTCACACCAAAGGCTTCGGAAGCGCTCCGCTTCGTTATCGATACAATAAGGTATTACCTAGATGAGAAGTTGGTTGTTAGGCTTGTTGGTACGGTAACCTCAGGGCTTGGTGAGGGAGGTTTCTACATGAGCCTTGAGGGTTATGCTAAACAATTCATTGAGAAGCTTGGTTTTAAGCCGTACCCAGGTACGCTAAATGTTAGGTTAAGACCTGAATACGTTAAATACAGGCTATACCTAGACGCATTGCCTGGTATATACATTGAGGGATTTAGCAATGGGTTAAGGACCTACGGTGGCGTTAAATGCTTCAAGGCCTCGGTACACGGGCTACCGGCTGCGGTATTGATAATCGAGAGGACACACCACGGACCTGACACGATAGAGGTCATATCACCATATAAGTTGCGTGATGCCCTTAATCTCAAGGATGGTGATGAGGTTGAGATACTCGTTAATCTATGAACAAGGAAACTATCTATTAAGAAGCCTGGTCATTAATGTGATGTAGGCTAGGTCATCAAGGACCTCAGCCCTATTGAGCGCCTCGTATGGCGTTGAACCTATCGTTACCAAGCCGTGATTCTTGAGAATAACAGCCGTCACACCCTCCCTAGACATAGCCCTACTGACAGCCTCAGCCAATTCCGCACTACCTGGCTTTAGGTAGGGCACCTCGGCGACCTCGCCAATGTAGGAAATCGCCTCACTCAATGATAAATCCACCTTAAGGCCTGCCTGGGTTAGGGCTAGTATGTTCGGTGGGTGTGTATGGAGTATGAACTTGACATCACCCCTAACCCTGTATATACCCACATGCATCCTCCACTCACTGCTGGGTTTTCCTCCGGATATTACTGTACCGTCAAGTCTTATCTTAACTATACTTTGTGGTTTAATTAGCACCTTTGGTGTGGATGTGGGCGTTATTAAAATCTCATCACTACCCAACCTAGCGCTCACGTTACCCCCAAGTAAATCCACAAGCTTCCTTACATAGGCGAGTTTAAATATTTCCACCAGCGTCCTTCTTAGTGATGCCTCATTCATACGTCAGTACTCAGTTAGTTATGAGAACATTATAAGTATAAAAATATACTCTGTAATGTAATTAAAGATGTAATTAAAACTAAAAGCTAAAAAATGTGCGCGACCTACGCATTATAATGGGTTACGTTGATGCGCACACACATGTTGTATTTAAGGAAACAATAACCAATGAGATAATTAATCTCATAAGAAGTGAATGGCATGTACCTCTGGAAATGTTATTGATTAGCATTAAAGAATTCGTTAGGATCCTTGACGATGCCGAAATTGACTACATAGGCATTATGGCGTATCCATCCAGGAAAATCGGTATTGCTAAGGAGGATTACGCATTAAGAGTGATTAATGCAGTTAGGGAATATGCGGATAGGTTCGCCGTAATAGGTGGTGTTGAGGCTAACGAACTGACGGTGGAGGAGACAAAGTACTGGTTAGATAAGCAGTATGAGGCAGGTATTAGTGCAATTAAGATCCACCCACCGCACATGTGGCTTAAACCAAATGCCTATAGGCCTGAGGAGGGAGGGTTAAAACAGTTGGAGTTAGTTTACCAATTCGCCGAAGATCACGGATTACCTGTCTATATACATACAGGCACGAGCGCGTACTCAAAAGCTAGAAATAAGTATGGAGATCCTATATTCGTCGATGATGTCGCAGTGGACTTCCCAAGGCTAACGATACTCATGTCCCATGTGGGTAGACCAAACTGGATACCAACAGCATTTCAGTTAGTAAGGATAAGACGCAATATTTACGCTGAACTATCGAGTATACCACCGAAGAGGTTGCTCGAATACATACCCAGACTAACTGAAATAAGTGATAAGTCAGTTTACGGAAGTGACTATCCATGGCCTGGGGTTTATGACATAAAGGCTAACCTTAAGGAATTCCTAAACATACAAATCCCAAGGGAGGATTTAATAAAGATCGCCAGTGATAACCCAAAGAAAATACTAAAGCCACTATCAAGGACTAGGTAGTTCGAGACCACATTAATTAAGGCTTAAATATCCAAGACATTCATAGTTAGACTTGCGGGGGTGCCCGAGCCAGGTCAAAGGGGGCGGACTCAAGATCCGCTGGCGAAGGCCTGCGTGGGTTCGAATCCCACCCCCCGCACCATGAAGAATAAACCACTTACCATTCAGTTTCCTTAACCATGAATACCGACATGAACCACCATGCATATAGAGACATGGTACGCCATCATAATATTAAGCCAAATTATTAACCTATTAAGGCTCAATTGTGAAGAGAGGACTTAGGGTGTGCGACACCACCCATGCCAGCATTTAAACCCTGGTCTACACTTATCGCTTATTAAGTAAACGCTTATGTTAAGTCTCCTATTATTTACGTCTAACCTAGCCTCGGCCTTGCATAAGCCCTCGATTGTATAGGTGATTGTGAAGTTACTAATAACGGCACCACTTAAACCGCATACTAAATTTTCATCAGTTGTAACAAAACTATAGCCCTTACTAAGCGCTGTAGCCAGCAGAATCACATTCACCGCACCCTCCAGAATCCCGGTAGGAGACGTTGAATCACTACCCTGGCAAGCTCTCACTAACGCCAACGCTACCTCATAATCACTGACATCAATGCTTATTACGTTAATTTTAAGCTTACTCAACCACTCATTCACCCAGTCCCTAACAATACTAAGTAGTGATCCTGGTTGTTCAATCCGCACATTATTACTTAAGAACATCTTCATAAGCACTCTAGGCAATTCGATATATTGCGTTAGGTCGCTGATGAAGCAATTAACGTCTCTGCAATGCTTCTTCAAAAAGTCATGGCTGACCTTCCACCTTAATTTGCTCACCGCCGGATCGACTACGTACCTAACGGCATCAACAACAACGTTTGTATCAAGTAGGAAGTGCTCATTCATATACCATCCTCATCACTCAGGTATCGAACGAACCCCCATACTCTCAAGCATCCTCGCTACATCAATCGTAGCGCATGTGAAGTCGACAATGCGCCCTAGGTCATTATTAATCTTCCTAAGCAACCTAACCGCGACATCCTTATTACCCTGCTTTAGGGCTATTGAAGCTAGTAGGTAAATAAATGCGTGGAGCGGCTTAGACATTGATATGCTCATGAGCGACTCACCAAGCAGCACAAGGGAATCTCTCACATTAGGATCGACCTGCCCACATGCAACCCTATAGATGTGCAAAGCGAGCTTACCGTAAAAATCAAGCATCAACCTACTAAGTTCAACAAGCCTTATGGATTCAGGGTTCTTACTTTGATTAACCATGAAGTAATAAACATCCTTATACACTTCACCAACGAGTTTCTTAATAGCATCATAGTAATCATCAACATTCACAACCCCGCTTGCTAAGTCCCTTTCAAAATCTTCAACCAATTTATCAAGTCTCTCGGAGTAACTCACAAGCATGTTCTTAACTAGCCTAGCCACATCATCAATAACATTAACACCCAGGAATAATCCCTCAACCATCACCCGAGACATATTAGACATATCAAGTTTAAAACACAGAGCCGCTACTTATCCTTTACTTCTACATTTTTCGATTATTCAAGGTAGAAGTTGTTACTGAAGTTGCTGTAATAGGACGTTCCTTAAGTATGCTGCCACCATGAGGTTAACGAACCTTCCACGCCTCTCATCCAGCATATGCCCAATCCCATTAATCCTAATGGAGAACACCGGTACACCGGCCTCAAGATCCGCTGGCGAAGGCCTGCGTGGGTTCGAATCCCCCCGCACCAAAGATTGAACATATTGTGCATACGGTTTATTACTTAATCCTTGTTCTTACTGCCTCATTAGTAATTGTGAGAAAAAAGTAGCTGCAATAAGGTATCAAGAATTGAGAATTGTTTATATGATTTTTATGGCTTATAGTTTATCCATAGTAATGTTTGTATTACTCTATAGCCGAGTCTTTTGTATGCCTTTATTGCTGGTGAATTATCTTCGAAAACGTGAAGCATGGTCATCGCGCCACTCAGTAACGAGTCATTCGTTACTGCTGAGGTCACTGCCTTAGCTAAACCCTTATTTCTGTGCTGTGGTAGCGTGAATACATCACCGACAACCCAGATCTCGGGTAGCTTTAGGTATGTACCTGCCATGGACACTAGTTCGTTGTTGAGAAATGCGCCGTAGTAATGCCAGTGTGGTGATAGTAACCTGGCAATGGCTTCAGCCTTCGATATTTTTACTCCCTGTAGGCTCTTTATCTCGATGAATTGATCTAGATCATTGATTGCCAATCTACGGATCACGTAATCACCACCCAAATTAAAGGCTTTGAATGAGGATTTGTCGCAAACCATGGTTAAACTCCCCCTAATCTCAACCTGACCCTTCCTTGATGCAATACGTATTATGCGTTCAACTATCCTGGGTTCCGTGTTTATGTGCAGTATGAGTTGTGAGTCCCAGGGTATGTAATCCACACCCTCCTCAATATTACCGAATACGTGAGTGGCCGTGTAGTTTCGAAAACCCCTGTAAATTAGTGTGAAACCGATTATGTCGTTACCAACAACGTTTAGGTAAACCTCTGTGAACTCGGGGTAATACATGATGTCGTAGAACACGTACGCGAAGGTTATTGGATCGTTTAAGTAGTGCCTCCTTATTAATGCAAGGAGATCCATGTCTAATTTATCGGTTACGCGAATCATAAGATTCATTAAATAATAGCCCTAATAATTGGAATAAATAATAAATATTATTAAATTTTACGGGACCTTTTAGCCAATGGACAATATGGATCTGGTGCATTAATACTCCCATAAGCCCTATACGCCCTAGCAGGACAACCCGCATTGCATAGGTCAGCCATTGGGCATTTACTGCATTGGTTAATCTCGGTATATTTCCTGTTTCTAAATACCTTAAACCCATCACGCCAAACATGCCTAATGTCGTCTCTCAGGGCATTACCCTCTTTAAACTCCTCACTCATCAGTAGTTCACAACCGTAGATGTCACCATTGGAGTCAATAACGAACCTACTCTTACCTGCTGGACACGTTGTATAGTTAGTAATACCAAGATCACTAAGTCTCCCTTTAATCTCCTCATAGGTCTTACGTAGGTTCTTAAGGTAGAACCTGAAGCCATTAAGCACTAATTTGACATTAGCCTTGATGCTTAACAATTCATAGAGAACCCTCTCGGCATCATCATCACTTAACCCAATACCATTGTCATAAGCCCTACCAAACTCCTGAACCCTAATGAAGGTGAGTACGGGTATACCAAGTTTCTCCGCCAACCTAACCATGTCCACGATATAGTAAGCATTGCTAGACATGACGGTATAGGATAGGGAAACACCAATACCCACATCCTTGAGGATATTAATTGCCCTCATTGCTAAATCAAACGATCCAATACCCCTAATAACATCATTAATTGCGGGATTTGGCCCATCAACACTAACCTGTACCTGGTCAAGTCCAGCCTCCTTCAACTTCACAGCCACATCCCTAGTTACCAATGTACCGTTGGTGCTCATTGATACATATATACCCAGGTCCTTGGCATGCCTAATTATGTCAAATAAGCCCCTCCTAACTAATAACATTGGTTCCCCACCCAACAGGTAAACAAATCTAACACCTAATTCCCTTAATTTATCGAGGATGATTAACCAATCACGGACATTAAGCTCGTTACCCAATGGCTCACCAGCCGATAGGTAACAATGAATACATCTCAGGTTACAGGCATGCGTTAGGTAAATGGTGACATCATTGAGGGAATCCATACTTATATACGGCATGGACTCCCCAACGTCCTCCAAGTGACTTTTTAATGCAAGTATGTGCCCTATGGGTGATGCAGGGCATTCCTCAAGGAATACCTGGGCTTCATCGACCACACAACCTCAGAATCAGTGAATATTGGAGACTTAAATTACATTCATTTCAGTAGATCCGCTTCTCCTCATCGATCAGCTGACCCTCAATACTCATCAAGCACTTATTTGGTATTTTATTTTTAGTGTTTTAAGGGATTAAGAAGTTTTACCATTAGAGGTTTCGGACTTCCGCTCGGCTTTCTTCTTCTCCTTCAATTCCTTCCAGATAGGTGGGTATGTGCCCTTCCTCATGACAACCCTCGTCGTCCTCACGGCAATGCCCTTCTGCGCCTTCATTATATCATCAGAGCTCATCTCAGCGTAGCCGAGCGCCACGAGCTCATTCTTTAACGTCATTATTGCTGTTAGGGAGCCCTTCTTCACGTTGTTTGTTAATTTCACGATTCCTGGAACCGCCAATGCTGCACCATGGCATATGGCGTCTACGGCTGAGTCCCTTATCCAGACCTTGGGTAAGTGCCTTACCATGTACTCCACGGGCTTGACGTATGTCCTCAGTAGGTCCTCGACACCGTACTCCTTATAC
>Ga0081534_100297_pt1 | contig 16619 bp, 14 predicted proteins | sample MonGeyMetagenome_FD_71019 | JGI IMG/M metagenome (GOLD analysis project Ga0081534, IMG submission 71019) | Hypoxic/sulfidic aquatic microbial communities from Monarch Geyser, Yellowstone National Park, USA - MG (SPAdes) v1 (version 2) | ecosystem: Environmental > Aquatic > Thermal springs > Hot...
AATATTAGTCACAAAGAATACAATGGATGAAAGATTTTACTGGGTTTCAATAAGGAAAGAAAAAAAGATGTTATATATAATTAAAAGAATAAAAAAATATCTAAAAATAAATAATAATATAGAGGAGAATAATATAAATAATAAAATGGTGAATGAAAGTGTTGAAAAATCTGGAGGAATATTTAAATATATTACAGGTAGTCAGACCTCTGAAGAAAAAGATAATTCATCAAATATAATTAATACAAAATCAAATGTTCCTATGATTATTGTAGATTATAAAGAAAAAGAATCTGGAGTAGTACAAACTTTAGCAAATACAGATATTTTAATAAAATTAGAAAATTTGGATATTGGGGATTATATAATTGGAGACTTGATAATTGAAAGAAAAAATATATTGGACTTCATTAATTCTATAATAGATGGAAGATTATATAATCAATTAGAAAAATTGAAGGATAAAAAATCTATATTAATATTAGAGGGAACTGAGGATAGTTTGGGAATAGATACAAATATTTCAATAAATTATATAAGGACATTGATATTAAAAATAATTTTAGAATATAAAATACCAATTATAAGAACTTCGGATTTTTTAGAAACAGCAAATTATTTATATTTATTGGCAAAAAATTATAATAAATTTCCAAACATACCTGAAAAAGTAAAAAATTATGATGATCTAGATGAAGTTAAATTAGAAATATTAAAATCTATACCAGGTATTGGAGAAAATTTAGCATTAAAATTATTGGAAAGATTTAAATCATTAAAAAATATTTTTCTGGCAAATAAAACAGATTTAGAAAATATTGTTGGGGAAAAGAAAGCTGAAAGAATTAAAAAGATTTTTGAAGAAGAATATAAAAAATTAAAATAAACCTTTCTTATATAATTCTTTTGGATTTTCTATTATTTTAATATCCCAATCAACATTTAACTGCTTTGCTGCTTCTAATAATTTATTTATATCATCAACTTCCCATAGACATAAGCCTATATTATTCTTTTCATCAAAATATAGCCTTTTTAATTTTAAACCTTCTGGTAACTTTTTATTTTTGGCCATTTCTACTATTTTATTTACTGTTTCCTTAAACTTCTCTAATTTTTCTTGAGAAGGTAAATGAACTACATATACTTCCATTTATAATTTTATTAAAAATAATCTTTATATATGATCGCAATTACTCACTGGGATGTAGATGGAATAGCATGTCTATCAATATTATATAAAAAATTTGGCGATAAATTTAAAGTTTATTTTTCAAGTCCAAGATTAATAAATAATACATTAATAAAGGTAATAGAAAATAATGATAAAGAAGAAGAATTATATATTACAGATATTGCAACAAATCAGGAAGCAATATACTTATCTTCATATTTTAAGAAAGTTTATTGGATAGATCATCATGAAAAAAATTTTAACGAAATTACATCAAGGGTGAATGTTTATATAAAAAATTATAAATCTGCTGCAAGGGTTTTATCAGAATATCTAAATGTAGAATTTAAATATTTAGATATTATTGATGATATAGATTCTGGAGAAATAAAAAATGATATAGAAAGGAATTTTGTAGATTATATAGTATCAATAAGATACTTTTATCCAAAATCATATGATTTATATTTTATATCTATAGCAAAAAATATATTAAACAAAGATATTAAAGAAATAATTGACTATGATATTATAAAAAGATTTAGAAAGGAATTAAATGAAATATATAAAAATTTAGATAAGAATATGACAATAATAAATAAAAAATATAAGATCTATATAATAAAATTAGACAAAAATATACCATCAAACTATATTTTAGAATATATAAAAGAAAAAATAAGAGATAATCCAGATTTTATAATAACATTATATGAAAAATCTAAGAGGGGAGAAATAAGGACATTAAATAATAAAGATGTAATTAAAATAGCAAAACTACTTAATGGTGGTGGTCATAAATATGCTGCAGGATTTACTTTTAATAATGAGAAAGAAGTTTATGAAAAAATATTGAATAATATTTAAAATTCTTTATTATTAACTAACATTTATGGTTGCAGCTATTTTAGTTACAAATATAACATATGCAGATTATTTGGTAGCAAATGTAGTAGGGCATATATATAAATTGCCAGTATATGTAGTATATCAAGATCCAGTAGATATAAATAATACAGTACAAATGTTAGTAAATGATAATGTAACAAATGTAGTAATAATTGGAGGACCTGCAGTAATATCAAATTTATTATTACAAGAATTAAATCAGTCGAATATTAGTTATTTATGGATATGGGGAACAACAAGATATGATACATCAGCATATGTAGCATTATATTTCTGGAATAGTTCTAGTAGTGCTGTATTAATTACAAGAGATTTAGTTAATGAACAGGTAAGTCCTGATAAATTACAATTAGTTACTGAAGCTGTTCAATATGCTGAGGAAAATGATGAACCAATATTAATTGTACCAAATGGTGTATTACCTGAAAGTACATTATATGCATTGGAAAAATTAAATGTAAGTAATGTAGTTATATTTACTGGAGCAAGCTCTTCCTTGGGAAATATAACAGATCAATTAAGTTCATTAAATATATCTTACGAAATATATAGCAATAATCAACCATCAGTAAATTGTCAAAATTATTTATATGTAAATATAACATCAAATACATCCTGGGAAGATATTAGAGAAATATTTGTTGGAGAAATTAATGGAGTTTGTATAGTACCAATGGTTGTAAATAATAATGTAAATATAACACAAGAAAAAGAAGAACTAAAACAGGAAATTGAAAATGATTATGAAACGAATAGAAATGGAGAATTAAATTTAACTGAAATTGTAGAAATACATATTAATAGATTATTAGAACACCAACTTTTATTATTAGATAAGTTTGAAGTATTATGTAATTATACAAATAATTCATTACCAATATGTAATATATTACCAGAGTTAAATCAAACATTAACATTAACAATGCAGGAAGTTATGAATGGAAATATATCTGCACTATTAGATACACAATATGAATTAGAAAATTATAATTGGGAAGTAATAAGAAACATGGGGGAACATAATGAGGAAGAAGTTATTAAAGAGAATATGGAACATTTTAAAATAGAAATAGAAAAAGAATCAGAAAATAAGTGGCAAATTTCAATAGGAATTAATAATGGATCACAAATTTCAATAGAAAATAATAATGCGACAATTAATATAAACGGGCAAGGTTCTATGACAATAGAAAATAATAATGGAACATTAAATATTAATGGACAAGGTTCTGTAACAATTAATAATGGATCAATTACAATAAATGGAAAAGGCTCAATGTACACATAATCTAACTAATATTTTTTAATAAATATTTTGAGCTTTTCAATATAAAATCCTAATTATAAAAAATTAAAATATATATTATCAAAACATTATTAGATTATTATGATAGAATGGTCTGAAATAAAAAATTATTATATGAATGAATATGTTATAAAAGAGATTATTGATTATTCAAAAAATAGATGGATTGCTTTAGAAACTAATAGGCTAGATCAAAGAATATTTATAAGATATGATAAAGATAAAAGACCATTAAAAATTGAAAATGAAGATGAATATAAATCCTTATTTACAAAATTTTCCTATTTAAAATTTAGAACAATTTATGCAACAATAAATATATATAATCAAATTTCTGAAGACAAATTAAAAGATATAAATAATATAAAATATGTAACACCAATTTTCGATATTGATGGAACATTAGAAGATTTTGATATAATAAAAAATGTTTCAGAAATAATTGTTTCATATCTAGAAAAATATAAAATATATAAATCTGTATATTTAAAATGGAGTGGAAGAGGAATACATGTACATATTAATGAAAAAGCATTTTCAGAGAATATATTAAATAGATATCATCCATTAAATATTGCATTTGCAATTGTGGATTTTATATTAAAGAAAGCAAAGGATGATTTAGAAAAAGAGATATCAAAAGCGAAAGGAAAATCTAGAGAATTCAAAGTCGAAAATAAGATAGATATACAAAGAGTATTTACTGTACCTTTATCATTTCATAGATTTTTAGATTATGTATGTGTAGTATTTAAACCAAATGATATTCAAAATTTTGATCTATCATGGGCAAATTATAAGAATTTTAAACATAGTGAAAAATGGAGAGAATATGAACCTGGAGAAGGAGATTATTTAGCAGAAATATCTTTAAAAGAAACAAAAAATTATATTGTAAATTATTTAAATAAGAATACATTAAAACAGGAGAAAGTATCAATAAAAAGAGAAAATTTAGGAAATGTTGGGAGATTCCAAGTTATGGGATTATTACAAGCAGCAAGATATTATGTATTATATAATGATATAAATAAAGCGAAGAGTTTTGGTCTAAATAGAGCAATATTCTATGCATGGGCAAAATATTATAGACCAATATATAAAAGAAGTAAAGAAAAAATATTTCATTCATATTTTAAAGAAAAAGAAGATAAAGAAATAGAATTAATAAAAGTTGGAAATGAAGAAGCACCATATAATAAAAGGACGGGATATTTTCATATGGGGGATAAAGATCAAACACCAGAAGATTATGATAAAGAAATAAAGGATAAAATAAATAGTATAGTTGATTATAATATTGCATGGAACTTTGCAATAGAATATTTAAAGAAATTTCCAAAGGAGGTTCTTTTAGATCAACAAGAATTTTATAAAAAGGTATATGAACCGATTAGGGATAAATTCTTTGAAGAACTATTAAAAAATAAATAATTTATTTGCCCTTTTTATAATATTCATATACTCTTCCTACCAAGTTTTCTCCTGGCTTTAATGTTATATTTACATCTTTACCCCATTTTGCTGGACATACTTCACCTGGATGCTCTCTTACATATTTAAATGCTTTTATTTTTCTCAATAGTTCATCAGCATCTCTTCCTACATCTGTATTATTTATTTCCATTCCTACAACAGTTCCATCTGGATCAATTATTATTGTTGCTCTGTATGCTACTCCAGATTTATAATCATATATATTGAACATTTTTGCTATTGTTCCTGTATGATCTTCACCCATTGGGAATTTAACATTTTCTAATAGTTTTTCTGTTGCATGCCATGCTAAGTGTGTATATACAGTATCAGTTGACATTGCTATAACTTCTGCTCCCTCTTTTTTTATTTGATCATATTTTTCTGCCAAATCTTCTAATTCTGTTGGACATACAAATGTAAAATCTGCTGGATAATAGAATAATACTAAAAACTTTCCTTTACTTAATATATCCTTATATATATTTATTTCTTTGAACTTTTTTTCTACTGTATCATATACTTTTATTACCAATTCTGGTATTTTATCTCCAACTCCCAATATTCCAAACTCCTCAACATCTATATAGTCTTCCATCTAAATAACTTATTTAAAAATCTTTTAAGGATTTTTATTCCAGAATTTTTTCAATCAATTATTATTTTGCAGAAAATTTATTAATATATTGTTTTTAATATAGTAGTAATGGTATAAGATAAATTTATAAATCTTTTTTGTGAAAAAATATGTATGGGACTAACAACATTCATGATCCTATTTGAAATATATACATTCATTTTAGTATCGATAATATTATCAAAGTTATTGAAAAGAGGAGCATTAATATTTAAAATTTTATTAACAATTTTGCCAGTATTACTTATATTAGTAGTATCATTATTAGGTTTATCAATAATACAATCCATATTCTTATTTATTATAATGTTATTATTCATAATTGAAGCATTACTATATTATTTATTTGATTTATCTCCAATAATTGTAGCAATTATTATGTTAGCATCATTACTTATAACATCAATAGCATATTCATTAATAGTTAGTCCTATGTATATATATTCAGCATCATCCCAACTATTACCTATTATAGTACAAAGTCCTTTATATTAAAATGGATCTATTATTTATATCTGCTCTCTTATTATTATTGGATATATTAATAATATCAGTATTTGATCTAAGATATTTAATAAATATAGATAGAAAAATAGAAATTCCAAAATATAAAGATTTAGAAAATAAAGAAAATTTATTTGTAATATTTCCAGTAAAAAATGAAGAAGAAGATATTTTAATAAAAAAGATTGAATATTTGAAAAATATAAATAATGTATATAAAAATCTTACTATATATTTTTTATTTTTGGATGATACAGACTTAAATAAAGAAAATAAATTGGTAGAATATTTAGAAAAAAATTACTTAAGAAAATATTATGATGAAAAATACTTAATATATGATCTAGATAAAGTAAAATATTTTTTTAGATTAAATGGTATAAAAAGAAAGGGTGCTGCTTTAGATGATATAATAGATTATTTAGAGAGAAAATATAATATAAAGTATTTTTCTGTATATGATTTTGAATGGACAGTTACAATAGAATATTTATATAAAGCTGTATGTATTTTAGAATCAAATAAGGATTTATCTTTTGTATATTGGAATAGAAGGACTGTTCCAGTAGATTATTTCCATAAAATTATTGGAATTTATGTAGATACATTTTTCGAATTTTATTTGCCAATGAAAAATATTTTAGATGATATATCTATGGTACATGGTTCTTGTGGGGTTTTAAGATTAAAAGATTATAAAAAAGCTGGAAAATTTACACCACATTTAACTGAAGATGCATCATTAACAATTAGATTGTATTTAAACGGTTTTAAAGGAATATATATAAGATATTGGGTTGAATATGGACAAAATTTACCTCCAAACTTTAATATGACATTAAAAACATTAAGAAGATGGCAAACAGGTACTTTTGATGTAATTATTTCAAATTTCTGGAAAATATTATTTAATAAAAATTTGAAATTTAAACAGAAAATAAGTTTCATTCATATGTTTTCAACATTATTTTTACCATTAATTTCTTTTATATTAATATTAATTAGCATAGTAATTATTCTATTCAATTTATCATCACCTCTATGGTACTATGTAGCTCCATTCTTTTATTTCTCACAAATTTACATAATAGCAATCTTTATAACAGAATATTATATAGTTGAAAAGAGAATATATAATAAAGCAAGTATTTTAGATTCTTTTTTAACATTATTGATTGGTTGGGGTATATCTGCTTTAACAATATCTTATTATTTAAGAAGATTGCTAATTGGTTTGGATAATAAGTGGATAGTTACTGTTAAAACTATAAGAAAATATAATTTTGATTATTATTCAATAGCTGTATATATAATATTCTTATTAATAAATATATATTTCCTTTATTATGCATATTCATCATGGCTACCATATATAAATTCTTATAATATTTTACCATTTTTAATAAGTATAACATTCGGAGATCTTTCCATTTATATTTGGATAATTTCAATACTATTTATATTCTATTTGCAATATAGAAGTTATAAAATGAGCAAAAAGAATGTAAAAAATTTATTATATTTGGGGATAATAAATAAAAAAGAAAATTTATAAGAAAAAATAAAAAATTATCTATATGTTAGAAAAGGATATTTTAATTGTAAATCCAAAAAGCAATATTTCTATAGCAACATTGTGGGCAAAAAAAGATTTTATATTTAATTCATTACCTGAAAATGTTAAAAATAGAATAAATATAATTGGAACATTATATACAATTAATGGGATAAAATATTTAATTCAAACATTGGGGGAAAATCCGCAGATAAATAAAATAATTCTATATGGACCGGATTTAACACTATCTGGTCAGGCTTTAGTAGATATATTTAATAATAAAGATAAGGAAACTCTAAAGAGATATAATATAAATTTGAATTATGATGAAATAAAGGAAATTTTAAATACTACAAATATAATAGATATGAGAAAAGATTTTTGGAATAAAAATATAAGTAAATTAAAAGAAATAATTGAAAATAATTATAAACCAGAAAATATATTTAGAAAGAAGATAAATATTGAAATAAAGGAAGAGGTAAAAAAAGATTACGGTTATATTATTCCATTACCTCCGGCATTTATATATGAAGAATCATTATTTAATGCATGGATAAGATTATTAACAGAAATTAAAATGTATGGAATCTTAAAAGATTCTGAATATAATGAAAAACAATTAGAGAGATTAAATATAATTGTTAGTTTAGGATTATATGGAAGAAAATATGAATTAGAAAAGGAATTTGATGAATTTATTAAATTAGAAGAATTTGAAAAACATTTAAGAGGATATTTTATTGATAAAAAACCGGAAGGCGTTGATTATACATATGGAGAAAGATTCCTTAATTATAATAATTTAAATCAATTACAATATATTATAAATAAATTGTCAAAAAATCCAGAAACAAGGAGAGCAATTATGATTACATGGAATCCAAATTTAGATATACATTCAAATGATCCACCATGTGTTATATCTATAGAGGGAATAATTCAAGGAAAGTATCTAAACCTTACTGAATATATAAGGAGTAATGATATGTTTAGGGGATGGCCATTAAATATATATGCATTAATTAGAATTGGAGAATATATTGTTAATGAAATAAATAAAAGAACAAATAAAGGATATGAATTGGGAATTGTTACAACAATTTCAGCATCAGCACATGTATATGAACATGATTTTCCATATATGGAAAAAGTATTAGAAAAATATGGATATAGAATAAAATCTTTTGTACCAGATCCAAAGGGTAATTTTATAATATATAATGAAGATAATAAAACATTTGTAGAACATAGAAGTTATGATAATACAATTTTAGATTTTAAATTTGGATCTGAAAACGCTGATGAAATATATAATAAATTAAAGGGATTACCATTTTTTACATCATATGATCATTCAATGTATGTTGGAAGAGAAATATATAAAGCAAATGAATTTAGAAGAACTGGCAAAAAATATATACAAGATCAGGTATAACTATCGAATATCCAATTTTTTTATCCTTTTTAGAGCTCCTCTCAATATTAATTCTCTTTCAACATTATTTAATAATTCTTCATATGATAAATATTGAGAATAATATGATAAATTTGAAGGGATAATCTTTGATTTAATATCTTCATAATATCTTAAAAGTGTATTTGTAGATAATGTGGCCAATTTTGTCCTTATTTCCTTTATCAATTTTTCATTTGTATTTTCGAATTTTGCTTCCATTTTAATAATTATACTTTAATAATTTATATAGTTTTGTTAGGCAAAAAATTATAAATAAATTCTTTCTTGATTATCAAAAATATTATCTATTGATGTTTTTCCTTTATATCTTTTTAATATATATCCATATAAAAATCCAAATAATGTACCACCCAGATGTGCAGAAAATCCCAAAGGTATAAATGGATAAAATATTCCAATTAAGTTAAATATAGCCCAAAATATTGCTGCATATATCATATCTATTGGAATTATTATAGGAAATATTATTACTTTCTCCCTTGGTTTTAATATCCCCAATGCACTCAGTATACCAGATATTGCAGCAGAAGAACCAATTCCACTAATTAAAGGATTATTATAATATTGAATTAAAAAGAATATATTTCCAAAAATACCTGATAAGAAAAATAATATTAAAAGATCTTTACTTCCATATAAATATTCAAATGATAAGCCAAGAAAAAACAGTGCTAATCCATCAAAAAATAACTGACTTAAATCATAATCTCCAAAAATAGATGTTATAAACATCCATGGATATTTTATAGCATAATGAGGATAAAAAGCGATTAGGTTTAATATTGTTGGATTCATTAATTCTATAATATATACTATGAAGAGCATAATTATTAACCATATTGTTATTGGAAGACCAAACAATTTGTAAACCTTATTCATATTAAAAATATATCGGAATATTTTATATATTAATGAGATTACCTAAGGATGTAAAACCAATCAAGTATTATATAAAATTAGATGTGGATATTAATAATTTAGAATATAGAGGAGAAGAAACTATAGATATTGATATAAATAGACCTACAAATAAAATATATTTACATTCAAAAGATATAAAAATAGAATTAATAAAATTAGATAATAAAAAGGTAAGCTTTAGAAATATAGATGATGAAACAATTGAAATAAATCTATATAATAAATATTATGGGAGAAAGAAATTATATATAAAATTTAAGGGGAAGGTAAGAAATGATCTAATCGGATTTTACTTAAGTAAAGGAAAAGATAAAATATTAACTACGCAATTTGAACCTACATATGCAAGATATTTTATTCCATGTTTTGATGAACCTGAATTTAAAGCTGAATTTGAATTAGAAGTAAAGGTAGATAAAGATTATGATATAATATCTAATACAGAAATAGAAAATGAAGAAACAAATGAAGATTATAAAATTGTAAAATTTAAGAAAACCCCACCAATGTCTACATATCTATTATATTTAGGAATAGGAAAATTTGATTATCTAGAAGATAAATATGAAAATAAGAAAATAAGAATTGTTACTGATATTGGTAAAGCTAAAGATGGGGAAAATGCTTTGGATTGGGCAAAAAAAGTATTAAAATATTATGAAAATTATTCTTCAATAGAATATCCATTGGAAAAATTGGATTTAATTGCTATACCAGATTTTGCCGCTGGAGCAATGGAAAATTGGGGTGCAATTACATTTAGAGAATCTGCATTATTATATAAAGAAGATTATTATTCATATGGACAGAGATTAAGAATATATGATGTTATAGCTCATGAATTATGGCACCAATGGTCTGGAAATTTAGTTACTATGAAATGGTGGGATGATCTTTGGTTAAATGAATCTTTTGCAACATATATGGCATATAAAGCTATGGATGAATTATTAAATGAAGATAATATCGGATCAACTTATATGTATGTTACTGATACATATGAAGCAAAATTTGAAGATTCAACAATTTATACACATCCAATAAATGTTAAAGTAGAAAAAGAAGAAGAAATTGAGAGTATCTTTGATAGCATAAGTTATGGAAAAGGAGGAAATGTATTAAGAATGATAGATAATTATCTTGGATATGATAAATTTAGGGTTGCAATAATAAATTATTTACATAAATATAAATATTCTAATGCCAGTTCCTCAGATTTATTTAAAGAATTTGAATTAATTGGAGGAAAATATGTAAGAGAAATGATTGAAAAATTCGTAAATTCTCCAGGTTATCCAATAATAAATGTACATTATAATAATCTTGTAATAAATTTATCCCAGTCAAGATTTTTATATAATAAGAAAGAAAATAAGAAGTGGACAGTTCCCCTATTTTTAGATATTGAAGGAGAAAAAATGAATATATTATTCAATAAATCAAAGGGAAAAATTATACTTAAAAGAGATCCAAGATACTTTATAATTAATAGAGATGCCATTGGTTTTTATGTATCAAATTATGAAAATTTAGAATATATAGGAAATGCAATTAAGGAAAAGAAAATATCATCATTAAGTAGGGCTGTTATTTTACATGATTATTATTTATTGGCATTGATGAATAAAATTAGATTAAAGAAATTGTTTGAATTAATTGAATATTATAGAAATGAAGATAATTGGCTGGTTTTATTAATATTATATAATATATTATATGATATATCATTTTACTTCAATATAGAAGAAAAGAAAATATTTGAGCATTATATAGATATATTTAAGAATTATCATGATATAGAAATAAAGGATTATAACAGTTTAATGTTAAAAAGGTTGGCATATAAAACATTGGGATTCTTAAATGATTATAATATAATAAAAGATTCATTTAATAAATTCAAAGAATGGGAAAAGTTGAATAATAATGATAGACAAGTTATATCAGATATAATTGGTTTGCATGGGGGAACAAATGAATATATTAGAATGTATAATTTATATTCTAAATCACAAAACCCAGAAGAGAGGATAATATTATTAAGAGGATTATCTAACTTTAGAAGAACTAGCATAATTGTAGATTTATTAGATAAAGCAATAGATAATTATATAAAATTACAAGATTGGAGAACATTATTTATAAGTATATCAAAAAATCCAGAGGTTGTTTATGTATTATATCAATGGTTTAAGGATAATATTAATGAGATAAAAAAATATGAAAAAGCATATTTAGTTATAAGAGATGTTATAAGAAGTTTATTTGAAGCATATACTGGAAATATTATAAAAGATATAAAACAATTCATGATAAAAAACTTACCAAAATATAAGAATGATATAATAAAGTTCAGTCATTATTCTGAAATATATACAAATTTCGTATCAAAGAATAAAGAAGATATAGAAGAAATATTATGAATTTATAAAAATAATAATTAACAATGATCTTATGGAAAGTAAAGATATTGTATTAATTACATCGGCATTACCATATGTAAATAATGTACCACATATAGGACACATTGCTGGAAGTCTTTTACCTTCAGATATATTTGCAAGATACAATAGATTAAAAGGTAATATTGTATTTTATTTATGTGGAACAGATGACCATGGATCTGCTACAGAAGTAGAGGCAATTAAAAGAAATAAAAAACCGGAAGAGATAGTTAATTTTTTTCATAATGTACATAAAGAAGTATATAAATGGTTTAATCTATCATTTGACCAATTTAGCCAAACATCAAATAATCCTTTACATTATAAAATAGTACAAGAATTATTTATTAAAGCATATATAAATGGTTATATAGTAGAGAAAGAGGTTGAATTACCATATGATCCTGAATGGAATAAATTTTTAGCAGATAGATTCGTTGTAGGAAAATGTCCATATTGTGGATATGAAAATGCTAGGGGAGATCAATGTGAAAGTTGTGGTAGATTATTAGATCCTAAAGAACTAATTGAACCAAAGAATTCAATTACTGGAAATAAAATTATATTTAGAAAAACAAAACATCTATATTTAAATTTAACTAAATTAGAGGATAAAATAAAAGAATATTTAGAAAGTAAGAAAGGAATATTTACAGATCTAGCAATAACAATGTCTTTATCATGGATAAAAGAAGGATTAAAAGAAAGAAGTATAACTAGAGATTTGTCCTTCGGAGTACCAGTTCCATATAAAGAATTATGGCAAGTAACAATTAAGAAAATATTTAACAAATTATCATTTAATTCGAAGGATGCTTTTGTTGATTCTTTAATAAATGCATTAAAAGAGGAGGGTTTAGTAATAGATACAGATGAATACACAAAAATTTTAAAAAATGTAGAAGAAAATTGGCCAAAAGTTGATAGTATATTTAATTTATACAATCATTTTGAAGAATATAAAAATAAAGTATTGTATGTTTGGTATGATGCTTTAATTGGATACATATCATTTATTGCACAAAAATTAAAGGAAGAATATATATATGATGATGTAAAAGATGAAAATATTAATGACTTATCATTATTAGAAGATAATGGAAAAATAATTAAAATAAAAATAAATAATAAAATATATGAATTGGAATATAAAATAGATGGAAGTGTTTTATATTTATCAGGATTATATAATGAATTTTTTAATTTATATAAAATATTAAAATTCTTATTTGAGAATAAAAAAGTTGTAAAAATTGTTTTAGATATTAATTGGAGAGAATTTTGGATAAATGGAAAAGTATATCACTTTTTAGGTAAAGATAATATTCCATTCCATGCTGTATTTTGGCCAGCTATTTTATTGTCCACACATAATGTAAGTGATAATTATAAAGAATTCTTTGAATATACAAAATTGGATAATTATGTTTTACCATATAATGTAATTGGATTATCTTATTTAACATACGAAAATAGAAAAATAAGTAAGAGTCAAAATTGGGGTATATTCTGTGATTCATTAATTAAATCAGAACTTGATCCTGATTATTGGAGATTTTATATTTCATATATTTTACCATATAATAGAGATTCTGATTTTAAATGGGATGATTTTCAATCTGTTATAAATAATGAATTGGTAAATAATATAGGAAACCTTACCCATAGAATTCTATCTTTTGTTAGAAAATATTATAATAATAAAATAGATGGTAATGTTATAAAAGATATAATAAATACAATAAATAATGCATTAAATGAATATTATAAATATATGGATAAAGGAGAATTTAATTTAGCATTAAGGAAAATACTAGAATTATCTAGCTATGGAAATAAAATATTTCAAGAAAATAAACCATGGGAAAATCCTGAAAATAATAAAAGTTTAGTTAAATCTTTAATTATATTACTAATTTCAATATATACAATGTTATATCCATTTATACCAAATTCTTCAGAGAAATTCTTTGAATTTATAAATTATAAAGAAATATCTTTTGATAACCTTAATACTCTTCTACAATTTTCTAATAACATAGTTATAGAGATTGTTAAAGAACCGAAGGTTCTATTTAATAAGGTTGATGACAACTTAATAAATAAATTAAAACAGACAGTAACTAGACCTTCGATAACTTTATAAATAAAAATTTATAAGCCAAAAATAAAAAATTAAAAATATGGATAAAGCCGATGAAAACCCGCGACTACTATATTTAATATATTTCACAAATAAATATATTTTATATTATACTATTTTATTTCTTCTTTTCTCCTTGTTGTTGTTCTCCTCCTTGTTTTTGTTCTTTCTTCTTTGCCATAATATATTATTCTATAAAATGTTTAAAAATCTTTCATTTTTTTATGACTTCAAATGAATACTAATATGTAGTAAAACCATGAACAGATAATATATTTATAAATAATTTATAAATGGGTTATATATAAATATTTATAAAATAATCAAAATATTTAGAAATATTGAAATAATACATACAATTTAAATATCTAAAGATATGATATATAAATCGATACTAGCTAAAAGATGAAATAACTAATATATTAGGAATAGTGAGAAAAATTAAGAATATAGAAAAGAAAAATAAAAAGTATAAATTTATTTAATAATAAAAAATAATATTTTTATTGTTTTTTATTTAAAATATATTATGTCTTATGATATTATAGGTGATATAGCTATAATTAAAAAGCCATTAAAATATGATGAAGAAGAATATGTAAAAAGAATATTGGAAAAGCATAAATTTATAAGAACAATTTTATTACAGGAAACGGATGTTTTACCTCCATATAGGATTCCAAAATATAAGATCTTATATGGAGAAAATAAAACTGAAACAATTAATATTGAATATGGATTAAGATTTAAAGTAGATGTATCTAGATGTTATTATTCCCCAAGATTGAGTAATGAGAGATATAGAATTGCAAAACAAGTAAAAGAAAATGAAGAAGTTCTAGTAATGTTTTCTGGTGTGAATGTATATCCAATATATATAGCAAAATATTCAAAAGCTAAGGTAATATATTCAATTGAATTAAATCCTTTTGCAGTAAAATATGGATTAGAAAATGTAAAAATAAATAAGGTAAATAATGTTATCACATTATTGGGGGATGTAAGAGATGTATCAAAATATATAGGTTATTTAGAAAATGGAGATGGAATAATAAAAAATGATAAAGAATATATAAAAGATATAATTGATTCTGGATTGGAAATAAATAATTTATATATTTATGAATACAATGAAATGATAAAAAATATAAAATACAAAAAATTAAAATATGTTAACGAATTAGAAAATTTAGAAAAATTTAATAAAAAGTTTGATAGAATTATAATGCCATTACCAAAAGAAAGTCATACATTTTTAGAATATGCAATACCTTTAATAAAAAATAATGGAATAATACATTTATATCAATTCTTTGAAGAAGAAAAAATAAGAGAAAAGGCAATAGATTTATTAGAAAAATATTCAAATGAATTAAACTTTAAATATGAAATACTTAATATATTAAAAGTTGGAGATATATCTCCAGGAAATTATAGAGTTTGCATAGACTTTAAAGTTATAAAAGACAAAACTTAAAAATATCATAAAATTATTTTATCATAATGAAGAGTGACTTCCTTACAACCCTTGTTATAATATTTGGTATTATATTGGGAATTGTAGTTATTCTATATTTATTTGTACCTCCACAAGTAATATTAAAACTTTTGGGTAAAAGTAATTCGTCATCCAATTCTGTATCATTTAAAATATCATATATGTACTTTACTTCTAATAGTATATATGCAATAATATATAATAGTGGATCTGATATAGATTTAAATAATATGGAAGTTACTTATACATATAGTCAAAATAATTATCAAGGTACATGTAATATAGTTGCAAATAATTATACTTTACCTTCAAATAGTCAAGAAATAATTGAATTAAATTGTACAAATGAAAATTTAATTATAAGTAATTTAATGTTAAATAAAGGATCTTATGAATTTTCATTTAAATATGAAAATACGGTACAACAGGCTCCTTTACCCTTTACAATTTCAAATCAATAGCGGACCCGGGGGGATTCGAACCCCCGACCTACGGCTTAGAAGGCCGTCGCTCTATCCATGCTGAGCTACGGGTCCAATTATAAAAATATTATGATGAAAAATTAAAAT
>Ga0081534_100135_pt2 | contig 16579 bp, 13 predicted proteins | sample MonGeyMetagenome_FD_71019 | JGI IMG/M metagenome (GOLD analysis project Ga0081534, IMG submission 71019) | Hypoxic/sulfidic aquatic microbial communities from Monarch Geyser, Yellowstone National Park, USA - MG (SPAdes) v1 (version 2) | ecosystem: Environmental > Aquatic > Thermal springs > Hot...
CCGCTTACCGTGTTTGTTGGAACTAGTACGAACCCGTATGTGAATGTTATCTGTGGCACGACTGTTATGATTATAGGCAACCTAACATTGCCGACCGTCTGCCCACTCATTGTCAGCACCACTGAAGCCGACCACTGATAAGTGCCTGGCGTTGATGGTGCAGTCGCATTCAGTTGCGCATTAACTGGTTGATTCACCACGTTACACCCACTACCGCTGTAGTTACACCAGGTTGTTGAGTAAGTTGCAACAGTATTGTTGTTCTGGTCGTAAAGCGTTACCGAAATACCTATGCTGGAGTTCGATGGAGCCATCGATATTATAACACTAATCGGTACTGTAAAGCTTGTGTTGACTGTGACGTTAGAAATACTGCATGTGCCGACAAGCCCTAGATACGCTGTTGAAAACGTACAATTGTTGGGGCCAACCACTGTGAACGCAATTGGTGATACTGTAATGACCAGGTTCGGGTTTGATATGCCTACTGTGCAGTTCTGCCCGCAGTTGCACGATAGGGTATACGTGTATTGCCCTGCGGATGGGAATGTGGATTGTGAGTATGCGACCTGGAACATGCCCATGGCATTCGAATTGGCAGGCACCGTTGTTGTGAACTGGCACGGTGCGTTGTATACGCCTGCCCCACCGAAGCATATGTCTGCCACTGAGCCACCACTTGTTGTTAATGCACATGATACCGAAACGTTATTGCTTGTTGTGTTGTTGAGGTAAACAAACACGTTTTGATATGTGTTGTACCCGCCCTGTATGAAGAACACGGAGTTCGTACTGAGCGATGCCGTTAGCGCGCCCTTGACCGCCGCCGGACATATAATATACGGCAATGTCACACTCCATACCTTAGCATTATTCGTGCTTGAATAAGCAGTCACAGATAAACATGAGGCATACAGCGCCTGTTGCCCGCCACATTGTGGCTGTATTGTTGGTGTAAAGCATGATGTGTTCCCAGGCACGTTAGGCACATTTGCAGTCCACGTAAGTGAAACACTGTATGTTGCATACGGAACGCCGGCAAGCTGCGAAGCTGTGAATGAGCCGCTTGCAAGAACCGCATTATTTGCGGTATCAATTACCTGCACGTTTACCCCGCTCGGGCATGTCTGCCCGGTCTGTGGATTACATGTAAGCGTGAAGCTTAGAGATGCGGATTGTCCGCTGACAGCTATTATTGAGGTTGGTACATTGGATGCCGTAAAACTTACAGCACCACCCGGCGTCACGTATAGTATAGCTACGACATTAACAGTACCGTCATACGGTACCGTCTGGCTCGTGCAATTGGAACATGCGCCGTTCACCACCACATACCACGTATACTGTGAACCAACGGCATAGGTGGTTGGTATAGTCGCATTCAACGTTATTTGTTGCGACGAACCTGACGTCAACGTTAATGTTCCAGTACTGGTAAGCTGCGTACCGCTTTGGTCATACACAGCCACGCTACCAACCCATGCAGAGGTGCCGGTGTTGGTTAAGGTCATCGATACCTGTATTGTTGTGCCGAGGAGGCCCTGGCACACCCACGTGTTACCAGTCGATTGGCTACACGATGCACCTGGCGACGTGGTTACATTAATATTGCTCACTGAAACCTGGGCTTGCCCCACTATTAATGTGAGTGGCGAGGTGTTCGTTAAGTTAAGTGCTGGTATTGACGCGGTGATTGTGTATGAATATGAACCGGGCGTGTTTGGTGCCGTGAAGTTGCAAGCCAGTGATGTGTATATGGGTGATTGCCCAGGAGCAACGTATTGTGGATACACCGTGCCTGTCTGCGTACATGCAACAGTACCGCTTGAGCTAGTTACGGACAGGTTTACCGTATAGCCCTGGCTACCAATGCATGCTTGGCTTGCGACTGTAAGCGCTACTCCCGCGTTAATTGTAACAGTACCACCTGGTGGCACGGTTACATTCGGGTTCTGCGCTATGTTCACTCCATTGACTAAAATATTCGTCGCAAGCGAGTAATTGGGGCTAATCGCGGACACCGGTATTGCGCCAGTTACTGAATTGCCACATGAGTCTGTGAGTGTAACATATACATTACCAGACGTCACTGCCGACGCAGGTATTGTAACGCTGAAGTAGTTAATCGATGCGCCGCAATAGAACTTGTTTGTTGTAAAGAACGCGTTATTGTTGGTACACGGTGTTGATGTGCATAGGTACATGTTTAGGTAGTAAGCGCCTGTGCATTGTGGTGATGGTATGCCCACCATCGTTGTTAGGGACTGCCCGCTACACATTTGTATTGGGAATGGGTTTCCGGCAATGTTCTGGCTACAGTTCCAGCACCCGTTGCTCAGCACGGACTGGAACGATTGGTTTGTCACGCCGGACAGCGGGCATTGCTGGGGTGGTTGGTAATTTATATTGAATGTTGTTGATGCGTAGGACGTGCTTGTGTTGGGGCCTATGTACAGCGTGACTGTGGCGCATCTACCGGCTGTGCTACTCGCCGTACATCCGTAGTTGCTGGGCGTTATTGTAATTGTGTATGTTCCTGCACTGTTTACCGTGGCGAGTATGTTTCCATAATTATCGTAGATATAAAGCGGTGTTGGCGGTGGGCAAGCGCCAAACGACACAATTACCTGAACCTGAAGCGGAGAGCTTGGGTTCGTTGTTACGTATGCCAACTGCGATGTAGACAACGATACAGAGTACTGGCTTACATTGACCGTAATCGGTATGTTCATCGGATAGAACTGCGCGGAGCCGTAAATCACCAGGTAGTACTTAACCGATGAGTTGGGCGATAAGGCACTTGGTGGTAAGTAAACGGTTATCTGTGTCGATTGCCCGTTGCTTAGTTGCGGTATTGAGCCGGAGAGTTTAGGGTCATTCTTGTTGATGCAGGACACGGAAACACCGGTTTTTGAAGAGCAGAAACCGGCTGTCGATGCTATACAGTAACCGAAGCCTGGACACTGCGATTGCTCGCATGTTATTGTAAATGATACTGGCGTGCTCTCGGCTTGGTTAGGACACGCGCTGACGCTCCCTGGGTAGTTACTTACCGTTATCCAATCACTGACATTGCTAGAGCACAGGCTTCCAGACATCCTGTCTCATTACAGCACTGTTTTGAGTAAATAAAAAACACACAAGCCTAGCGATTACTTCCTTTAATTTCAAGCACGAATTGAATAATTATTATAGCCACAGCTGTTATTACGTACCAAATCGGTACTACGAAGCCCCATGGCGTTGGTATGTAGCCGAACCTGCATGTCCAGTCGCTTGGTTGCCACAGCCTTTCATACCACGGTAAACTGCTTAGTATTGGTATCGGCAGTGCTAGGTTGAATATGAACCAGAATATGTCCTCCAGCAAGGCGAAGGCTAGCAGGTTCCTGATGAACACGAGGACTATATCCAATGCAGACGGTAGTTGCTGGACAAACGGTACCATCGTGTACTCAATATAGATATGCTCTCTCCGTTTCTCTATAGTGCCTGTGCCCTGTATAAGGCCGCCCCTTGCGCCAACCTTATACGTCACCATAATGCGTAGCGAGTGTACGAACGCTGGGACTATGAACGTCACAAACACGGCAGTCACGAACATTATCGTTAGGTGGTATACCGTAAAGCCCAGGAAGACCTCCTTATTCGCCCACCACGGATACGCCAATCTCTCCTGGGCTGACGTAAGTACAAATAGTGGCGCCGTTATGTAATAATACTCAAGCCATCCATAAAGTACGCTAAATACGAAGGCTACAACGAAACTGTGCCAGTACTTCATACTCGATTATAAAATACCAATAATTATTTTAAACTAGAGTTTAAGTGGGAAATTTTGTGCTGTTCTGTTCAGTTTTATTACTTCTTAAATGTTGGGCTTCCAGAATCGCCTGGTTGCACAAAGGCTGTGTATCCGCTTGCTGGGTTTATTGCATAGACGTCTGTAAATATGGCCATGCCTGTTTCATACCAGACGGATATTGTTACATCGGTCGATTCAACAGTACCCTCCGTGTATCCCGTCGTCCTGCCTACCTTGAAAACTGAATCGCCCTCGTTTGCAACGCCTGTGTTGTACCCGACTGGGTATGTGCCGAGCTCGCTTATTATGTTGTTAATCTTTATCACGAACCCCATACCGCTCTGCACATCACCAGCAAACACAAGCCCAACCAACGGGTTGTTCGGGTGCGTCTGTTGATTGTTTATTATCACATCGGGCGTGAACTGAATATTACTGTTCAAGTACGCGTACGCGGCATCCACCTTGTTCATGCACAGCGAACCAAGACCTAGCCAGTACAGTATTAAGCACCAGAACGTGAGTGGCTTAACCCTTACATAATCACCGAGTGTACCAACGACATATGGCGATAGGTCTTGCCCACAACAGCACATTTGGTATTGGTTGTTTGTGCACGACCCTGGGCAGTTCGCGTTGCATATATCATATGGGCCTGGTTGTGATATGGTTAAGCATGTGCTCGGCTGTGACGAAGCCAGCGGGTTCTGCGTCAATACGTGGGCGTTACTCACGAGAGCGTACCTCGTCCCTTGAGGTGTGGCGAATGATGTGAAGTAGCCGATTGTGCCTGCTGTTATGCATGTATTGCCTACTGATACCCCCATAATCAAGGGCCTGTACTGTTGCGTATATGGAGACTGCGCCTGCATCGGTAATTGTCTACGCCAATCCAGTGCGACTATTCTGCCGATTGGCCTGTACTCTATCGTTTCTATAAACATCGACCTAATTTTACCGTCAAACACCTTATCGAACTTTTCCTTATTTATTAACACAACTACCCTGTCCTTAGTCTTCATTACTCCCCTGACCACGTCCTTCCTCATCAGCCCGATTAATTTCCTGTTTGGTCTCATAATGGTCTGATTTCACCTATTTGCTTAATTATAAAAGTAAAGTTGGGGAAATCCATTTGTAGTTTTTTAATCAACTCGCTGTCTGCGTTCGCACCTATATAGAGCACGACAACTGAGTCGCCTTTTGTGCTGTACCCAAGTATTGCCCTTTTAAGCACTAGTCCCTTCAGTGTACGTTCGAGTTTGGGGTCTACCATCAATACGTAACTAAACAACTTATATAAAAACCATTCTTCCCCCAAATGCACGGTTTCTTTTTAATTTTTTAATGTTCAGTTGCAATTAGCAGTATTTTGTTCATGAGCATGGTGCCTCTTCTATTCCTGCCGATGTTATTGCAAAACATGCTTGCCTGTCGGGCGGTATGTCTGGTGAATCCAGTACGTTCAGCATCCTCAGCTTGCCCTTCCTGGTCAACGCAATTCTGTACTGCGCGGCGTGTGCTACCACATTACCGCCTGCGGGTCTTGTTTGTTCTCCAAATGGTATTGGGTTTGCAACCATCTGGTTTGTATACACCACAACTAACCCGTACCTAGTAGCCAGCGTGTTTAAACGCGAGAGCACAACATTAAGTCTCTGTTGCCTTTCGGCTAGGTTCTCCCTACCTGTGTAGCTAGCCCTGTACAGCTTTATCAGCGAGTCTATGACGATTAATCTAATGCCTTTGTCGACAATCATTTTGGGAACGGTCTCATGGAGGAGCAACTCCAGGTGGTCTGGCGTGAATACTCTGGCTACGTATATCTTGCTGAGCACGTTTGACGGGTCTACCTCCCTGTGCTTTGCAATCTCCTCAATCCTGTTCACCCTAAACGTGCCTTCCGTGTCCATAAATAGCACCGAACCACCCAACCCACCGCTTTCAATAGGAAGTGTTGTAGCTATTGATAGCTGGAAACACATTTGGGTCTTGCCTGTGCCGTACTCGCCTATTAACTCATACATGTTCCCAACAGCGAAGCCCCCCTCCAGCACTTCATCAATTGAGTGAACGAGGGATGATAATCGCTGTGGCGAGCGTGTTATTGTATCGGCAGGCACCACTACATCCATGTTGCACTCCCTTATCGCCTTGCGTATCAATTTATACGCAGTTTCATCGCCTATACCATACTCCTTGAGCATCGTCCTGCTGGCAAACGCCAAGTCCCTAACCGTGTATATGCCCGCCGCCCTCAACTTAGCCGCTGTTTCCTTACCGACACCCTCCAGCTCCTCAACATCGCTATCACACAGGCTTATGCCCACATCTCCCTCCTTCTTCTTCGGCATTAAGTGGCTATTGCTAGAAATACTTATAAATCTTTTGTTCCTGAATTATTCTAGCGAGACCATGAAGGCGCCATTCCTAAAGACAATGCCAGACTACTTAATTGAACCTAAGTTCATACTTTTTTCCGCGGATAATTACCTCGGGTATATTGAGCGTGAATACGTGAATTTCGACATGCCGTGCATAAACAATGAGCTTGTAGTTAGGCAGGTGAGGTTTAACATACAGACTCTGAACAAGATATTCGATAAACACCCTATCGGCTTCTACAGGTATATATCGCTGGCTAGTCTCGTGTATGCGGACTGGCGCAAAAGGAGAATTGGTGAAGCGCAGATGTTAGTGTGCGATGCAACAGCGTACACATACATAACAATGAATGAGAGATATGATATCGATAAGCTCCTCAAGAAGTACGCAGGCATTAAGGCACCGCGCATAGACTACAACGACGTGCTTAACCAGTTCCTCAAGAAGTATGGAAAGAAGCATGACCGCTAGGTTTGTTGCTCGGTAGTTGGTATTTCAATTTCTGCATACCACTCTGGGAAGTCGTTCATTAACTCGACGCTTGTTACTGTTATTGTGAATTGGTAGAAATATGATTTGTACTTCGTAGTCCTCATTTGGTGATATGCATTTAGGCTGTATTCCGTGTTCACAACAATTACACCAGGAACAGCCAAAATGACAATTGCGCCCTCGCCGTTCTGTTCAACATGTAGCTCGCCTCCGTCTATACTTACGTACTTAGCCCCAGTGTAGTGTGGCGAGCCAAATATCCTGAGCTGTTGCTCCAGGTAGTCTGGAAACAACGTATTGAACAAGCCGCTATGCGCTAACTTCACAGCATAAAACAGCCTGTACGCATCGTTAGTGATTAGTGCAGGGCCTGGCCTCTCGTTACCGCTTAGGTCAATGCCTATGTGTGAATAGGCAATTATTTTATCCCTAAACTTCCTGTATGAGAAAATCGGCACCATCTTTATGGTTTCCACCTCCATCAGCACATTAACCGTGTATGTACCACCGAGCACCTCCATTATTGAAGCCTCAATACTCTTCTTCGTACTAGCCCACATTTCAGTAAGGGACTTGATAAGCTCATCCGTTAATGACTTTGTTAAATCCTTCTCCTCACCCACATCCTTAGTCCGCGATACTGTACTTGATGCGCTCACAATTAACCGTTAGAAATATTTTATGAAAAACAACAATTAGCGCACGATTATTACCCGCTCTCTTTCAGTTTCACTTTGTCTACGCCTCAACTCTGATATGACACTGCCGAGTAGGGCGACCATCATGCTGAATATCGCTAAGTACATTATTTCATTGAGTATATACGTAAAGCCCTGCACGTTTACTGTACACTGCGTCGTTGCAAGCACATTGCCTGTATTCGCATCAACAAAGTTTATCGTTACTGGCGTCGTTGAGCTTACATTAATTGATAACGTAACACTCTGTTTTTGGTTCGGCTGTAGTGTTATTGTTCCGCTTTTGACCTGGTTGTTAGTGCCGTAGTACGCAACAATATACCCAGTTACACCACTACCTGTTAGGTTTTGTACCGACACTGTTATTTGGCACGGGCAGAACGTGTACGTTCCGCAATCAGCAACTATGGCGAACGAACCCAGCCCAGTGCCTGACTGTATGCCCAGGGCTAGAAATGTTGTTGCGTCTGGTGTGTTGTAGTTCGATGCATACACGTTAAGTACCGCGGGCATTATACCAACACCCAGCGGTTGAACTGAGGTCATCTGGAACGAACCTGTGACATACGCTGGCGGTATCGCTGGCTGTACAGTTGTTGATTGGACAGCAATGACGTTGTTGTTATACAGCAGTGACGCGAATACCTGAGCCATGTTTGTTGCGCTGTCGTTAAGGGTAACAGAAATTTGGTACGGTACGCTGACCTGCAACGGCGTACCGCACGCACACGGTACGTAAGCCGCGAAATACACTGTGGCGTTTGAGCTGGAGCCTAGGCTTGAGGTTACAATAAATGTCACATAACTGACGCTACCGTTGGTTAAGTACGCGTTAAGTACGTCGCTTATCGTCACATAGGCTTGCGCAGTAAATTGCTTAACCACATTGAGCGTGTTACCGTTTGTGAAGTAGTACGTCACAGTCACGGACAGCGTCTCATTCGGAGCAACCCCAAATGCTGAGAACGAGAAGAGTGTCGGCAAGCCGACTGGTGCATTTATTGTGTACGTCTTACCAAGCGAGATTTGGCTAGTCGGGCAACTGCCGCCCGCCGGTGTTGTGCATATTTCCTGCACTGTAAACGGCTGATTTGGCGAGACGCAACAGTACTGATACGGCGCAAAATACGTCACCTGTTGATTTATTGCGTGAACCTGTATTGTGCTTGTGACGTTTATCCCACCACTTAGGCTTAATTGCAAAGTCCATGTCTGCGTCTGCCCAGGAGTGCTCGTTATTTTGCAACCGGTTAATGAATACACGTTGTCCCCAGGCAACACGGTCAGGTTGCTCTCGGAGCAGTTCACATTACCGCTTGCATCAAGCAGTTGCAAGGTTGCTGTATAGTTGTTCGTTGTGTTGTTACAGACATAAACCACTAAGTTAAACGGCTGGTTGTAGATGCCCATGACACTCCCCATGGACGGCACCACGCAATAACTCGCGTTGTTCGGACATGAACACAACTGGCTCGACATTGCACTAACACATCCTCTAAACAATAAAAAGCAAGTTCTTCAACGCAACACCAACATTATTATTATGCCTCCGCGCCAACTAGAGTGAACCTAACCGCAGAGGCCTTTTTCAACTCAAAATTTTGCGTCTTAAATCCTTGACTAATGGTTCAATGCACACTGGTCCATAATTACTTGAATCCCATATTACAACTTCTGCAGTTCCGTTGGGTTCTACATCAATTATAACATCATAGTCAGGCACCAGCACAACATAGGAAAGACGACCCTTATCTGGTGTTTCAATATTGGTTATATTGGGGGTTGAGAATGTCCTGGCGCCTTTTTTCTGTTCCACCCATCCCTTTACTTCATAATGAGGTCTCTCAATTATAACTGGTTCTGGTATTTCTGGTGGTGGATAGGCATTAATTGCGTAAACATATTTATAAATATGGTATTGTCTAGTTATTTCAATTATAAGAGGTTTTTCTAATTCAATAGCCGGGTGAAGCCATGTATACGATTCAAATGAGTAGGTATTAATTTCAAAAACGCTTACTGAAGGTAAGCGGAAGGTAATCTTAACGTTTGGAAAACCTTTATCTGCCATTTTGTCCCCTACCGCATCAACCTTTAGGTTTTCAACGAAACAATCACATTTCGAATCAACGCCAGGTGGCGGTGAATACTTCTTTTCCATCTCATCACATACTTTCTCATCTTCTATATGTTCGCCACAGCATATTTCCTTCAACTGAATTAACACTGGGTACGTCTTTATTGCACTCCATATTCCTGTTATGGATTCATCTCTTTCCGTCATTTCGCCCCACCTATTAAGGTTTAGTGGAAAGAGAAACTTTTTAAAACTTACTGCCCGAGTAGGTCGTTGAGTTTGTCGTTTACGTTTTTGTGTACCTTGACGTTGCTGGTGTATATGTATTGTACGACGTACTTGCTTGCTTGGTTGAGCGCAGCGAGTAGTTGCCTTACCTTGTCCTGGGGTAGCTTCTTTATCTTTAGCATCTTGACTGCGACCCTCTCTGCCTCCCTGATTTTGGTTCTGATGAGATTGAGCATTGCAGTTGCCTTGTCCTGGGGCACAAACCAACCCAACTCCTTTGGCTCTATGTTGCATGACTTGTCAACAAGGCTCTTGACGATGCCGAGCCACCTAGGTTCCCCAGTGGCTAGGTACGTGTTTATTGCCGTCGCCATTGCAATAATGTCCCTAAACACTGGGTGGTTGGTCTCTGCGTAAGCCCAGGAGGCGAGCGCCTCAAGCTCATCGAGCTTACCCATCAACTCAATAACCACACCGTCCTTTCGGACTCTGGTCGGCTTGCCAAACAATATAATTTGGCTATACCCGCTGTCCCCTGGGCACTTGATGTCCTCCCCAACCCTCACACAATCAACGAAGACGCCCTTCATGCATATCACCCGCCAAAACATTTAAAATACTCCAGTTTATACATGTTTGAGATTGGTGTACGGCGAGCCTAGCAGGCGATGAGCCGTACACCGCCCTCAGCTGACGGGGGGCGCTGATCCATGATGCCGCGCCCGTGAGGGGTGCTCGAATCATGAGAGACACCCCAGTGGGCGTGAACCCGTCAGCCGCACGAACCCGTCTTGCAGTAGGGGTCATCTGTCTCGCCCAGCTCTCTCTTCATTTGCTCCTCTATTGACTCGTTCACTGGGTCATCGAGTACTGCCTCTAGTTTCTCTTTCATGGCTGTGAGTGAGGTGGCGACGGTGGTTTTGGTGGTGCTCGCTTGTTTGGTGCCTGTGTATATTACTTGGACGGACTTGCTCTGGTCCCTATATACTGTTACGCCGAAGGCGCCCAACAACCAGGCGAGCTTGAAGGCATTGTCCACATCCTCCTTGGTTGCTGTACTGGGTAGGTTAATGGTCTTGCTGACTCCCGAGTCGTTCCACCTAGCCCATGTCACCTGCATATACACATGCCACTTCCAATGAATCTCATGGGCAGTGCGCAATAAATTAGCCAAGGGGTGATTGGGAGGTAGAGTGCCGTGCTCCTCGATGTACCTCTTCGTCTCTTCATCGAGCGTGTTAGTCTCTCTGAGCAACTTGAGTGCCGTTAGGTTGTACTCAACGAGCTTGCCTATCGTTAAGTTCCTGACATATGCTATTGCAAAGAGCGGTTCAATGCTTGAGTTCACGCCAGCAATGAGACTCCTGGAACCCTCTGGAGCTATGCTCATTATTGAGCCATTTCTCACGCCGTTCATGACCATCTCCTTCAGTTCTGTGTAGTTAATACCATATACCTCCAAGACCTTGTTCGCCCACTCCACGTGTTTCACAATGCCTTGGTAGCCATTATTCAATACGCCGAAGTACTCAATGACTGCTGGATCCTCCTTGAACTTGGATAACCTACCCCAGTGTCTCTCTGGTACTAAAATACCGAGCGCCCACTTGCTTGCCTTAAAGAGCGGGAACGAACCCTTCTCGCTGGCCAGTTTTGCTGATGCATGCGTGGCAACAGTGTTTACGAATTTGGCAACCAGGTCTGAAAACGCCACAGCCTCTGGCGAGTCGTACTTAATGCCTAGCCATATTAATGTATCAGCCAGACCATTTATGCCGAGACCAATCCTCCTGCTGTCCAGGTTGGCTTGCTTAAGCCTTTCGTCGGGCATCTTGTTCACGTCAATGACGTCATCGAGGAACCTGACTGCAAGCTCTACATCCTCAAGCAACTCACCCCACTTGAGTGTGCCGACCTCGCTATCCACGTACCTAGCCAGGTTGATGCTACCTAGGTTGCAACTCTCGAAGTCGTAGAGGGCTTCCTCACCGCATGGGTTGGTTGCATTAATGACCTGACCAGGTACCCTATACCCAACGACTTGGTTGGCGACATCCTTGTTCCACAGCCCAGGGTCTCCGCTGTCCCATGCAGACTCAACAATCTTGTTCCACAGCTCTCTGGCATTGACCTCCCTCCAAATCCTTACTTTGCCCATCTTGATTTGCTCGATGCATGATTCATAGCACTTTACGAATTCCTCACCCCACGTCTTGTATAGGCACGGGCACTCCCTCGGGTTTATTAAATAAATGTCCTCACCCTTAAGTGCCTTCTGCATGAAGTAGTCGTCAATGACAACGCTTATGTTGAAGTTCTGTAGGTGCGTGTCCTTGCTCTCTCCTGACTTCGCAGTGATGAACTTCTCAATGTCTGGGTGCCACCAGAACATCATGCCCATCTGGGCACCACGCCTCTTACCACCCTGCTTTATTGTATCAACGAGCGAGTCAAAGAGCCTCATAAAGGAAAGAGGTCCAGAGGCGACGCCAGTTGTTGACTTGACAATGTCTCCCTCAGGTCTCAGCTTACCGAAATTGTAACCCACACCACCACCTGACTGGAAAATGAGGGCTGCAAGCTTCAGTGCATCCATTATGCCGAAGCCACAGTTTGCATCATACTTATTCGTTGGAGAGTCAATAGATAAGCAATCATCAACGGGGACGACAAAGCAGGCGGATAATTGACCGAGGTTTGTGAAGGCGTTGTATAGCGTGGGTGAGTTGGGCATGAACTTGAGCTGGCTAATTAAGTCGTAGTATCTCCTAGCCCAGGTTACTGGGTCACCACCGTACTTAAGCTCCGCATATGCCACACCCATGGCAGTCCTCATCCATAGGTACTGAGGTGCCTCGAAGAAGGTACCGTCAAGTCTCTTAAGTAAATACCTACTCATGAGGGTCCTAACGCCATTATAAGTAAGTAGCAAGTCCCTGTCTGGGACTATGTACTTGCCCAGCTCCTCAATGTGTGGTTCGTAGTACTTAGCCATCTCAGCATCCCATAACCCTTGCTCTAGACCAGCTCTGAACCAAGCACGGAAACCCAGGTTATACACATCGCCCAGTTTGTAGTAGCCCTCGTTGATGGCTTTGACAGTGCCCTTGCCCCAAACCTGCTTGTACACGCTCCACAGTAGGTAGTTCCTGGCCGCGTCATGCCATTTCAAATCCTCGGTAACTAGGTTGAGCATTAATAGCTGTGCCCTGTCAAATAGGTCCTGTGTGTCCTTTGGATTTTTAATGAGTTGAGTTACTATTAGGTTTGGGTCTGGCGCACCAGCTAGTTGTAGTGATTGCTGTAGCTTTGACGCGTTGAAGTCCTCTGCGATGCCACTTCGCTTGAGAATCTTCATAACGGTCTACTTAACTAAGTAGACAACCTATTAAAAAGTCTTTTGCTCCAGGAGCGCCTTGTACGCCCTGTGGATGTTTATTATCCAGTTGCTTTCTGGCTTGTCTTCTGGCGTGTACATGTCCACTGTTTCTATGTCTGGTTTTTCATATTTGCCCGCTATCCGTATCACGCCCATGTAGCTCAGCCCGTACTTAATCCTGAGCCTGTACACCCTAGTCCAGCCATTGTCCCTGGCTGTGCGTGGCGGTATTGCCACGCTCAGTGCAAGTGCTTTGTTTGGGTTTGTAACTGGATTTGCAACAAACACATGAATGCCCCTGCCAGTCCTCTGTACTAGGTATGGCTTGCCTGGAAACAGCTTCTTCACTCTGTTCACAACATCCCAAGCATTTACATGGGTGTCTATATCAGCCATGGGCATGAATACATACCTACCGCCAGAAATGGTGGCGTTGGTAACGCCAATCGCTGGCACGCTCTTGACCCTGTTCACAGTTGTAGCTCGCCTGGGCGGACGATATATAATCAGCATGGCGCACCAATCGTAATTGCAAGGCGAAGCCAGCTCGTAGTAGTAAACCCCCTCCAAATCCTCGTAAACAACCATCAGCTCCACAAACTGTATGCTAATAAGCAATTAATAAATTTAACTTCAAGGAATATCAAACCGTGAAATAAATCAACCTTCCCGTTGTATCAATCCCTATTGTCGGGCTTACCAAGTGCACTGCCCTGCATACATTTGGGTTTAACGAGAGTGGTTGTATTTTTAGTTCGTTCTTCACCCTCAAGAAGAAGTACACATCCTCGGATATGTACTGTCTCGTCTTTTCATTAAACGAGAAGAGGAAGTACGGGGATTTCATCTTCCTAAACACGTCAGAGTCCACTGCCACAGCCCCCAACCCACATGCATCAACTGGTGTAAACTGGGGGCCTAACATATCAATCGACAGAGGTACTTGTTTGAACCCACCTGTGCCGTCGCTTGTTATGTGGTATACGGAGAGCCCGCCGCGCTTCGTCATATATGGACAACACGCTATTGGCGAATCGGTAATCAACATAAGCAGTAACGCGCCTGCATCCAATATTACGTCTGAGTCCAGGAATATTAACTTGTCATACCCCCCATCAAGCAACGCATTAACGATTGATTCGCGCGCGGTCTCTATAGACGGTGTAGTCATGAACAAATAATCAACCTGGATACCGTTTGACGCCAGCGTCGACAAAGCCTGGTTCAGAAACCTAACAAAGAGCGGCGAAACACCAAGCTCCGGATGCACCGGTATACCTATTAGAACCCTCATCCTCCAACCCCCTCAGTACCTTTTTCCTGTGCTTTGCCAAGCATCATTGCGATGCCCTTTAGCAAGTCTGCGCATTCGTTAAAGTTGAATGCTTTGTTCCAGCCCTTGTTTTTGTCCAAAAGGTTGAGCGGGTTGTGTGGCGGTAGCAGTTGCTTCTTGCGTACTTGCTTCACGGCGTTCCTAGCCACCGTCATGCATTCCCTATCCTTACCACCACCCTCAACGCACCACTTATGTAGTATGTTTATTGCCTCGTCATCCCCCAAGCCCTTCTCATTAACTAGGTACGGCGCTAGCACTGCAATTATCAACCTCTTTTTACAATCGTTCGGTGGCTTCTCCAACAACATCTCGGCAAACCTGTTCTTCCTACCGCCAGACCTCACCGCCACCTCCACAGCCTTCGCTGTCTTCTCCTCGATTTCCTTCTTGACGTATTTATACGACTCAAGGTACTCCTTCACCAAGTCTGTAATGTTCACTGTGGCGTTGCCCAGCGAGCATTCAGTTATTGGCTTCTCCATTGCTTCGTTTATCACCTTCACTGCATCAATTGGGGGTATGTAGAAACCGTCCTGCGAAACAAAGTGCGTCTCGCTCAGTGATTTCTCATGCCTTGTATACGGCAGTTTAGTAAGCACCTTGTAATTAGCACCGCTGTCCTCTAAGACGCCGTTTATTCCTGGAACCAGCTTCCTCAGCGTACTTGTTATTTCGTTATACAGCGATGAATGGACATACTCAAGCACATCCTGCGGCTTGTCCTGCGTTAAGTCCCCAACCTCTGGAGATAGGAAGGCGACTACGTGGGCACCCTTCATACCGCTGAAGACGATGAGTGGCTTTGTATCGCATAATGATGATAGGTGCCTTGCGAACGTCAGTGCAACGTTAATTATTAACCGCGGGTTCACTTGCGACTCGGCGCCGACGTCGAAGTCCCACATCAACCTCTCCAGGTACCACACACTGTTTATTCCCTGGAACCTTGGGTGTATTGAGAACCTAATACTGCCGTAGCCGCGCCATGACTTCTCAATGAGCGGCATCAACTCATCAATACTGCTCATGAAGACCTGCCCAGTCTTCTCAACGCCCTTTAGGTATGGTGACTCAACAAAGAGTATCGAGCGTGCAGTCCAGTTTGTGAATACGTACCTATTCACTATGTCGTCAATAAACGTTGCCACAAGGATTTTGAAAGGATGTGTTTTAAAAAGTTTTCTGCACTATTATAGGTAGTAGGGCGGTATGCCGTAAGCCTTAGCAAGCCTTGCCCTGCGCCAGTGGTAGAATTCTATGAGCAGCACCACCACGCCTATTATTATTAATGCAAAACCTATCCATATCAATATGTCAGGTAGAGTGCCTAGGTAGCCGTACCCAGGTACATAGATGCCACTGACTGGAACCTCAACCGTGTACGTGTTCTCACCAATTGCCAGGTTGAGCGGTACCTTGTATATCTGAACTTTGCCTGGGAACACAGGCACGCTTATGTACAGGGTACACGGTATACTTGTTGCTGTCCCGTTCGGCATCGGTATTGGCTGGCTCACAAGCTCTGGAACAAGTGATGTAAACCACCACGAGTGCGCACCACACACAAGGCTTGCAGTGGAGTAGGTCAGTGGGAACCCGCCTAACCCCACTACATAAACCACGGCCTGTGCAGACGGTACGTAAACCGTGAATGACGAATAGCTCTCACTCATGTCAGCAATTATGTACGCGCCGTTGGGCTGGTAGAACGTGTACTTACCCACTGATGCAGTAAACGTATACACATAGTTAGTTGGGTAGCCGTTGACATTCAGTATCCTGAGAACCACTGTGAAGTTGTAAATCAAGTAGTGCTGGGCAATAGATGGAGGTTGCAGAGTAACCCACAGCGGTAGCCCAGTAACTTCGGCGTGACCCACGCCAGTTATGTTGAAGAGGACGCCTAGCTGGCACTGTGGCAGCGGCTGTACTGGTGGTATGGTTACGTTGCACAGCGGTCCGTACTCAACATAGTTGTATGTGAATGACGACGCTGGTATGGGGCTTGTTGGAGTGACTGAGTAGCTCTTTATTGTGGCCACATTGCCGAACCCATTGGTTACAACAGCGGCTACAATAAGTATTACACCAACTACAATAAGCAATAGCGCTATTCCAACTCCCAAGGCGTGCTCCCTTAGGGGGTTCATCGAGGAAGAATGATGTGAAATGTTAAAAA
>Ga0081534_100300_pt1 | contig 16539 bp, 17 predicted proteins | sample MonGeyMetagenome_FD_71019 | JGI IMG/M metagenome (GOLD analysis project Ga0081534, IMG submission 71019) | Hypoxic/sulfidic aquatic microbial communities from Monarch Geyser, Yellowstone National Park, USA - MG (SPAdes) v1 (version 2) | ecosystem: Environmental > Aquatic > Thermal springs > Hot...
AGGCGTGTTGTTGAGGGCTTTCCGTGCTTTAGGGTTGAACTAGGTCAACCTTTACTGTTACCTAGCCTAGTTAAGCCTAGGGTGTTGGCTATTGAGATTAATGATCACGGGTTATTGGCCAGGTTAAGGGCACTGATCATTAATGCGCTTAGGGATTCTGGAGTTAACATTGCTGATAGGTACCTGGGTGACTTTAAGCCGCATTTGACGGTAGCCTACGTGAGGGTTAAGGTTAACCCCCAATATTTAATGACGCTACTCAGTTACATCGACTTAAGCACGCTGCCGGTTAGGACAATCCCCGTGGATAGGGTATCGTTAATAAGGGCATGGGGTGATAACTACGCTGAGCTGGTCACGTATAGGCTAAGTTGTAGCTAAGAGGATTGTTATGTTGATGTGGCGCTTAGCCTAATTAACCTACCGTGGGGTGCGTATATTAACCAGTTCCTCAACCCATACCTCCTGCTCAACTCGTCGATAAGCCCGTTAAAAAACGTTAACTCAATCGGCTTGTCGAGGTATAGGGAGATGTGTACGCTGGTGCCGCTCCCCCTATTCAAGGTAACCTTAACGAACCTTATGCCTGTTACGCCCTTCGACTTAACGTAGTCCTTAACGGCCTTTTTAACGTCGGCTTGGTTAATCATTGTTTTTATTAATTGTGGTGGTGCTATTAACTATTGTGGTGTCTTTAACATTAACCACAGGCCCCCGTCCTGCAGGCTGGGTCATCAGTCTCCCCAATCTCCTCAAGCTTATTCTCCTCAATATCCCTATTCAGGTTAATGGCCTTAACAGTGACCTTAATAGCCCTGGTCTCGCCCTTAGGCTTAGCCACACCACCCTCAACACCCGTGTAGATGACTTGAACCGACTTACTCTTATCCCTATACACAGTTATGCCGAAGGCCCCCAGGGCCCAGGCTAGGCGGTAGGCGCCATCCACGTCGTCCTTGGTTGCGTTACTGGGCATGTTAATAGTCTTACTGACCCCGCTGTCACTCCACTTGGCGAAGGCTGCCTGCATGTAGACGTGCCACCTCCAGTGTATTTCATTGGCCGTTTTAAGCAGCCTATGCATGGGGTGGCTACTGGGCATCATACCGGTCTCAAGGATCTTGGACGTCGTCTCCTCATCAAGGGCATTAGTCTCCTTGAGCTTCCTTAGGGCCGTGTAGTTGTACTCAATGAGCCTACCTATGCTTAGGTTGCGCACGTAGGCTATGGCGAATATTGGCTCAATACTTGAGTTAACCCCAGCTATTAGGCTTCTTGAACCCTCGGGGGCTATGCTTATCAAGGCCCCATTCCTAATACCCACCGTTGATGCATCCCTGGCTAACTCATCATCAGTGGCCTTTAACTTAACTAAATACTCCTCAGCACCCTTAACTAGGTCACCCAGCTCGCCGTAGCCGATCTTAAGAATATTCAAATACTCCTCAACATCGCTTGAAACACCCCTAACCTCCAGCATCTTTGATATCCTCTCATCATGGGCCCTCCAGGGTAGGAAACCACCCCTCCACTTGCTGGATGGCCAAAGTGGGAATGGCCCCTTCTCCCTGGCCAACTCTATACTTGCCCTAACGGCAATCCTCGTCACGAAGCCCATTAATGCATCGGCTAGGGCAACGGCCTTAGGTGAGTCGTATGGTATGTTCAAGGCAACCAGCACGTCTGCCCACCCATTTATGCCTAGGCCAATCCTCCTACTGGCCTTGTTAGCCCTATCCAAGTACTCGTGGGGATGCTGGTTGGCGTCTATCACGTCATCGAGGAACCTGACGGCCGTGAATATGTCACTGGCTAACTCACCCCAATCCACCCCATTACCCTTAATGTACCTGGTTAGGTTAATGCTGCCCAGGTTGCAGGACTCGAATGGGTATAGGGCAACCTCGCCGCAGGGGTTTGTTCCATTTATCACCCTGTACTTGCCATAAATCGAGTCGTTTATGAACTCAATCTTGGCGTTGGCCACGTCCTTATTCCAAAGCCCTGGGTCACCACTGTCCCAGGCGGACTCAACAATCCTCCTCCACAGCTCACCTGCATTAACCCTCCTCCAAAGCTTAACCTCACCCCTCTCAGCCCTGTTAACGCAGTCCTCGTAGCACTTCACGAATTCACTACCCCAGGTCTCGTAGAGGCACCTGCATTCCCTTGGGTTGAGTAGGTAGACGTCCTCGTTGTTAAGGACCTTCTGCATGAAGTAGTCGTCTATAGTTACGCTTATGTTGAAGTTCTGGAGTTGAACATCCTTAAGCTGACCAGACTTGGACGAGATGAACTTCTCTATGTCCGGGTGCCACCAGAAGAGCATACCCATTTGGGCACCCCTCCTCTTACCACCCTGCTTAATCACGTCGACTATTGTGTCGAAGAGTCTCATGAATGATAATGGGCCTGAGGCCACACCACTGGTTGACTTAACCACATCCCCCTCAGGCCTTAATTGGCCAAACTGGTAACCAACCCCAGCACCCGCCTGGAAGAGTAATGCGGCCAGCTTGGCGGCGTCCATTATTCCGAAGAAGCAGTTTGGATCATCCCTATTGCTGTCCTTGCTTAAACAGTCATCCACCGGTATCACGAAGCATGCTGATAATTCACCTAGCTTAGTCAGCGAGTTGAACATTGTTGGTGAGTTTGGTAGGAACTTGAGTTGACTGGTTATGTCGTAAAACCTCCTAACCCACTCCATTGGGTCGTTGCCGTACTTAACCTCACTGTAGGCCACACCCATGGCTATCCTCAACCACATGTACTGAGGCGCCTCGAAGAATGAGCCATCGAGTCTCCTGAGCAGGTAGCGGCTCATAAGGGTCCTAACTCCGTTGTAGGTCAGCATCAGGTCCCTTGATGGGTCTATTAATGAGGCTAATTCGCCAATGCGCCCTTCATATACCTTAACCGCCTCAGGGTTCCACAGGCCCTGTCTCAACCCCTGATTGAACCAATCAGCAAAACCCCTCCTATAGGCCTCTGTTAGGCTTACTGAGCCCTCATTAATAGCCTTAACCATGTCCTTGCCCCAAACCTGCTTATAGATGCTGAAGAGTAGGTAATTCCTAGCTGCGTCATGCCACCTAAAGTCCTCGCTTATCAGGTTCAGCATCACCAATTGTGCCATGTCGGATATTTCACTGGAGTAAACCTCACCCTTACCCTTAACCTGGGCAATAACCTCCTGGAGTACGTAATCCGGGTCTGGGGCACCTGCAAGCCTTAGACTGTTGAGTAGCTTATCTGGGTTAAACCCCTCCCTCAAGCCGCTCCTCTTAATGACCGTTGTCATGGCTCCCTCTCTTACTACTTTCACTTTCTGTTCCATATTACGGTAACACCCTAATAAACCCTTCCCAGCTCAATAATAAGAGGGGCTCAGTTAAATTATCCAGCAGTGAACAGCCGGCTTCAACCGTATTACCTACTGTTCCCATTGTTATGTATCTGTTAACAATTGTTTTATATGTTCCGATAGGTGACTTAAAGTTTTCTCTAACTCCCCATGCAGAGGCTGGGTTCATTGGTAGGATAATTATCCTACTTTTAAATACCCCACCACTAAATTAAAAACAAAACACACAACCTCTACATGGTGTCCACTGGCCTTACTGATAAGGTCAGGGTTAGGGAGCTTTACGAGAGGATGGGGGTTGGTTACCTTGAGCTTTACCTTAGGGATAGTGTTGAGGGTTACCTAAGTATTGTTGATGGTGTTGGTATTAGGGGTGTTAGGGTTATTGACGTTGGGTGTGGCCTTGGCATTGGGGCTGGGTTGCTCTCCGGTTTAGCAGGCCAGTACGTTTGCGTGGATTTCGCATGCAGCATCCTTCAATACCCAGCTAGGCTACCCAACGTCGACGTCCTATGCTCCGACGGCTCCATGCTGCCTATTAGAGACTTAGCATTTAAGGTGGCTATACTGCTTAACGTCGTTAATGCCGATATCGATGGTCCACAATTGATTAATGAGGCCCGTAGGGTTAGTGAACTTGTGCTTGCCAAGTCACCTAGGAACATTGATAATGAGTTAATAAGTAGCCTACTTGAGGGTGCTAATGCTTTTAAGCAATACTAGGCGGCTTAGCCGTGGTTGACGTATTAAGTGAACTTCATGAGAGGTACGGGGAGTTGATCAATAGGGCCCTTGAGAGGTACCTTACCATTGGGGTTGACCCATCCTTTAAGGAGGCCGTGGTTTACCAAGTCTCAACGGGTGGTAAGAGGATTAGGCCACTCATGGTCATTGAGGCCTCCCTGGCCTGCGGGGGTAGCGTCGACTCCTCCCTACCCTACGCAGCCATAGTTGAGTTGATACACAACTACTCGCTCATATACGATGATATAATTGATGAGGCTGATTTGAGGAGGAATATGCCCACTGTTAGGAAGAAGTACGGTGACTACGCTGCGATACTAATAGGCATATGGTACAGGGAGGCTATTGAGGAGGCTATACTTGAAACGAAGGACCCGAGGGTGGTGGCTAAGGTAGTTGCAGATACCATAAAGGCCATTGACGAGGGGGAGAGGCTGGACATATTGATGGAGTACTCAGGTAGGAGGGACCCCTACTTCATCGAGAACAGGCTTGTTAAGGAGATTAAGCCAAGTCTAAGGGAACTCTACATAAAGATGATATCCCTTAAGACGGCTGCGCTCTTCAAAACATCCATGTGGCTTGGGGGATTTTCAGGTAACTGCAGTGGTGAGCAGCTGGAGGCGTTAAGCAACTTTGGGTATAATGTGGGTGTGGCCTTCCAGATAATAGACGATGTACTTGACATATTCGGCGACCTGAGGAAGTTCGGTAAGGAGATTGGTAAGGATATTAAGGAGCATAAGGTGGGTAACATAGTGATACTGCTCTCGCTCCTCGAAGGCGGCAACGCCAGTAAGCTACTCAGCATCCTCTCTAAGCCAAGGCCAACCCAGGAGGATGTTAAGGAGGCGGTGGAGGTTATATCATCAACAAGGGCTAGGGATGAGGCCATCAAGATGGCTAACGAGTACATGGACAAGGCATTAAGTGAGCTAGGTAAAATCCCAAGCAATGAGCACACCAGGAAGCTTGAGGAGTTGGCTAAATTCATAGTGTACAGGGAATATTAAACATAAAAAGAAAAAGATTTTAGATTTTAATAAACAATGCAGCATTATTTATTAAATTAATGGTGACCTTTACCGCTACCACCATTACCACTATTACTGCCTCTACCCTGGCCCTTACCATGGGTTGGCTTGGAGTGTTCACCACCCTTACCGTGGAGTGCCTTATACTCCTCAGCCCACTTCTTAGCTTCCTCATGAATCTGCTTGGCTAGGTTGTGGATGGACTCCTTAACACTGCTAAGAATCTTCAATGCGCCGGTGTAGTTACCGGCCTTAATCAACTCCCCAGCCAGCTTAGTCTGGTTTATTAAGCCCTTCAACTCATTAACCAGGGTTTGGTTGCCTGTCTCATTAGCAATCCTGAGGGCAATCGCCAAAGTCCTATTAAGTACCCTCAACTCAGCCTCAGCCCTGGCGAGCTCGGTCACGTTCAGGTGCCTCTCCCTAGCGTAACTCCTAACCACCGTGCTCCACGCCCCCTGCTCAAGGTGAATGGCCTCAATAGCCTCCTTAAGCGCGGTGAAGCATAGGCCCTTGCTCAACGATTCATTAGCCTCCCTGGTTAGGTTAAGGGCTTCGTTTAAAGTCTTATTAACTACCCTAAGCTCACCCGTGAGGTTGGCTATCTGCATAACCCTCTGGTAGAAGAATAGGCTAAGCTCCACGTGAACCCTGGCCGCGGTGCAAGTGGCGTTCTGGGCCATTGAGGCATTGGCGGCAGTGAACGGTGCTGCGGTAGTGTTAGTTGTTATAGTTGTTATAGTAGTAGTAACTGTGGTAGTGGTGTTTGTAACCCCAGTGGCCAGTGGGTGTATTGGTATAGCTCCCAACACCACAGCAAGCCCTATGGCTAGGGCCAGTATGGCTACGTTAACTGGGTTCATGAGTTAACCTTACCTAGCTAGGATTTAAAGGATCATGTTCCGGAACCTCGGTTCCACGACTTGAAACGGCTTGACTCTAGGGCTGAAACTAGGTGAAATCAAACCCTGTTTTTTTCTCGGCATGTTTAAATCCGCGTCTGAGGTCTAGTTCTAGTGAGTACTGACTACATAGTTTTCAGGAGTGTTGGGGAGTTCACCAGGTTCGTTGAGAGCATGGTTAAGGGGTTAACTGAGGCTGAGTTGGTCATTAAGGGGGCAGTGTCTAGGGGGGACTTCATCAATGCGATTGACGTTGAATCCATGGTTAACGTTGCCTTAGATCCCAGGGACTTACTTAACATTATACGTGAAGTTAAGGACGCATACAAAAGGATCCTTAAGTCAATACCCAGTGAGCTTAAGGATGCTGAACTGGTCGTGGTCCTGGAGATCATGGGTAATAAGCCCGCTAAGGCATATATAATACCCTTAAATTTAAGGCAAGCCGCTGAGACTGGGTTTAGTAGGCCTGCTTCTGCCTCTTAGATGGCTGAATCATGTATATGGGTATCTTAAACCCACTTCCGTAGAAGTAGACCAGCAGTATTCTAGATATAGCCCTTAGCCCGAGCATCAGGACCGTTGGCTTAACACCCAGTTCCCTGGCCGCTGAGCTCCAGGTCCTTGACTGGAAGACCTTGGCTATGATGCCCTTTTCAATAATCTCAGGTAGCCTTGAATCACCCCTGCTAATCACCATGAAGTACGCCTTGAAGAGCTCCATTAAGGCATCAACCGTGTTCTCATACGTCATCGGGCCCCAGGCGTAGGCCACAAGCCTATTGAATTGGCCACCTGTTAAACCTGGTTCATGACCCCTCTCAACGGGTTCCTCGCCCATAAGTAGCATTAGGGCAACGTCGGGCTCCAGGTTGACGTAGGGCCCACTCAGGCTGTTAATTAGCCTAATCCTGAATTCCCTATTAGCATAGCTCACAGCCTTCCTGGCAGCCTCACTTATGGGTTTAACCATTAGTACGCTGTACTCCCCACTTACCGGGTTCCTTTCCGGGCTTATGTGTATTGGTAAGTAGCCGTTCTTAACCCAGAACCTCAGTAGTTGAGGGTTGACGCCAAAGCCAACCCCAACCCAATCTAGCCCCCTGGCCCTTGCCTCATCCTCAAGCATCCTGAGGGCCGTTGAACCAAGGCCCCTATCCTGCAGCTCTGGGTGTGTTGCTATCCTAACGATCCTCCAACCCCTCAACTTGGCGAATTCAGGCATCTTCCAGTACTTAACCATCCTGTCGGGTATTATGTTGCCCGGTGGCTTGAAGCCAAGCACCATGTTATTTACCGTCTCCTCATCTAAACCACCCTCCTCGGCCAGCTCAATGGAGACAACCACCTTACCGTTCTCCAGGGTAAGGGCCCTAACCGTGTGGTGGGGTGCATCCATCATCATGCCTAGGTCGTCCGGCTCATTCCTGTAGTGGGCTTGGACGTATATGCCGAAGAACTGCCTCAGGGTCTCCTCATCCTTGAGGAAGAGTTCCTCGATGTTTGGTACGACGTACTTAACCCTTCCCTCACTGACCAGTTTAATGTCGTTCTCATCCACGTGGGCTGGTTCGGCGTCTAGGAGGAAGGCGTTGAATAACCACCTTTCGATTGGGTCACCCCTCGCGTACCTTATAGGCTCCTCCATCTCGTACTCGAGGACCTTAACCCCCCTCCTACTCTTAAGGTACTTGAGGAACCTCACGCTGAAGCCCCTGCCAGCACCCTCATAGCCGTGTATTGTGGTTGAGTAAACAACCCTATTGAACTTACCGTGTATGCCGTATAACACAGGGAGGGGCATCATGGCCGCTTCATCAACTAGGACTAGGTCAATGGGCCTCTGGAGGGATAGGAGTGGGTAGGGCCTGTAGTAATCTATGTAAATCCCCTTAGTTGATAACCCAGTAACCCTACCCCCAGACTCGGAGACCTCAACATCATAGTCAAGGCTCTCAAGGCCCCTCCTGGCGAACTCCATGAGGGTCTCCACGTTGTCGGGGCTCTCCGCTGTGACTACTATCCTAGCCACGCCACGTCTCCTCCTTAACCTATGCCCTATGAGGGCTGCGGCAAGCCCCACAGCCGCTGACTTACCCCTACCCCTGTCGGCTATCACCACGGCATTGACCTTACCCTTCTCGTTTATCATACCCTCAATCATGGATATTACGTTTACCTGGTCCTGGGTCTTGGCCAACCTATAGACCTCAATGGCCTTACCCTTAACGTCAGGTAGCTTAACCTGGCCTTGAGCATGCTCAACGGCGTTGATGGGTTGGGGTGGTTTAATGAAGGTGGAGTCGTCAACGTTGTATATCGCTATCCCCTCACCCTTCATGAGGCTATTCCAGAACCTAACCTTAAGGTACTGTCTAACCTCCTCAGGCTTATGTGGTGGTGTTATTAACTTGGTTTGGAACTTTGTGATTACCCTGAGCCACCTATCCATAGGCGGCATCATGACTACGTAAATCCCCCCACCCCTAACCACGCTACCCACCCTACCTACGTCATTCGGCTTCAGGTCGTTGAATAGGTCAATAACCGCGTAGTCTAGGGTTTGGCCGAGGAGTAACTTAGTGTCCTTGAATGGGGTTGGCTTAAACTCAACATTACCCATGCCCTCCTTGAAGAACTTCAACCTCTCCCTAGCATCATCGTATTCAGGTTGGTATAGGTATATGCCGTTACCCATGTTCGCTATACCTATGAAGAACCTGGTTAACTCGGCTGCGGATTTTGCAACAGACTCGTTACTGGACCCAACCAGGACAACCATCCTCCTGTGGTTAGCCTTAATACCACTCCTAATGAAATCCTCAAGGCTCTTAACCCACTCAACCACTACTAGCCCCCTTGGCGTTAAGCTTTAAACCTTCATGCAGACCACATGGTTAGGTCTCTGCAATACGCATTAATGTGGAGGTGGCTTAAACTTTAAGCCGTCGTCAAGTAGCTTTTTTAAGAAATAGTTTATTAAAGTCCACGCATATTTAATATAGGTGCCTGGGGTGGATAGCTGCAGGGACGACCCAAAGCCGGTTAAGCGGCTCCCCCTATTCACGGACTGCAGGGAGGTTGATGGTGAGGTAGCGTGCCCCGGTGATAGCGGCTACAGTACCATTCCGGTCTTCGGTAAGACTACTAGGCTTAGGAAGGACTCCCCGGCGATAATGTTAATGGGTTGCCTGGACGAGTTGGTCAATCTGGCTAATGGCATAAGGCTAAGCATTAGTAAGGTCTCTGACATAGCGGCCATGGTCATGGCGTTGTCCATGCAGTTGAACGCCTACCTGGTTCAGGGTACCCAGGAGAGGCTCAGTAAGGTTAAGATAGTGGAGACCCTACTTGAAACTAGGATAAGCGAGCTTTGCTCATCCTACAGCGGTGACGTGGGTTGGGTAGTGGCTGATACACCCGAAGCCCAGGCCATGGATGGGGTTAGGGTTAAGCTTAGGGAGTGCGGTAGGGTAGCATCATCAATGCTTGATAAGTACCCCCAGGCGGACAACATAATAAAGGTTCTCAACCACGCCGATAAGCTAATTGCCCAATCCCTCTACTGCCTAGGCGGCAAGGTGTATAAGTCCATTGACGACGTGACCGGCGCCCTACTCTCCAAGGCCATAAGTAATAACATTTAAAACAAGGCCCCTTAAGGCTTGCTAATGCAACAACCCAATAGGGAGTGTGTAGCAGATTACGTGATAATTGACGTGTGCAGTAATGGCGAGGACTCTGTTAAGAAGATTCTAGGTTCAGCGGTGACAAACGCCAGGAGGGGGCCTGGCAGGGTTTTTCAAATAGCCATACTATGCCCCCAGGTAAACTACACCAAGTACCTCCTTAACGCTAATGAGGTTGTGGCAAACAACATGGACGTTAGGATTGAGCTCTATGAAGCCTCATCAGGTGACGGAGCCCTAAAGGTGCTCAGGTACCTGACTGGTAGATGCAGGCCAAGGCAGATAGTGAAGGCTGCTAACCTAGACCTGGGAGAATTTGAGGGGCTTACCCAGCATGATTAAGGCTATTTCTTTAATACATTTTAAATTAACCTAGCCCCCCACCAACCTAATCCCCTCAATCCCTAAGCGACTCCTTAAGTAGCTAGTTGATGCCGCTAAGTCATGCCCACAGCCAGGAGAAGTAGGCAACTCAGCGTCTACCCTACACGATAGGTGGTTTATTGAGCTTCACAATTAACCTTCCTGCCCATTAAATCGATGTATTATAATTATGCAGCATTGTTTTACAACTCTTTCTTTCCTGAAGAAGCAGGTTTTCAACCTTCCACTGCATCCTAGTGAGGAATGTAGATGTTTTAAGGTGCCCTAATCTAGCAAGTAACTTGCTAATGGGCTTCATATCCCTATGGATTTGGTTTTTACATAGAAGCGTATGCGCAACGATTGGGATTCGAGGACCCTTATACTTCCTGAGGTATGGCCTTGCCGCAGATTGTGCAAATGATGTACAAATGAACTCGATGAAAGTGCTAGCCTTTAGGGATGACCCCCTTCCCGCCCTTTTGGGTGGGTTTTTCGTTGTTGGGGTTGTTGGTTTCGTCTCGGGGTGGTGAATGGTGGGGTATCGCCCCACCGGCTCATCTGAGGCGAGGGAAGCAAACCCCCTCCCGGAGGCACCAACCCAAGCACCAAACACCTGCGCAAAACTGGGATTAACAAATCCATCGCTATGAAACCCACATAGTGGCACAACCCCGCCATAAATGGCGAGGCTTGTCCGTTGTCAATGTCTAAGGTGGCTAGAAGCTTTCAGCCTTTTCCACTACTGGGACATACATCACCCTACCTATACTATTGAACCTAAGGCCATAGTAAGCATTAATTAACTCATTAGCAGCCTTATCCTAGGGTAGCAACATCTAATCCACATGGACAGCGGTTCCTTAACGCTATTATTTTCTTCCCATTATTATAGTACAGGTATTGGCGTTGTGAAAGGGCGGAAAGATGCTGAGAATTAAGGAGCTTAAGTTACGGGACTATGGGTACCGTTCCTTAACATTAAAATATTAAAATTTATAAAGGAAGGTATGATAATTAATACTTAGGCGATGTTGCAGGTGTGATGTAGCGGTCGGTTACTGAGCATTGATGATAATCGCATGGACTGACTATACTTTTAACTTATTAGTCTTAATTATTTTTTAATCGCTCTAAGATTACTCTAGGTATTGATTCCCTACGGGTGATTAGATGTTTTTTATGATTTGTAGCTATAGGATTGGTATCGTACACGGTGGATGTGGGTTAGGTTTAATAATTCGAACTTAACACTACTGGTATGGGTCTGGATTACGGTGGGTTAAGTCGTCAGATTGATTCTATGATTAGGTTAAATGTATTGAGGAACCTAGAGGACCTGGAGAGTAGTGTTGAGGGTGTTGTTGAGATTATCACCGAGGCTTTGAATGTTGAGAGACCTAGGGTTATCGCCACGGTTAATGAGGTTAATGAGTGCGGTAGGTTTGACACAGGCTTATGCTCAACGGTGATGGGCTTCTACGTGGCCAACAACCCAACCATAATAATTAATTATAGGGCCAACTTAACCACGCTACTCCACCTACTGGCCCATCACCTTCAGGCGTTGGAGGTTGGGAGGGATAGGTATGTTCAGGTTAGGGATGCTGAGGAGCTTAAGTTGCCCTGGGATGTAAGGCCCCTTGAGGTTAACGCCGCGGTTAGGTCAATACGCCTAGCCAAGGGTATACCGCAGAGGGTCTTTAAGGTTTGGAATGAGGAGGTTAGGCCCGTTAGTAAGAGGATTGAGGAGGCTGTTAACAAGGTTAGGGCCCTCATGGTTCATTTAAGCAAGGGGGTTGAGTCAGCCATAGCTAATAACTGGACTTACTAGCATTTCCCAGCTAATGTTTATTGGTGTAAGTACATAAATGGACCTCACCCTGGATTACCCAGGAGATGCTTGGCGAGCAGTAACACGCAGATGCAAGGGTGAGCTACAGCTTAGATCTCGATTTGAGGCACATACATTCTAAACTAGAGGTAGGTTTGCGGCTGCTGCGCATCATCGCCTCAACAAGAGATAGGTTAATGGCTTTGAGGATTAGGTTGATTAAGATGAGGAGTGCCGCTAGGCTTATCAGCGTTCATAAACAATGGCCACTAGGTCCTGGCGTCTTAAACAACAGCACCCTTAGTCTAAGGGACTAATGTTGTTTTCCATGTTTTCAGCAAACACCGTTTCAGTCAATTTAAGGCCATACCCTAAAAGGCTTTATACTTTGTTAAAGAATGAGATTTGGCATCTTCGCCTTACGCCAACGCCAAGTCCCTGAAGTCATACGGTGGGTTTATTCCCTTAGACTTGTAGTAGTCGTATTTCTTGCCTAGGAACTCCTCTAGGATTGGGCATCCCTCGTACCTACCCTCCCTTGGGCACTTGGGGTTATCGCTATCCATTATTAGGCAGGTACCTGTCTTGAAGTCGTAATGTGGACACTTCTTATAGTAGCGTTGAATCGACGCTATTATCCTGTTTATCCACTTCTGCCTAGGATCACTGCCTATGCTCCTCCTTTTCTGCTCAATCTCAAACTCACTCAGATCCTCCTCATACGACAGTCCTAATCACCTCACCCTATCGTGCATGCGAGGCTTAAAATACCTTTTCCTAAGCACTTTTTAAAGCTGTGGACCTAAATCAAGGTGTTATTAAGGTGCCCTCAACTTCGCCATTCTTAAGGTACTTAGCGAGCCTACTTGGGTCTTTGCCGTCGAGGATCACCATGGATATGCCGCTCCTCCTCATTATACCCAGCGCCCACTCATCAATGAGCTCGTATGTCCCTGCGAAGGCCCTAACACCCTCCCTGTGGAGTATGGCCTCAACGTCGCTAATCCTAGCCCTACTTATCCTGGTGGCGTTGGGGTTTTTAAATGGGTCATCGGTGTAAAGTGCGTCAACGTTCGAGCAGTTGACTACCGTGCCTATGCCCAGGTATTCGGCGGCCAGCACAGACACCATTGTTGTGGATTGGCCAGGCTGGAGACCACCCATCACCACAACCCTCGACGTTGAGTAGGCCCTGCCCAGTTCGCTTAAGGTTTCAGGTACACCGAGGTGGACGTTGACACCCCTGGAGTTAAGGGCGTAGACCATTAGCCATGCGTTAAGCCTACTGGCCCAGATCCCAATCATGTCAGCCACCGACTCATTCCTAGTCAACCTCCTGGCGGCTTCAATGTACCTCCTGGCTACGTCACCACCCCCAGTAACCACAACTACCTTATTGCTATTTGACTCACTGGCCACCACATCAACGTACCTCTCAATCAATTCCTCGCTGTTAAACACCCTCCCGGTTAACTTAACCACAATGCCCATCACTAGCCGGGCGTATGGGCGTTTTATAAACTGTAATGGTTTAAGACACCCTTGCCTTAGTAAAATGGTGAGGGGGCTAGGGTGGGTTTAAGGTGCCTTTTTGCAACATACCGGTTGATAATCCTATGGAGAAATCACAATAAACTGGGATGTAATTTACCTTAAATTAACTATAAATAGTAAATTAAACTAATGAAGGTGTCTATGGTTAAAAGAGTTTGAATCTACATGGATCTCGCCAAGAAAAGTGAAGGTTACTTTTAAATCTCAGTTGCATTAGTTTAAGATTAGCTGGTGGTTTAGGTGGCTAAGAAGAAGAAGACTGAGGAGAAGAAGGAGGGTGGACAACAGCAACAACAGAAGAAGTAAGCTTGAATCTGTGCTTTTAAAATAAATCAAATTTTCTTTTTTCTTTCAATTCCCACTCTATTCCACTTTTACCCTGGGTGTGGGGTGCGGTAACATTGGTCACCTCTTAACATAGTCTATTACGTGCTTAACAATGTACTTAGCTGGGTTTATACCTGTGGCCTCCTTAAAACCCTGCCAAGACATGGATGGGTTAACCTCAAGTATGAAGTAGCCCTCGTCCGTCTCAGCTATGTCGACGCCAGCATACCCAAGCCCGAGGATGTCGCAGGTCTTCAGGGCCAGCTCCACCAGTTCGCCGCTTGGCTTAACGGCCTCTGGCTTAGCGCCCTGTGCAACGTTACTCTTCCACCCAACCCCCCTCCTGAATATTGCGCCGACCACTTGACCGCCCACCACAACCACCCTATAGTCTCCATTACCCTTCTTATTCAGGAACCTTTGCACATACATTGGCTTGCTTAGGTTGAGTAGGTAGCTGAATATATTCATGGCTACGTCTGGGTCATTAACCTTAAAGACCCCGTAACCCATTGAACCCCTCAACTCCTTAACCACGGCCTCGCCAAACCTCTTAACTGCATCGTAGGCCATGAACATGTTTTCACTGGACTCAGTCTCAGGAACGGGTAAACCACTCTTAGCCAGCATCATTAATGCCGCTAACTTGTCGCTGGCCACCAGCCAACTCATGGCACTGTTAACCACGTAAACACCCATGGCCTCAATGGCCCTAACAACCCAAACCCTGTGGAGCAGCTGCTCAAAGTCCCTAATTAAGCCTAGGTGCCTTAGGATCCCACCATCTATCTTAACTGGTTCCCTAACACCCCTACCAATAGCCTGATAAACGCTTACACCCTCCCTGCTCAACCTGACGCTGGCCATGTTTACGTAAACCCTCTTAACCCTATGCCCAAATTCCCTCACTGCCTGCTCAAGGTCCTCTATGTCGGGTTGGTTAAATTCAACTTCATAAGGCCTAATTATGCCTATATCCACGCGCCGGGACATTAAGCACCTAAGTTTTAAACCTAACAGCGTTAAGTTGCGTACATTGCAACGGTGCCTCAGCGTCCAGGTGGGTCATTGGGTGTTGAAGGTGGGTGAACGCAGCCGAGGTAGGTATATTAACCGCATAGCTCTAATGGCTGAGTTGTGATTAATGAGGACGCTGTTAGGAAGTATAGGCAGGCTGGGGATGTAGTCCATAGGGTGCTTAAACATGCGATGGATAAGGTACACCCAGGGATGAGTATCCTTGAGTTATGCAGGTTGATTGAGGATGAGATTAGGGGTAGTGGCGCCCTCCCAGCCTTCCCAGCCAACATAAATGTGAATAACGTTGCAGCCCACTACACCGCCAAGATAAATGACGAGTCCGTTATACCACCCAATTCAATAGTTAAAATTGATGTTGGGGCTCACGTGGACGGCTTCATAGTTGATGCAGCGGTTACTGTGCATTTCAACGCCGCCTACTCCATGTTGACCAGGGCTGCGTGGGAGGCTCTTAGGAATGCCTTAAACACGGCTAAGGCTGGTGTTGAGTTGAGTAGGATAGGGGCTGTTGTTGATAAGACCATCAGCGGCTTCGGCTTTAAACCCATCAGGAACTTGACAGGCCATTTGATAACCAGGTATAGGCTCCACTCAGGTAAGTCAGTCCCGAATTACGATGATGGGAGTAGGGTTAGGATGCTTAACGGTGAGGTCTATGCCATAGAGCCCTTCGCCACAAACGGGAGGGGCATGGTTTTTGACTCGCCTGAGGTCACCATATACATGCTTCAGAGGGTTAATGTAAAGAAGCTTAGCGCCGAGGCTAGCTTAGCCCTCGAATACATATACAGTAACTTTAATCAACTCCCCTTCACCCCAAGGTGGCTTGTCGATAAGTTTGGCGATAGGACAATGGGCATAATTAACGAGTTAACCAGCAAAGGTGCCTTATACGGCTACAGCGTATTAATGGAGGCGGGCGGCGGCTTCGTAGCCCAATTCGAGGATACGGTTATAGTCACGCAGGATGGGGTGGAGCCATTGGCCAGGGTGCTTGAGTTAATTAACTAAATGCCGCACTACACCCTAACGTTACCCACAGGTCTACCGAGCAGCCTAGCCAGGCCACGTTTAATCCTGCGTGACCTACCGTAGCCACATGCTGCGCAGTAGCCCTTAGCCACGTTGTACGAGTGCCTACCGCACCTGGGGCATCTTATGTGCGTCTTATTCCTATTCATCTTGCCGAATGATGGCGTACCCTTAGTCATTACCCCCAACCCTGGGTTAGTGTTTTTAAAGATTAGCACGGTTTTAGGCACCTAGAGGTTGATGAGACCCGGCATGGCTGAACCCTGATGTGGTTAGGGTTATCTGAACCCTCAACACACCTGCAGATGGAGAATTACGGATTTGGTCACTACTTCCCAGTGCAGTTTTTGATTACCTCCACTACGTATTTCATAGCCCGTGTAAGTCATGAAACCGCCGGTGACGTTGATGAGCCAGCAGCAGGCCAACACGCCCAGTAAGCATGGTTGGGGACGCTGCTTCGTGGAATGTTTAAAGGCCATCCTGAGGAGTGTCGGTTATGAAGGTCCCCAGTAGTAGGGAGGAGTTGGCCAGGTTAATAGACCACACGATACTTAACCCAGCCGCAACCCCAATGGATGTGGAGAGGTACTGCAGGGAGGTTATTGACTACGGGTTTTACAGCGTTGTGGTTAACCCATTCTACGTTAAC
>Ga0081534_100302_pt1 | contig 16461 bp, 15 predicted proteins | sample MonGeyMetagenome_FD_71019 | JGI IMG/M metagenome (GOLD analysis project Ga0081534, IMG submission 71019) | Hypoxic/sulfidic aquatic microbial communities from Monarch Geyser, Yellowstone National Park, USA - MG (SPAdes) v1 (version 2) | ecosystem: Environmental > Aquatic > Thermal springs > Hot...
CGGCTTGGCTACGCATCCGTAGGTGGAGTCCCCCAGTTGGTATATGCTTAATCCACCGGCGTACCCGCTTTGGTTGACTAGGCTTATTGAAGTGTCCAGTGTCTGTAGGCTGTTGGCTAATGCCTGAACCCAGGTTAAGTCCCCTGAACCACCCTTACTGTACGTATAACCCCCAGGCCCGTTAATGGTCACCGTGACTACCCAGGGTATGCCCAGCGTATCATTGGTGACTTCAATGGTCACTGAGCCAACGTTGACGGGGCCTAGTTGGCCCTGGGTCAAGGTTGAGTTAGCTAATGTGTAGGTGGACGTGCTCCACTTGAGCATAACCCACCCGCAGGTGTTGGATGTTGGGGTTGGGCAAGCCTCCACCGATACACCCCAGTATGTGCCCTTAACCACGGCTATGGCCATGTGGCCTGGCTCCAGGAGGAGCCTACCATCAATGGTCACTGGGTTTGAGGCTTGGGGTGACGTGTAGCTTAGGTACTCCTTAACGTTACTTAGGCTGATAGGCGTGCTTGAATTGCCTAAGGCGTATGCCTCAGCCACGTAGGCGTTCACCCTACCCAGGTTACCCAGTATGATCACTGTTGAGCCGTTGACCGGGTAGCCGTAGGCCTCGAGGACTATGTTGGCCAATTCCCCGTGGGCCGTTATGTAGCCTGCGTAGTTGCTGTAGGTCACCGTTACGTATGTTAGCACTAGGCTGACGGCCAATATTGACGTAACCAGTATCACCACCTCGCCAACGACCTCCACTGTTTGGCTCTTAGCCAATTAACGGTTAACTAAGCCCACGTAGGGTTACGCTAAAGTTAACGTCACCCTACTTAAGCCCAGTTAACAAACCGGCGGCATTCCGCAATTTAACCACCGGTTTAAGGTTAAAACGCCGTGGTGGGTTGTGGGGTTGAGTGGCCGTATGCGCCAGGTGATAACCCTACTGACAGACTTCGGTACTAGGGATTACTTCGTAGCCTCAATGAAGGGTGTCATACTTTCCATTAACCCGGATGCCGTGGTCATTGACATAACCCACGATGTGCCATCCTTCAATGTGCTTAAGGCGGCCTTCATACTCTGGGCTACGTATAGGTATTACCCCAGGGGTACCGTCCACGTGGCCGTCGTCGACCCTGGTGTTGGGACCAGTAGGAGGGCCTTGGCCATTAGGAGTAGGAACTACTACTTCATAGGCCCCGACAACGGCGTCTTAACCATGGCCGCTGAGGATGATGGCGTGGTGGAGGTTAGGGAGATCAGCAACAGGTCCGTTATGCTGGGTGAGGTCTCCTCAACATTCCACGGTAGGGACATCTTCGCCCCGGCCGCGGCCCACATTGGCTTAATCAGGTTCGAGGACTATGGGCCATTGGTTAGGGATTACGTAAAGTTGACCATGCCCGAGCCCAGGTTGGAGGGGGGTGTGATTAAGGCTCAGGTGGTTTACGTGGATAAGTTCGGCAACGTCTTCACAAGCATTAGGAGGGGCATGTTTAACATTGGTTACGGGGATTTGCTAGCCGTCAACGTTAAGGGTAGGTTGATTAGGCTTAGGGTTAATAGGTCCTATGGCTACGTGAATAGGGGTGAGGCGCTGGCCCTCTTCAACAGCATGAACTTCCTTGAACTAGCCGTAAACGGGGGTAGCTTCGCCGAGGAGTATGGGTTAAGTGAGGGTGATCAGGTTGAGGTAGCCGTGGTGCATTAATCCTCCTCACCGTGCCCATTCCTCTCACTCATCAATGCGTGGTAGTAGTTATATATCCTGTAGAAGTTGTCCTTAAGCTCCCTGGGGTCCATGAAGTGCTCCCTATCAACCTTAAGCCCATTAACCCTCACTCTCTCCATGGATAGGAGCATCACCTTAACACTCCTGCCATCCCTAGCCCACGCGCTGTAGCCACCCACGGTTCCATCCTTATTAACAACCCTGTGGCAGGGCACTATGACCGGTATTGGGTTCCTGGAGGCGAATAACCCCACCAGGCGTGGGGTCATGTTGAGCAGCTCCGCTATGTCGCTGTAGGAGGCCACGAAGCCCCTGGGTATGGCCAACATGGCCAGCATGACTAGGCCGAGGCTGTTGTTGGGGATCCTAGTGGCCCTAACCGTCGAGAGTGGGTCCATCTCAACGTAGTCGGCTATGGCCACATCACCGGCCTTCCTTAGGTGTTCACTCACTTTAACTATACTTGACCTGTATATCAACCCCCTGTAGTCCCTATGCACCAGCAGCCCTAGGTCGCCGCCAAGTCTCAGTAGCAGCGGCTGGTTGTGATTCTTCACGCCCTGATTCAATTTTTAGACCTTAAAAACCGTTAATCATACAGCTACCACGTTAATTACGCTGGCGTATGATTTATAAACACTGGATGGTGGGTTGGCTGGTGGGTGAATGTAGGGTTAGGGTTAAGTTCGCCGGTGTGTTAGTGTCCTTTGCCGGTTCTGACTCAATCGACATTGAGGTTAAGTGTGGCTCAACCCTCAGGGAACTCCTGAGGCAACTGTCCCAGCAAAACCCAAGGCTGAGGAGGAGGCTGGTTGAGGATAATGAACTCTGGCCCGGGGTATACGCAGCGGTCAACGACGTTGACATCAGGCTGCTCAACGGGCTTGAAACAAGGCTTAAGGACGGTGACGTAGTCCTCTTCCTATCCTACATCCACGGTGGCTAGGCCATTAAGGCGGCTGGGTGGAGTGGATTATAAAGGGGTGCTGCGGCTATAGTTTAATTAACATGGCCATGGGTGAGGGGGTGCCGGGTAAGCTTAACCCCATTAGGCTAAACTCGGATTTAGGGGAGGTTCAGCTGGTTGTCTACACGGTACTGCTAGACGAGCCCCTAACCAGGGAGGCCTTGAGCAACATAATTAATGGGGCTGATGCAGATGCCTTCCTGGTGATAAACAACTACACTGCCCCAACGGCCAGTGACCTAGCCTACTACCTCTACCTAGCCATCAGGAACGTTAGGGATGGGGTTTCCATAGCGAGGGACGTTAACATTGAGGCAATGCTATACACCCAATGCACAACGCAAATCAGCGACGCTAAGAGACTTGGGGACCCGTTAGGCAGTAGGGTGGTTACCATAGCGGCCATGTCAATAGGCAGGGGGGTTAGGGTTAGGCTGCCTAACGGCGACGTGTACGTGGGCTCCGTTAGTAGGCTTAGTGGGGCTAGGTGTAGTAGGGCTAAGGTTATTGAGGCCGTTATGGGCAGGGCCAGGGTTAAGCAACTGGCAACCAACGACTAGTTAGGCGTTTAAGCCCACTGACGCGGGCTTAGGTGTGATGAACCCAGACGGCCCTGACCATGATGACCTATGCCAAGGCTGATTACACACTTAAGTCTAACCCAACTCCCCTAACCACATTTAACATAAGTAAATATATAAGCTACATTAGTCCATAAATTAACTTTAATTAAATCGAATTCACCATGGGTTATTACTCGAAAATCATTGCTAAAAGTCGTGTTATTCCCTTAGAAAGATTTAAAAATATCAAGGGTGCTATTTTAGCGAGGTTTCATGACGGTTAAGATAACGTGGATGATAGGTGGGGCTCAGGGTAGTGGTGTAGACACGTCGGCGAGCATTTTCGGCAATGCAGTGGCTAGGGCAGGTTACTACATATATGGTAATAGGGAGTACCACTCAAACATTAAGGGTAGGCACAGTTACTTCAACCTAACCATAAGCGACGTTAAGGTGCACAGCCTATCAGACGAGGTCAACATACTGGCCACCTTTGACGCGGAGACCATCTTCCAACACTTCATGGAGGCGAAGGACTACATAATATACGACAAGACCCTTGAGGGGACTAAGATAAGCGCCGTTCAAAGCATGGAGCCTGAGAGGGCTGAGAAGATTGAGAAGCTGCTCACGTCAAATGGGTATGGGACAACGGTTAAGGATGCCTTAAACTACGCCTCAAGTAGGGGCGTTAAGCTGATACCGGTCGACTACGGTAAGATAATCAGCGAAGTGGCCGCCGAGCTCAAGCTACCCACGTCGGTTGTCGAGAGGACTAGGAACCTAATAGCCTCCGCCATCTCGCTTAGGCTACTCGGCATTAAGCTGGATTACCTGAGGGCAGCGTTAAGGGTCTTCTTCAAGAATGAACTCTACGTCAGGATGAATGAGAGGGCCTCCGAGAAGAGCTACGACCTAGTCCAACCAGTCTACAACCTACCCGAAATCCCAGTCAACGGGCATAGGGTCCAGCTTGACGGGAACACAGCCGTGGCCTTAGGTAAGATAGCCGGCGGCCTGAGGGTGCAGACCTACTACCCAATAACCCCAGCCGCCGACGAGAGCACCTTCATAGAGGACAACGAGGTCGTCGACGTCCTCGACCCTGAAACTAAGGAGTTGAAGAAGGCCGGTATCCTGGTCTTCCAGTCCGAGGATGAATTGGCGGCGGTAAACATGGCAATTGGGGCAGCCTTAACGGGTGTTAGGGCAGCCACGGCAACCTCAGGGCCTGGCTTCTCACTCATGGCTGAGGGTATTGGCTGGGCTGGGATGAATGAAGTCCCAGTTGTGATAACCTACTACATGAGGGGTGCACCATCCACCGGTATGCCCACCAGGGGCCAGCAGGGTGATTTGCTCTTCGCAGTTAACGTTAGCCACGGTGAATTCCCAAGGATAGTGATAGCCTCCGGCGACCACGTTGAGGCCTTCTGGGATGCAATATGGGCGCTTAACCTAGCCGAACGCTACCAAACGCCGGTAATACACCTCGTCGATAAGTTCCTGGCGAACTCATACTCGATAATCGATGAGAGCGAATTGGACTATAAGGGTAAGAGGATTATTGACAGGGGTAAGTTGATGTATAAGGAGGTTGAGGACTACAAGAGGTTCCAATTCACGGACGACGGCATATCACCCAGGGTCCCACTGGGCTACGCCATAATGCACTACAGTGGTGACGAACACAACGAGTACGGTATAATAACTGAGGAGAGTGAGAATAGGATAAGGATGTATGAGAAGAGGCTTAAGAAGCTTGAGACTGCTGATAGGGAAATACCAGAGGAGCAGAGGCTTAAGGTCTATGGGAAGGACTCAGACATCGCCATAGTCACCTGGGGTTCCCCAAAGGGCCCAGCCATAGATGCCATGGATGAGTTAGCCAGTGAAGGTATTAACGTGCAGGTTATTCAAGTCAGAATGTTTAACCCATACCCAAGGAACCTGGTTAGGAAGCTACTTGAGGGTAAGAAAATGGTAATAGACCTCGAGGCCAACTACACGGCCCAGGCGGCACAGTTGATGAAACTCAACGCCGGTGTGGAGCCAACCCACTACGTGCTTAAGTGGAATGGTAGGCCGATAACCAGGACCGAGGTTAAGTGGGCTATTAAACACATACTAAGCAACCCCAATGAGAGGAGGGTGGTCCTAAATGGCGGTGCTTAAGGTCTCTCTAAGTCCGCAGGCCTATAGGGGTAAGAAGTGGGTTGATTGGTGTCCTGGTTGTGGTAATTTTGGTATTTTGGTTGCTGAGTCTCAGGCTTTTGCTGAGCTTGGTCTTGATCCGAGGAGGGTTGTTGTTGTCTCGGGTATAGGTTGCTCAAGTAGGATGCCTGACTTCCTGAATGTTGAGGGGGTGCATACTCTTCATGGTAGGGCTATTCCCTATGCTATGGGTATTAAGCTTGCTGACCCTAGTCTTGAGGTTGTTGTTAATGGTGGTGATGGTGACCTACTCGGCATTGGTGTTGGTCATTTCGTGAGTGCCGGTAGGTACAACGTGGACATGACAATAATCCTACATAACAATGGCGTCTACGGTTTAACTAAGGGTCAGGCATCACCAACACTGCCTAGGAATGTTAAGACTAAGGCACTACCAAAGCCAAACATTAAGGATGCATTAAACCCAATAGTACTGGCACTGGCAAGCGGATACACCTTCGTAGCCAGGTCATACGCATACGACACAAGGCACCTAAAGGAGATGATAAAGGCAGCGATAAGGCACAGGGGACTGGCACTCGTGGACGTACTGCAACCATGCCCAACATACAACGACATAAACACCAAGGAATGGTACGAGAAGAGGATAAGAAAACTAGAGGATGAAAAATGGGACCCAGTGGTAAAAGACCCAAAGGAAGCAGATGAGAAGAAGTTCAGGGCCATGGAGAAGGCCAGTGAGTGGGGTGACAGGATATACATAGGCATATTCTACCAGAACGAGCACGTACCAACCTACGAGGAGAGGATGCTATCCAGGATAAGCAACTACCTAGAACTACCACCTGCAAAGCAGGCTATTGAGGTTGACGGTTACTCGCTAACGGTGATAGATAAAATACTTGAGAAGAGGAGGGTTATTTAAGGTCATGGCTTCTTTTTAAAGGCTTAAAACCCGGTTTTACCCTACTTAATGGGTAGGTTTAACGTGTCCCCGGGCTTCATCACGTAGACTCTGACGTGGGGTGCCAGTGACTCAACCAGGTTTCTGAACTCCTCAGGGTCCTGCTTAATCTGAGGGAATGTGTTGTAGTGCATGGGCACCACCACCCTTGGGTTGATTAGGGATACTGCGTATGCAGCCTCCCTGGGGCTCATGGTGAAGTAGCCCCCTATTGGCAGTAGGGCTATGTCTGGCCTGTACAACCTGCCTATGAGCTCCATGTCGTTGAATAACCCGGTATCACCTGCGTGGTAAATCACGGCCTCAGGCGACTTAATCACGAAGCCCACTGGGGAGCCGTGGGTTGAGCTATGCATTGCCGGTGTCATGTAGACCTCTATCTCGTTGGTTAACTTAACGGGCCCGCCAATGTTCATCCCTATGGTGTTCTTAACCCCCTCCCTCTCGGCTAGGTGAACCGCTAATTCAAAAACAGCCACAACGGTGGCGTTGGTCTTGTTGGCTATTTGAACAGTCTCACCCAGGTGGTCTGAGTGGTCGTGGGTGACCAGGATGAAGTCCACGTTACCCAGTTCACCCAGGGTGATCGGTGAGTTTGGGTTTGAGATCCATGGGTCTATCAGTATCCTCCTACCCATCAACTCAATCTCAAAGGCGGCGTGCCCAAGCCACCTCAGGTAACCCATAACCCGAGGAGGGCGCCGCCCCTTATAAAGGTGAATACGCAGCTATGGTTGAGGCAGCCTTTCAATCCTTAATGCAGGCCTAGGAGCCGGCCAGTAGGTTGTATACCTCTCCAGTCGCCTTAAGGCCTGAACCCGTCAGTACAACCACTGTGTTGCCGCTTGGCTTAAGCTCCCTCAACGCCTTAAACACCACGGCGCTTGTCGGCTCAATGATGAAACCAAGCCTCAACCCCTCCCTCAAACCATCCACAACATCCAAGTCCCCCGCAACAACCACTTCACCACCGCTATCCCTGATGGCATCCACTATCTGCTCAAGCCTAGGCGGCTGGGGGACCATGATGCCCTCCGGTAGCGTTGACTGTGGGCCTGGTGGCGTATTGTGAAGCGCCCTATAGGCCCACTCGTAGCCCGAGGCCTCAACTGCTATTAGCCTCGGCACCTCCTTAATAACCCTCATATCCACCAATTCCCTGAAGCCTGTGTGGAGGCCCAGTAGTAGTGTGCCGTTGCCCAGTGGGGCCACTACATTATCAACCTTACCCAGTTCGAGGGCTATCTCGTAGGCTATCAGCTTAACGCCGTGGATGAAGAATGGGTTCCATGAGTGCCCGACGTAAACCCCATCCTGGTAGCTCATGGCTAGTGCAGATGCATCAGCCCTGCTTGGGGTTTCAACCACGTTAGCCCCAAGTAGCCTCATGACCCTCTTCTTAGCCTCAGAAGCCCCCCTTGGGACGTATATCCTTGCCCTAACCCCCTTAACCGTTGAGTAGGCCGCCAGCGAGAGCCCTGCATTACCACTTGAGTCCTCAACCACGGTCACGTCGTTGCTTAGCACTGATAATGCCAAGGCCCACCCCCTATCCTTAAACGAACCCGTTGGGTTGAGGTACTCGAGTTTGAAGTAGGTACCGCGCCTATTAACCATCGGCGTGAGTCCCTCGCCGAGGCTGACCAACTCCTTGACTGGTAAAACCTTAGCCAACTCACGCCTACTAAGCTCCCTCGGCTTCCTCAACTCGTACTCCACATTCAACGGTGAGCCACACCTAGGGCACTTAAACATCCAGGTATTGGCCTCTGTGGTGAAGCCGCACCTAGGGCACCTGTAAACTACGCCACCAGTCAGGTTAACCAGGTTAAGCACCATTACAAGGGGTTACGCCAGCCACTATTTAAGCGAAAACCCACCCCAGCATTACAGTAACTGTAGGCTTACTTAACTTAAGGTGGCTTGATTCTAACGACTTACTTAAGCTAGCGCCCTCAAACCCTCCGTGTCCCAGTTAGGTTGATGCTAGCCTCACCCAGCCTCTTATAGCCGGATTCATCATACATGTAGACTTTATCATCGTCCTCATCCTGAACCAGCTTATGCTTGCCACTGCAGAACGGGTACTTATCACTTAACCCGCACATGCATATGGCAACCACCTCCCCTGACGGTAACCTGTGTATGTATGGGCCCTTAGCCGTATGCACGATCAACCTAGCCATGGCAACCTTAATCACCGGCTATTTATAAACCAATCAGCGCTGTTCATCGCACCCCGAGGGCTTGAGACTATGCCTAACGCCACCACCCTTGGGTGAAGGTTAATTAAGTTAAGGCATACTTCTAAGCTACCGGTGATGAGGATCGTTAAGTTGGGAGTGGTGACCGGGAACCCACGTACTGAATATTGCGTAAGGTAGGGTTTATATTTCAAACGAATTCCAGAGAATTATGAATGAGGGTGGCGTTAAGCTCGACATATTAAGGACTGGGGACGTCGCCAATATGCTTGGTCCTGCTAAGCGTATTGAGTGGAGCGTGACCATGAGGGGTAGGGTTAGTAAGGATGTGGTTGAGGAGTTGAGTAGGATTAGGAATGAGCCTGATTGGATGAGGAGACTGAGGTTAAGGGCTCTTGAAATGTTTAAGAGGTAGCCCTGGCCCAATTGGCTTCCCCTCGAAGGTAACATTGACCTTGAATCCCTCGTTCTGAGGTGCCTCGTAGTACTCCCTTAACTCCCCTGGTAACTCATCCCATGACCTAACCCTCTCCACGCTTGGCTTGGCGTAAAGTTTGCTTATCAAGCTTACCCCTTAGTCTCTCCGTAGCATCATTATGGATTCCCATTAACCAATTTCTAAAATCACTCCTCAAAATACTCCCTAAGCCCGATAAACCTCACACTCAATTACCCTACTGTCAATTGATTAAATGATCCAAGCACCCCGTGAACCGAGCTAGCTTACTTAGTCTCATCGTAATAATGTCCGTAGCCACTTAGTTAAACAAGCTACCATTGCTGATGGTGATGATTAACGTGGGGAGTAGAGTGATTCTAAAATCAATGGCTTAGCCTCCAACACTAACTACACTTAACTATATTATTTTAATATACAATAAAAATCGAAAAACTTATAAATAGGCAATTCACTACCCTAACTGAGACCACTGTGGTGGCCGCTGTGGTCCCAATAAACGTAGTGAACGTGGAGCGGGCCGGTATCGCATTACTGGTCATGAGCGTGGTAGAGTTCATAGTCTTATGGGTTGTATCCCGTGAGTGGTTTAATGAAGAGCAGGTAATAGCAATAGCTAACATAGCATTCACAAGTACCTGGTCATTTATGCCCCACCTATTTCCACTTACCATAACCATACTAGGGCTAGTGCTGACAGTGTGCTTTTGGGTATCAATAGCCTTACTATTAACCCCAGCAGTCATGGCTATTAGAAAATATAGAAAGTACATGAAGGTGGAGAAGGAGTTTAGTAGGATAAAGGCGGAGTATGATAATCTAGTTAATGACATTGGGAGAGTAAATGATGATATTGATAAGTTGAATAATGAAATAGATGTAATGGTTGGAAGAAATGAGAGAGCCATTAACGCCTATGAAGCTCATAGAAGTAATAAGAATTACATCTTCGGTGATAAGGATTTTGAGGAGGTATGGGGCGGTACCCATGGCTAGTGCGGCAAACTATCCAGTAATTGTCGGTTTAGGTTCTACAGGTTGCCTCATTGTAGATAGATATATAGAATTTTTGAGGCAAAATAATGTAAATATTGATAATTATGATGCCTTATTCGTATGCTATGATACCGATGCTGGGAAAGCTGAGCAATACGAGAAAAAGTATAGGGGTAAACAAAATGTGATAATCTATACGTTACCAGAAACAGTTACGGTTAATGATGTATTGAATGCAAATCCCTGGCTGAGTGGTGAAGAGAAAATAAAGATTCGTAATGGCGCTGGTAATAAAAGGGCTATAGGTTATGCCTTATACAAAACAGTAGAAGAGCAATTTTTATCCAGGGTAACTAAAAAAATTGAAGAAATAATAAATAACACCAAAAACAACAACTTCATAGTAGTAATTATTTCAAGTTTGGGTGGAGGAACAGGTTCAGGAACCTTCCTACACTTTGCAATGGACTTATCAAAAAGATTACGTGAGTCTCCTTACAATATATCACCTACAATAATTGGTATAGGAATATTACCTCACAGAAACGAGGAAAACATTTATCGTTTTAACGCATATATTGCATTAAAGGAACTCGAAATACTATCTCGTAAAGGAAGGGAAAAGGGTGGTAAAATAGAGGAAGTGTTCTATCCATTCTTAACCTACTTTTTAGTATCATTAAGTGTATCACAAAAAGATACTTATGACGACATAGATGATAGAATAATTAATTCCATCTTTGATATGACCAGTACCAATACCATGGCAAGCAAACCTGAACTTAGTGACTTAACAACTAGGATATTGGATGCAAGAAAAACTAATTCGCACATATCAACGTTTAACGTGTACAAAATTTATGTTCCAATTTCGGGAATAAGTTGGTTGCATATGGTGGGCAAGAGGGTATTAGATGAAGTAAAGAAAGATAGAAATGGTGAATTAGGTGAAAAACTTGAGGAAATGAAAGAAAAAATCAACGAAATAAGTAGTAATAAAAAGAGCTTGCTTGAGGAAATCAATAATCTAGAAGGTACCATAAATAATGTTAAGACAAAAACATACAAGAAATATTCGGCGATATTAGATAGGATGCAAAAAGAATTGAATAAAATACGTGATAAATTAAACCAGGAACAATTAAAACCAATAAATGAAAATAAACTAGATAGTGCAATTAAAAGGCTTGAAAATTATTTAAATAATGTTAATAAAGAGATACTTGGCCGCAGTAATAATATTAGCCCTTATGAGCATCCTCTCATACCTAAAATACTTCTTAGTGATAATGTCTCAAATTTGATTAAAGAAGTCAAGAATCTTGCAGATCTAGCATCAAGGGATCCCAGCATAGAAGAGGAGCTTAAGAGAGCCTTAGCTCCACTTTCTAGCCTAACAGGAAGTATAGGGGCACCTACGGTTTATATACCTCAATATCTAATGACAGGAAAGATAATAAAGGATCCCAGTGACTATGAAATAGAATTTCTAAAGAAGCATGCCAAGGAAGGAGGAATAAATTGGATAGCAGAGGATCAATTGGGAAGGAAGTTGCTAAAATTACCAGTAGTTGGCACATACATAATAAATATATATTCATCTAAAGAGAACCTTGAAAATCCAATCATCAGTAAAGTGATAAGGGAGTTAAAAGCTTCAGCAAGTAGTAATGTAGAGGGAAAGGCTAACGTAGCATCTCTCGAAGATCCTTATAGAACATTTGAGATAGTTGGCTATTACAACTTTATAGGTATATATCCATCTTTGATTGAGTATGATAATGGCACACCTGTATATGTACTAAAGGATCTGGAGTTTTTAAAGGAAGGTTACGATGAATATTTAAAGATTCAGGGGATGGACAATAAGCTGGACAGTTTAATAGATGGTCATACACTATTTTATGATAGGAAATACGAGGATGAGTTCAATAACTTTATTGGGCAATTTGTGGAAGTTGAGGATGTAAATAAGCCAGGTGTCGGTGAGAATAGGAGGTATGTCATGAAGGTGGCATACAATCTATCTAAGATAGAGCCAGAGGACTTGTATATACAAGTATGGGGGTTGAGGGAATTATCAAAAGTCTATAATAGTATAAAAATAATGGAAAATAAGCTCGAGGAGTTTGAACAAGAAATTGAAAATATTATAGACGGATTAGGCTCGAGAAGTATACCATATGAGGAGATAAGTGAATCATTAAGAAATATTAGAGATATTATAAATGTTTTAAGGAGTGACATCTATGGTGCAGAGATTTATGCAAAGATAGAAGATAAAAATAAAGTAATTAAGAGTGATAGTATCAATAGTGGAATAAGGGATATTAAGCATGAGATTACAAATCTAGTAGATATGATGATTGAAATGGCGAATAATGTAAACGGTTGGGTAAAGAAACTTAATGATTTGGACGAGCGACTTAAAAGTGATATAGAATATGAGATATTCGAGATTAATAAGTATATGCGTGAGATGAGGAATAGAATTCTTCCTAATGTATGTGATGAAATAATGAATAAAATGAATATAAAGGACGATTCCATCGCTGAGGCATGCAAGAAGATAACGGAGAAGTAAAATAGGCGAGTACATTAAAAATAAATAAAATTAAAAACCTGAAATACCACTCATCTTGACTTCTCATACATGGGACTTTCTGTTATTCGCGCCTCCATGTTGATGGGTAAACTCCGTGAGACATTACGATCCTGGTGGGTTTGGCAACAATACCCCTTCGTGCTTAGTATCTCCTCCATCAATGCCGCGGCTGGGACTGGGGAGGTCGAGACCGGGTAATGCCTCTAGTGCTAGGTGGTGGAGGTATGGATGAATGCAGCTACGCCGTCTTCACCTACTACGGGAACTCTAGGCTATTCAGATTCTCAGAAATAATTTCGTAATCTCAACGAACGTCTTCATAAGTAGTATAACCTTAAAGATTGAAGTATCTGAATGATTAAAGTGAATTTAATGATAAAATAAAGTTTATAAACCCAAGAGTATAAGTATAATTTGGGGTGAGAGTATGGGGTTTCTACGTGAGCGAAGAGGACGAGGAAGAACTAGAGTCTTGAGTATACTTGTGCTAGTACTGCTGTTCTCGGCCACCGCTTTAGTGATGGGTGTAATGGCCTACTCGCCTACTGGAGACCCAACTCTGCTCTTCTGGCTTGTTCCCTGGGGACCTTCAAACGGCACATACACGAACCTTCTGCCATACCTGCCGAAGGTAATGGTAGGCGTGGTGTTTGCGTTTCACACGGAGGGCTTGGGGAACGGTGCCACTCTGCAGGAAGCCTTGGCCTACGATGGCAACGGCTACTGGATCTCGGAACAGCTCTCGAAGCTCCAGGCGGTATACAACTCTTCCAGCGTGGTTTTCGTAAACTTCTTCCTGACTACGAGCACGTGGAGAGGTTACCTAACTAGCGTCACCCAGCCGCAGCTACTCCTCCTGAACTACACCCTCATGCAGATTGCCAGCATCACTAATGGAGGAGAGAAGCTGATTGTCGGGGTCTCCGAGATGAATGATCTTAGCTATTACGGATACTACCAAGTTTACTCGCTCATTAGGCAGGACCTTCCGCACGCCCAGCTCTTCTACTACACTGACCTCGGCCAGAGCGTCAGCTCCATAGAGAGCGTGTTCATGTACCTTCAGTCTAACGGGATAACCCTGAATTACTTGGGCTACGACGTTTACCCATACCCATCCTACGACTACTTTAATGGCCAGGTCCAAATACCCAGCAATTTCGTTAGTCAGATTTCCGCACTCCAGAGCTTCGCCCAGCAGAATGGGGTTAACTTCTTCATTGGTGAGATTGGCTTCAGGGATGGGGACGTGCTGGGTTACGAGAATCCCTCCGCGACGGCCTACATAGACTTTAATGCTCCAGTGGGTTACCAGGATACGATAAACTACTACGAGGACGTAATATCTCAGCTATCCTCAATGGGAGTAACCATAATAGGGATCTGGGACTATAACGGCTGGAATGGTGACCCGTTTGGGGTTTGGTACAACCCGTACTTCGGTCAGCTTCTCGAGTTTGTCGGGATAAAGCCCATTGAGACCGCTAATATAGAGGTGGTCTCGTCTGTCCCAGTCTTCTACATCAATGGAAGTAAATACTACACCAACGGAACCTACACGGTGACCCTCCCGGTGAACATAAGCTTCGATAGCTTATACTACATCAATGGCTCAGTGAGGATGATTCTCGAGGGTGTTGAAGTCAATGGGCTGCAGTCTGGGGGCAGTTTCGTGGTAAGCAGTCCAGGCACATATCAGATAACTGCTAAGTACCTTACTCAGTACTACGTGACGGTGAATTTAAACGTCTCGGCTTACGTGAACGGGGTCAAGGAGGAGCTGACTTCAGGTTGGTACGACGCGGGTACCATGATCCAGATCTACCCGCAGGTTATCCATGTGGGCCCATACGAGGTGTACAACATAACTACACCCTACAGCTTCATCGTAAACAGCCCAGGGTCAATCCAAGTTCCTTACACTGTAGAGTACTACGTCAAAATAATGCTACCCAACGGAACGATAGCTGGATGGTACGTGAATGGGTCGGTCATAAACCTACCTAAGACCGTCTATGTGAATGGTGTGGAGTACGAGCTCAGTGGGCCTAGCCAGGTTGTAGTGAATGGCTCTATCGTGTTGGTGCGGCCGATGTATGTGCAAGTCGCCACGACAAGTACATCCACTACTGCAACGAACCAGAGTTCCACCACGGCAACGTCCACGAGAACCAACCATCAAGCCCCTCAGACGACTACCTCCAACGTCTCCTCACTACTCACAGTGGTGCTGGTAGGTCTCATCTTGGTTATTCTTATATGGCTGTGGAAGAGGAGCTCCAGCACAAAGAAACCTTAAGAGATTAAAAATTAAGTACGACTCCTCTGCACAAGGCCGTGCTCTTAGGCTCTGCCGACACGGTTAAGCTGGAGCAGACGTCAACAGTCGGGACAACATAGGCAGAACACTGCTCTACTGGACTGCCTGTAAGGGATACGAGGACTTCGTTAGTACTCCTCAAGATGAGAGCCAACTCCACTGTTAGGGACAGCGAAAGAAAGAGTCCGCTTAACGTGGCGGCATGAGAGAACTCATCAAATTGGGCATCGGTTATCAGGCCCTTAGAAGCAGGGGAGGAAGCCGTGAGAGGGGGACTTCTTTATGTACCTCTATGTATAGGTTTGATTATATTGAATCGGTGAACCATGCTCGGAGATTGTTGTACCGTGTTTATTAATTTTCGCACTACTTCGGTCCGAACTCGTGGAACCGCTTAATCATTGTGTTTAGGGCCCCTTATCGCGTTGAAAAGCTCCTTGAGATACTCTTCGTTCTTTCTCTTCAAGTAATCGAGAAGGGACGGGAACTCGCTCAGCGTCTCCTCTTTATATGCGGCGAATTCATCAAGCCCGTCCTCATTCAGTCTCTCTTGACATGGAAGCTGGAGGTCGCAATCAAGATTCTCTTTACTCTCAGTTTTTCGACTATCTTCTTTGCGTAATAGGCGTTGTCAGTCGTGCTCTCTGACCTGCAGCCCTTGAAGACGTTCTGAGCGTCCCCCAGCTTTCTTACCGCTTCGCTGTACATAACTTCACAGTCGCCCTTTCCTACCACAATGATCAAGTACTTCACAGCCCCTGCTTGAATAGCTTCACCGCTCTACGCTCAGCTCCCCACCCGAGCACTACTATCGCGTTATACGTCTCCACCACCTAGAGCACGTAAATCCCATGCCTATTCGGAAGCAACGCGATTGCCTTGCCCAACCTCAGTACTATGTACATCCAAAACGTCAGGAAGCTCCTCATGAGCTCGGCGCAGTCTCGCTCGTTTTTCATGCACTCACTTGGCGTGTAGAAGGAGAGGACATTGAAATTTGGGTTGACGTCTAGGCTGAGGGCCTCGTCGACCGCTATATTCTCAAAGTCCTTGATCCCAACGAAGCTCAGCTTCCGTGAGACCCTATCTACCGCGCCCTTGTAAGCCTCCTTTTCTGCCTCACATTCTGGCCTCCCGCGGTCTCCCTTGCATGCTTGCTTCACGTAGGAGTAGTAGACGAACAGGATCATGGCAGGCTTGACAGAGAGAGCCAGGTTCCCCTCGAGTTCTTCTAGCGTGCCGAACGGTCTCCGTTCCTCCTCCTTACCCACGGTTCCCGCGTCGACATTGTAGCACCCTCCCACTAACTTGTTGTTTGGGCTAATGAAGTCGCTACAGACGCCGGGGACTCCGCTTTGGTTCAACGGTCCCTTGTACTTGCGCATGAAGTTCAGGAGGTACCTCATGACGTTTAAATCGCGTGTTAAAAGCGATGCCATGAGCTCGAGCTTCTTCTCGTATTCGTCCTTGGAGTA
>Ga0081534_100303_pt1 | contig 16434 bp, 13 predicted proteins | sample MonGeyMetagenome_FD_71019 | JGI IMG/M metagenome (GOLD analysis project Ga0081534, IMG submission 71019) | Hypoxic/sulfidic aquatic microbial communities from Monarch Geyser, Yellowstone National Park, USA - MG (SPAdes) v1 (version 2) | ecosystem: Environmental > Aquatic > Thermal springs > Hot...
GTGCAAAAGAGTTGGTGAGGAAGATATCACACTCCCTGAAGGCGTACTTACCCTTACTCCTGGGGAGTACCGAGCCACCATAAGTATGTACGAGTGCCCTGTTGGTAGGGTTGGCGTGATTGATGAACGCACAGATGAATCCAGGCACATTTGGGTGGCCGTCGGCGAGGACGCATGGAGAAGTACGAAACAATGGGCAAAGGACTTCCTAGGAGACTTGCTGGCGAACAAGCGTGGAATGAACGAGGAAGCCCGCGAGGAAATAGAGAACACCCTAGCACGCGTGAGGAACCTGCCCGAGTAGCACCATTAACTATCATTACACAAACCACATTAAAAACAATCATAATTAGTAAGCCATAAACAATAACACTTATAAATTAGTTAATCTCCTTTGGTTTGTATGGCGAGGGCAGTTACAAAAGAGAGTCCTACTGAAGAGGAAAACGCCGTTTTTGCACCGAGCAAGCACGCAATAATACTGGACAAGTCCTTCACTGATGTGGGCGGTTTCTACTACATGATTAATGGGAGCGAGATCGACAATGAAATGTACAACCTCGAGCGCGATGCACTCAATGCATACCTGGATAAGGAGTGTGAAGAGGTCGGCGTGCAGGAATTCAGGGTACCCGAGGGCGTGCTCAGCAGTAGGGAGTACCGAGGCTCCGTGGAGTTGTACAACTGCCCAATCGGCAAGGTCGCCGTAGCCGACATAAACATGGGGGTCGTAGAAAGGACGTGGGTGTCCGTCGGCAGCGACTCATGGAGAAAGGCGAAGCACTGGGCAGAGGACTTCCTAGGTGATTTGGTGGCGAGCGACCTCGTGAAGAGCGAGGAACAACGCAAGGAACTACAGGAGTACCTAGAAGGCGTGAAGAACCTACCCGAGTAACACCATTACCAAAGCCACGTTAAAAATCAAACATAATTAAATAGATAAATACTTAAATAGTTCTTACCGCATGGTTTAGTCGCTATGAAAGTCGGATCAATAATGTACATACTCGGTGTAGTAACACTAGTCGCAGTGTTAGTAATGAGTGGTGTGGTGCTTGGGCAGAGCTTCCCCATATACCTCCCAGGAGGGCCTGTGGTCACTGCGTTCAACAACCCAAGCATTGCGGATGTCGCAAGTGTGCAGGCTAATTACTCGTGGTCGAGCCCCATAGGCCCAACGAGCAGCAACCCACTGCTTGTTTATTTACCAAGCACGACGTGGTTGGGGTATTACGCGGACGGCAATTACTACGCAGCTGTTAATTTCACAGTGAGTGTTTACAACCCAGGCGTGGACACGGGCAGCGTTACTATTTACGTCTCATGCCCACCACCGCTCGGCACGGGTTCAGCCAGCGGTACCGTGCCTGGCGGCACCACGAAGTCATTCACCATAACACTTAGCGCGAATGTAAACGCGACGTATGGTGCACAAACATGCCAGGTCTACACAAACCTAAGCACGAACAACGTGACGGCAGTCACGGTGCAAGTGCCCGTTGTGGCGAGTAGCTATGACATCGATGAGTACAACAACATGTACTACCCAGATGTTCTTTATGTCTTCACGGCACCGTACTTCAACTACACAGGCACAGCTTACATACCGTCATCAATAAGCATAACACCGTTCGGCGGCTTATCCATACGCAGCACAGTGACCATGTTCGCAACCCTACCCAACGGTACATCAATAGGGCCATACACTAATAGCGACACATCATCATTCACACTACCACCACCGACACAGTCATACCTGAGCTCATCATATGCTGTAGGGTTTATGATAACATCGTTATCCACGCAGTACTACTACGAAATAATACCTGCGGTGCTGCCGTTCATACCCTATGCATACTCAATATTCACATCACCGCTTGATTGGACTACCGGGGGTACGTATAAAATGCATGGTGTAATCATTCCGCTAAACAACGGCGTCAATATGACTACGATTTACGCAAGTCCCAACGGCATAACCATCGTGCCCTACGGCACGTTAGTCGCCTACTACACAAACTCGAGTAGGTACTTCACATACCCAGTCATTGATCTATTCCCTCTCGCTAATTTCAACGAAACCGACACAGGCATTGCATTCCCAGCAGCACCTGGCAGCAACAACAAGTTCTGGTTACTGGTGTTCGCGATTAACTCATACAGTTTCGGCTCCAAGTTAGTAGTCCCTGAGGTGTTCATGTTCAACGTGGTCAACCCAGGGTACACAGTGAACACGACAGTGTTCACAATAGTGAACGGCACCGCAGGTGCACCACTACCCAGCGGTTTGTCACTGTCAGCAACGATCACGCCCAACGGCAACTACACGTTGGTGAACATGACACTGAGCACGCCAATCGCCAACATAACAAACCAAATGATCCTCTTCGAGATGTTCTTCTATGCAAACACATCAAACGGATGGCTCATCGCAGGTAGTACTGGTACCATACCCATCGCCAACCCAGCCCAACCGAACATAACAACGACGTGGTGGGGCTTCACCATACTGGATCACGAGTATATAATGGTTGGTTGGGCGATCTACAACGTGTCCGTAACGCCATCGCCATACTTAAGAGTGTTCAAGACGGTCGGTTTCGCGGCCAACTTCCTCTCCAACGTTTACCTAACGCCTGTGGTGAACATGACGGTTATAAACAACACAGGCACCCCACAGCCGACGCTGCAGGTGGGCTTGTCACTCAATGCCACCAATGCCACCATGGGGAGCAACTACGGAGCAACCCTTGTGTACACAAACCAATGGGGTGGTTACTTCTACTCACAAATAACAGGTGCTTTATTTGATGATTACCACTCGACACTGACGTCAGGCCCGAACATAGTGACTACACCGCACTTGTTCGCGGCGTTTACCAACGTTTCGCTCATCTATTACTTCCTAATGCTTGCGTACCCATGGGGTAACATGAGCGTGCCAGTGATCGAGGTGTACCCCAACGGGACGTATGTAATTGTTGGCAATCAATCAGTGCCGGTGCTAAGGCCCGAGAGCGTTAATGAGATCTTTACGTACTTCTACGTCCCAAGATACCCATGGTTGCCGCCGCTCTTCATGACTGGGTTAATAATGACTGTGGCACCGATACTAAACGTGAGTGCGTTCTACGGGCTTTACGTGATACCCTACGTTAGGGTAGCACCAATCAACTACACAGGGTACTGCCCACCGTTTGTGGTGACTGGGCCAAGGCACTACGTACCACTCATATGCATATTGAACATAACGTTCCCATTCAGCAACTACACACTGTCAATACTCAACTACACACCGCCTAGTGTGATCAGTACTAAGTACCTGGCGATGTTTGGCTTCAACAACATCACGTGGGCGAACTACACGTATGAACTACCCAACATCACAGACGCAATAATCAAGCTGAAACTACCCAAGCCTCCATTCTTCCCAGTGCACAGGGTAAACGCGACGCCGACGACGTCTAAGGTCTATGTGGGCAAGACCGTGAGTATCACCGTGACTGTCACGCTTAACTACACCGCGGCCGCTAACGAGACGTTTGAGGGATACGTCTACCTAAACGGCTCGTTGGTGAGCACATTCAATGTAACGGTGCCCGCAGGCACGAACACGACAACCACCACGGTGACATTCCCAGCACCATCAACGCCGGGCACGTACAACGTGACTGTTGCCGTGGCCAACCAGACAAGCGTGTCGACACTGAGCGTGTCGCCAACACCAACAACCACCACAACCACACCCACGACCTCACCAACAATAATCGCGTACATAGTAGTGGCGGCAGCAGTAATCACAGTAATCGCTGCCGCCGCCTACACCAAGCGCCACAGGAAGAGGTTGATCAAGGCAAAGGGCAGCGACTACGTCTAAACCACCCACTACCTAACACATTAAAATTAATCAAACCCCCTCCTTTTTATCCGATCAATATTCTAACGACCCGTAAACTGCCTAATAGGGTGGTTCTCGGCACATGAAACAAAAACTAACAACGCACGTCCATGGCATTGCATTTTTTCCTCGCCCCCATGTAGGAATAATTCCTAACTAATTACGGAAATGCTTGATTATTGTCCTAACGATACGAGAACTGCCTATATAGGCGCGTTTACGATACGTGGTACAAAGTACTAATTATGACTGTGGGTATTGGTATTTTATTGCATGTGCCGTTACGCATCATTTTTAAGCATGTGGTGTATAGGCGTGTTGTGAGTGCCGAGGACATCAGGAAGATTGTTGAGGACGCGCTGCGTAAGTACAACGTGACTCAGTCGGCAGTTAGGGCGCAGGTACCGCCTGTGTTCCCGCCGTCGCCATATGTGATCACTAACAGGTCTACGATGGAGGGCGTGCCCGTCTACATACTCGGTAGGGACCCACCGTACGTTGGCGACCTGATCGGCTACCAACCAGAGGTGTGGGGCGGCGAGGAGTACTACAGGCTCTACATCGGCATGGTCGAGATATGGGCACAGGTGATGGACAGTGACAACAACGTGGTTGGTTACTACCCATACTACGTCAGAGGCTTGCCGTCCTGGGGTGCCATAATTGCCCACGAACACGCGGACAGGATAAACGGCTCAATAGTGCTCCTTAAGATAGGCATCACAAACCCAATAACTAATGTTGTTGTGCCCGCCAGGTCGATACTCTGGCTCGACAAGGTCTTCGAGGGCAAAATGAGGGCGATCATCGCCGACCCAGCGGGCATCCTCAGGGTTCCAGAGTACGAGGTGGCGGCCAGGTTCTACCAACTGCAGGAGTTGTTAAGGCAGTACTCATACGCTGCGAACACGCTCCATAGGGAGAACCTGTTCCTACGCTCGTTACTCCAGGCTAAGGATTACGAAGCCAGGAAATACATGGACTTGGCAACCGTGTACGAGAGGAATTACCTAAACCTTGTCGGTTTAACTCATGAACTACAGGGGCAGTTGGAGCTTATGGAGCGCGAACTCGCGTACATGCAGAAGATGCACGTGGCAGACAGGGAGCATATTGAGTATTTGGTATCGCAGATAACGAGGATGAAGGACATCCTTAATGACTTAATGGCGATCTTGTCTCAGTACCACTCCACAGTGCTCGAGTCAACACGCAACATAGTAGAGGAAGAAAGGAGGAAGGCGGGTGGTAAGGCGGCACAGCAGGCACCACAGGCACCCGCCCAAGTGCCTGTGCAGGCACAAGCACAGCCACAGTCACAACAACCACAGCAGGGTGGTGGTTATGTCTAGGGCAGCACCTAGGAGGCGAGAACAGGAGCGAGAATTAGGAGAGACGCAGCCAGGCAGGGAGTTGTACTTAGCCAAGTTGCGTTCGGGCGTGTTCAACACGCTCCGCTCGATGGTTGTGTACTCGCGAAACCCGAGGTTGAGCGAGTACGACTACGAGTACCTGCTCAACCAACTCGATGATGTCGTGGCGAAGGTACAAACATACATAGAGGTTGTGGCGTCCACAACAAGTGCTAATTACACACCGTCAAAGATTGTTGCAATGCTTGGTGAGGTTTTCGGCAAGTACGAGCACGCGGTTTCAACACTGAGGAACAAGCTTACACTCCTGCTGAGTGGTTTGTGCCCAACATGCGCGGCGCAATTACCGAGTGACATAAACGCAGTTTTGGAGACTGTAACGGCGTTATTCAACAGGTTAGCCGTGGTATTCCCAAGCAGGGAACGAGTACCGCAGGAAATCCCAATACCACCAACCCTCACCGAGAGGGAGATGCGTGTGGTAAACGCGTTGTTCGCTAGGGACGACATGACAATGTCGATGGACGAGGTAGCACTACTCCTAGGCTCCAGGGAAGCGGCTGAGGACGTGGTTAAAGCCCTCGAGTCAAAGGGCATAATCAAGCGGGTATTCAACACGTACTTCGCATACGAAGCAATACAACTAAGGCCAGAAGCAGCCGCATTATTCACGAGCAAGTAAGCATGTCCATATGAGAGAATGTTTATAAAGGATGGCATAGGCTTACATCTCGATGGCGAGCAAAACCGAAGCAACAAGTAAAGGCGAGAGTAGTGTTGTGTCGAAACACCAATATTCGTTGGAGTTTCATGGGAAGAAGTATAAAGGCATTGAAGGATGGGCTCTCGACAAGATTATGTCATTCATTGGAGATCCGTACATATCATTCAACGCGGAAGGAGCGGTACCTCTCCTATACATTCATGGAGAGGACGTTGCTAAGGAAATTAATGAGGATGAATATAATGCTTTAGTAAAGATGCTTGATGTATACTTGTCCGAGGAGTGCGAAAAGCAATACGAGACAGATACACTCTGGTCTGATGAGGTATATAATGTGAGCTTGTACAGCTGCCCCATAGGCAAGGTGGGCGTGGTTAAAGTTACCGATGCCAGAGATAGAAATGATGTTAAAGATGTTATTGCGTATGTAGGGGAAAAGGCATGGAGACACGCGAAAGATTATGTGATTGATACAATAGAAGATTATGCATACTTCAGTGATATACCAAGGAGAGTTGTTGAAAGGTACAAAAAAGAAATAGAGGAACTACCTGATTGATGATTTGCGGGGTCATAAGGTAAAAATTTTAAGCTTCGCGTCTGCTCTTGCTCCTTGTATGGGCAAGGGTAAGGGAAAGGGCCAAATCAGTAGTAGTGACGTTGGTGGGTGCGGCGAGAATAAGAAGAAGGCGGGTGGTTGTTTGGATAGTGAGTAACCATACACATTAAGCTTAAAACCTCAAAATCAGTAATTGTTTTGTGGTTTCACCTGCACGCAGGGCGTTTGACGCGTTTGCGGAGTCCACAACCGCAGTCATGCTAATCATAATCGCAAGCGTCGTTTGGGCCATGAGTCCCCTGATTGCGTTGTTGTTCCTCCTCGCGGTTGTGGATGCGGTGGATGACATAAACGTGGTCGTGAACGGCAAATCCATATACCCAATAAAGCTCTGGAAGGTACTAAATGTGTTGTTTGAGATTATATCATTCATAGCAGCATTCATGCTCCTGGAGCTAGCCGCCACATACGCAGTCGCGTTCCCAGTGCCCTTTTGGTACGCCGCATTCGCGATCGGGGGTATCATGTTTTACTCAAGCTTTAGGGACTTGGGTGCGTACGTAAGCGTTAAAAAGAGTGTTAGGGGTGGTTATGTGTGAGTGAGCAGTACACAGGTGGGCGTTACCAATACGACAAGGGCGTTAGGATAGCGATCATCGCACTAACACTGATCGCGTTGACGGTTGCAATCGCGGTTTACACACCCACGCTTCAGTACTTCGGTAACGAGTTCAACGCAGGCAGCAGCAAGGTTGGGCCGGGGTTGGCGAGTGTTAATTACCCAAATGTCGTTTACGTGGCGGTGAACACCAGGTACGTATCACTCGTTGGCAACGCATTGCATATGTGGACTTTCGGCAACCTAACGATCATAGAGATGGTCGCTGACTCATACGCACAGGTAAAGCAACTCGCGAGTTACCCATACGTGGTTTCCATATATGGTTACTACCAACCCGCACAGGTACCCGAACCCATAAGCAACGCCCTGGCGTTCCTAACACAGAGCGAGTTGGAGCAATCACTCAACGAGGCTGAGTTGGCTAATTACGACATTATCTACAACGTATCTAAACTAGGCCCCACTGATTACCCGGGCAATAACATAACGGTGTGTATCATAGACACAGGGATTGACTACCTAGACCCAGACCTGAGCCACGCCGTTTGGGTGCTCGTCTCATTCACAGTAACGACAAGCAACGGGCAACCGCTCGTTTGGATTAACGGCGTGAACGGCACGCTGCAGCAGGCGTGGCAGGTGGATCAAATGATCTACGCCGAGACTGGGCACTACGCGTGGATGGATAGGTTTGGGCACGGCACAATGGTGGCGGGGATAATAGCGAGCAGCGGCGTGCTGAGTAATGGCGAGTACATCGGCTTGACACCAGGCGTTAGGTTGGTCATCATCAAGGCATTCAACGCGAGTGGTGTAGCCTCGATAAACACGATACTCAACGCGTTGGAGTGGGTGTACAACAACGCCGAGAAGTATGGCGTAAGGGTTTGCTCGTTCTCCTGGGGCGTCCCAGTGGCGTCAAACGGCAACGACCCAGTCTCACTAGCGGCCGAGCAATTAGTCAACGAGGGGATTGTGGTTGTTGTCGCGGCGGGCAATTCATACTTATTCCCATACACAATCAACGTGCCTGCCGTAGCACCAGGCGTGATAGCCGTCGGTGCATGGGATCCGTGGCTCCACGAGGTCGCGTTCTTCTCATCCGCAGGGCCCGCACCCAACGGCGAGGTGAAGCCTGACTTCGTCGCACCCGGCGTTTGGGTAACCAGCGACATACCCACCACCGTGGTGTCCGTGATGCAGGAGTGGGCGTTGGAGAACATGCCGCAGCTCATTAAGCAGCCGGGCTACATGATGGATTGCGGCACGTCATTCGCCACGCCATACGTCGCCGCAATGGCAGTCAAAGCAATACAGTACTACTACGGCACCTACCACAGCTACCCAACACCACAGCAAGTAAAGGACATACTCATCCAATGGAGCACCCCAATCAACGCCGCTGGCAAGGACATATTCACAGGGTACGGCCTAGTGGTAGGCCCGCACTAACACAACCACACAAGTCACATGCCAGACCGAACCAAAATACTTATTAAACCAATTAACCTAGTTACCCCAGTATGGTTAGTCAGGTATCAAGCAGGCGTGTAAAACCACGCGTCGAGGAACTCCTGAGCCGTGGTGAGTTCGAACTAAGGAGGGACTTTGGTGCATACTCCATAGATGGGAAAAGTATTAGCGCTAAGACGTTTGAGTTGGTTAGCGACGCTCTTGACTCTTACCTGAGCGAGTACTGCGAGAAGGCGGATGAGTATGAGTACAGTATCGGTGATTATGAGTATGGCGGTGTAGAGCTGTACAACTGCCCAATCGGTAAGGTAGGCGTGTACAAGGCGAGTGCCGAGCACTACGACATAACCAGGGTTTTCGTAGGCAACGACGGGTGGAAAAAGGCAAAGGAAGACGCACTAGGAGAGCTACGCTACGAGCTGGAGCGAGTAGAGGAGGGCAGCGAGTGGTACACGCGCTTCCAGGAGGATATCGAAAACATTGAGAAAATGCCCGAGTAACACACCACAAGCACCAACCACACTTTAAAACACAATCCTTATAAACTACTTAATACAGTTATTTCCCCGATGGAGACCACTCCTAAGGAGAGAAAGAGATCAAACATTGAGCAACTCCTAAGGCACGGTGGGTTTGTACTAAGGAGAGACTTCCGTGAGTATGAATTAAACGGTAAGGAAATCAGTGACGAAGAATACGAAGACACTTGGAATGAACTTCTTTCCTACTTGGATGAGGATTGCGAGAGAGTTGAGGAGGTTAGTTACGAACCTTTTGAGGAACAACCGAGGGTTGTGGGGCTATATGAGTGTCCTGTTGGCAAGGTTGGTGTGTTTTCGGCTCATGGTGACGGTTTCGACGTGTTTCGCGTGTATGTTGGCGATAAGGCATGGAAGCATGCAAAGAGTGTCGCTATTGATGATATAGAATCCACAATTGAGCTCTTGCAAGGAATCGAAGGCACAGAAGAAATAGAGGAAGAACTTAGAAACACCCTTGAAAACGTAAAGGACATGCCTGAGTAACAATAAGTATCGGATCAAAAAACTTATTAAGTCTGTGTTGTCTTGTTTTTTGATGGCAAAGCAAAAACAAAGGGCGAGTATCGAGCAGCTCCTGAGTACTGGTTTCGTTGAACTACTAACGCCAGCTACCCAAGGGGCTTACCTGGTAAATAGTGACGAGAACTTTAACAACACAGTCAGTAAGGCGGAGTATGAGGAGTACCGCAGGGAACTCGAGGACTACTTGAGAAGGAATTGCACGGTTGTTGATAAGTACGAGTACGATATTCCTGACGTGGAACGCGGTGCCGTGGAGCTGTACAATTGTCCCGTTGGTAAGGTGGGCGTGTACAAGGTCGCTGGTTATGGCAGTAGTGAGTATGATTACGAGGTGTACGTCGGCAAAAACGCGTGGTTAGACGCGGAGACCTTCGCAATGGAGTCACTAAAGAAGGAGATTGAGTCAGGCGACCTCTGGTCGGAGAGAGAGCAGGCCATGAGGATAATCAAGGACATAAAGCACATGCCCGACTAAATGCAACATACACATCGAGTTCAAAATACTTATTAATAACATGTTTATTTTAATCCTTGATGGCGAACCAAAAACAAAGACGTAGGGCGACCCGTTGGGTCACACTCAAGGAATTGATGGAAAAACAAAAGCAAACTGAGAAGGGCGTCAAGGAAAAACCAAACATTATCGAGCGTCTACAGCATGGCCGTGGCTTTAGTTTGATTAAGGAATGCTGCACGTATTACTACAATTTTGAAGAAAGGATAGATAGGGAGACATACAGGGAACTCCGTAAGGAGCTTTATGATTACTTGGAAAAGAATTGTGAGATGGCTGACAGGAGCACGTTTTATTTCGACGATTTATGGGAGGTCGTGGTGGAGTTATACAACTGCCCCGTTGGTAAGGTGGGTGTGATTAGATACGACGATTTTTCCAATGTCGATGATGCGTATATGGTAAGTGTCGGAGATAAAGCATGGCAACGCGTTAAAAATCAAGCCATCGAGGTACTCAAGGACTGGCGTAATGCCGCAGAGGAAGAGCCTTACTACTACATAAATCCCGACGAGATCGAGCGAGACATAAGGAAATTAATGAGCATGCCCGAGTAATGCGTCGTTTCATATCTACATGCGTTAAAACGCAATCCTTATAAATCACATAGGTTGTGTATATTCTTGATGGCGTCCGTATCTAAAGAGAAGGCGTCAAACATCGTGGAACTTCTGAAGGGTGGTTTGGGCTTGGAAAAGGACGTGGATGAACATGAATACAAACTAAATGGCAAAAAGATCAGTGCTGAGGAGTACGAAAGGACCCGCAACGAGCTCTTCACGTACCTGGACAAGAATTGTGAAGTACAGGATAGATATGATTACATGGTCAATCATGAAGTGATCCTGTACAACTGCCCCATAGGCAAGGTGGGTGTTTACAAGGTGAGTAGGTCTGATGGTAAGTACGAGATAATATATGCAGAAGCAAGTGAAACAGCGTGGGCGGAAGTCAAGGATGAAGCGATTATGGACATATGGTATAGTCTCAATGAGATAGTGTGGCCTGCCGAAGGTAATGAGGAAGAGCTCAACCAACTTATGGAAGATTTGTACAGCATAACAGAATTACCTAATTAAACAGGCACCAAGCACGTGTTGATTTAAAACTCATCAATTATTAATTAGGATCTCATGCTTGTTTGCGGACACAAAATTTATAAATAAGGATGTGTTGGTTTGGTTGATGAAGGACGTACTATTTAAATCCATGATGATCGCGTTAATAGTGGCGATGATGGTGGCTGGTGCAGTGATGGCTCAAAGCACGGTGTCCGTTTCAGTCACAGTGATAGGGCCGAACAACACGGCCGTTGCTAACGCGGTAGTCCAGGCATGGCAGTCAAACAGCGTTGTTGCACAGGGCACAACGAGCAGCAGCGGTACTGTGACCCTCAACATACCCAACGCCACGACAACGTTCTGGGTATCACTCGGCAACGGCAAGTACATCCTGGAGACAGTCACTACAATAACCAGCTCCATAACGCTGAACGCAAGCTCCTACTACCCAGCGACCCTCGCCACCAACACCACGTACTCAATACCGGTCACAATAACCGACAACAACAACTCAATAACTGCCTACACAAACGCTACTGTGTACTCGACAGACAGCGGGGTAACCATTACCTACCCCAACCAAACAACCGTGAACCTCTTCACAGTGCTTAAGTTCGTGAACATGACGGTGAACGGCACGCCACAGACAGGCAACTCAGTTACTGTGTCATTCACAGGCCCGCTAACGATCATTGGTTACTACGCAGTATCGACAATGACATTGCTAGGCATACCACTCAACACAACCACACTCATCATAATAATCGCGGTAGTCGCGGTGCTGCTAGGCATCATGGTTATGTACGCCCACAAGTCAAGCGCTAAGAAGATAGCGAGGGCCAGGTCGACAACGTGGGTGTAACCAAGCGAACAATTAAACAATAATAATTAAAACTTTAAATATAAACCACTTCTATTTTTTTCCTTGATGATAAGTAACAATCCCGCGATAAGGAAGGCGTCGGTACTCATAGCCATGGTGGTCGTGTTATCAATACTCATGGTGAGCATATACGCATCACCAACACAACAACCCGCCCAACCCATGCAGCCCCAAGGCAGCGACCCGCCATCCATAATACCCATCGTACTAGTACCCATCGCCAATATCGCGGCATACGCACCGCACAATTACGGCATGATGTACTACGTAACACCGAGCGGTGCGATTATTGCGTGCTCGAATAACATTTGGGTTGTCCCAATGCCAAATGGGTCTGTAATAGCCAGTTCGATGAATGGTGAGCCGGGTACTTGTGCCGTACTTAGATACACCAATGGGTTCTTGAGCATGACCGAAAACGAAACAGTCCTCTACAACGACGTCGTATACGGATCCATCACGCTACCAACCCCGCCTAACGGCACAATCATATCCTTCTCACCGCTCGGTGACATCTACGCTGTTTGGAAACCTGGTAGCGCCATCGTGTTTATATACACAATAAATGGTGAGTACATTGGCAATGTAACATTGGCGTTTGGTATCCTCGTGTACGGTGGCACGGGGTACGTACAAGTGGGCGGTACAACCGCGGAGTACTTCATGTTTGTCAATGGTTACTGGACTACACAAATAGTAATCGTTATAAGAAACGCCACGGGTCAATATACGATCACAACCGCGTACCTGCCAGGCCCATATGGCACATTAGTTCCTGATCATCTACCCTTCTTCATCTACAGTGATATGATCGCCGAATACATCACAAACGGCGCCACATACCAGGTACTGTCGTACGGGAATTCCATATACGTTCGCAAGATCGTTTTTACGCCGCCGAGTTCATTCTCAATTTCATTTTACTACATTACTGATGCGGTTTCTCAATACGACGTTTCTCAGTATTCGTTGTTTATTGGTTACATTCCTTCCTACATGTGGATCTTTGCTAACACGCCATACATATGGGTGACGCAAGATGGCGTGAAATACGTAGTCATTAATTACGTGAATATGACAGTAACGGCAGTATACGTAGCAAACAACCCGTACGTATCGCCAAACGCAGTTGGGCCATTTTACTTCTTCAAGAGCGGTAACACCACATACGGCTTCGATGGTTACAACATAGTCGGTATCGCATACCCGTGGCTGGGCATTAACTTCACCTTGAGCGTATACGGCACGTCAAACATGGCGGCACTGAGCGATTACAACTTTAGCCAGGGGTTGTGTAGGGCGTGGTTCACGGGTATTGGCATAAACGCAACGCTCGCCGAGGTGTTCAGTGCAGCGATCAACAACCCATTCGAGCTGGGACTAACCCAGTCATCACTTCCCTACTTCACAACGGGTATTAATTGGGTGACTACCTCGATAGTGAGTGGCAACGGCACGTTCACGCTCGTGCCAATCAACAACACGGCGTTGCTGGCTGCCGTGTCCAGGTACACGTTCTCCTGGAGCACCGGCCCACTCAACACGGCACCCGCGGTTATAGACTTCATGCAGAGCTACGGCTTCCTACTACCGCAGGGAATACCGCTTGTGCCCAGCGTCGCCAACGCCACGTTCTACGCAAACCAATCACTCGCATTTGATGTTAAGGTAAATGCAATACCGTACATAGTGATGTCGGCGAAGACGAGCATTACGAATGAGCCGATAGCCACGGCACTCGAGGTCATAAACCCAGTGCCTGTGGAATTAATACAGCAAGTTGCGGCGTCGATAGGCGGCACAACCGCACTCAACGAGCTATACGCACAGGGCTACGCCGTGGTGTACACATCAAGCGGCCCAGTCATTTTCCTCTATGACAAGGACACAGGCTCCACGGCGATGATCATACTCACCTACGCCACGGTGACGCAGGAAAACCTAACCCAGTCAGTGTATAACTCACTCACTTCAAACAGTGCGTACATGTCGTACATGACGGCTGCGGCGTTGGTGTCGTACAAAGCAACGAAAGAGTCCGAAGCACTCGCCTTCCTACGAAACCTAGCTGCTAAGTACGGCAGTGCTGCGTCGTCAGTAAGCGGCTTTGACGCCGCATACGCCGCGTTTGAAGATGGCTCGGAGGTGCTTACCGTCGCTGAAGCGGATGCGTTGATCGAGGGCATTTACAACATGCTTGTGAAGGCGTATAACACCGAGTTTATAACCCTGCGTGTAGGCGCAGTGCCTATACTCGAATACAACAATAGAGTCTTAGATATGACACTAGGTCTTATGAAAGATGCCGCAGAGACCATTATTGAAAAGTCTGCAACGAACGGCATGGTGGATAGGGATTTGGTTATTAACTTAATCAACGTTTTCAAGGAAGCCGACGGTGGTGTCGCGTTACAACCAGTATCATTTATATCACAAGCCGAGTGGAGCAGTTTGTATAGTAGGTATAGCAGCGCGTATAATAAATTGTACGATATGTACCAGAGCATAAAGGCCGCCGCAAGTGCGGCACAGGCAGCACAGGAAGCAACGCAGGGTATAGAGCAATACATAGCGAAAGTCGAGGTACAGCAGGAAACACAGGCAGTTGCCCAAAGCATTGCCGATAACGTCGCCGCCGAAGCCAAAGCGACAGGCGTTACGCTGAAGGCGGGCAATAAGATAGCAGAAGCAATCGTGTTCAAGGCCCCAGGCATACTGAAGACCACGGCGTCGGTCGCGGGTAAGGCTGTGGCTTACGCAGGCTTGTTTGTGTTAGTTGCCGACTCTCTATACGCGTTCATAGCCGCCTCGATGGCCGGCATGCCGTACAACTGGCAAAACATACTCGGGCTAATGAGTACAACCGCGTCAGTCGCCAGGGAGTACCTCGTGCCCGTCATCATACTCGGCAACGGGCCAACCCTATCACAATCAACAAAACTACTCTTCGTCACACCAACAATACCAGTCGCGCTCTACCAGAGTTATACATATTATTACCCAAACGGTTTACCGTTTAATTACCACGCGCCTGCACTACCCCACATACTCGCTTACCTACTGAGCAGTAGCACGACCGCCCAATACGTATTGAACCAGGTATACTCGCTGGGTACGTATGGGCAGCAGGGCGTCAGCGTCTCATTCGTGCCGGTCACCACCTACTTGCTCTCCGCGAGCAACGGTGTGTGGGACATAAACATGGGCAGGTTAGCCAAATACCTCGCAGATTACGGCTACAACGTGAGCCAATACAACGTGGTCGGCTTCGAATTCTTCGCACTGGACGGCGTAGGGATCGCACCAGGCTTCATATCCGCGATAAGCGGTTACAGCGGCACCGTGACGGTAGACCAAGCCCTCCTGCTAGGCTCGCTCGACATCGCCATACCACCCACGAACTACACAAGCGGGCCCGCGTTGGCCGGCTTGCTGCAGAACTTGAAGATCTACGTTGGCAACTCGTCGTACCCATTCTACGTGGTTAGTTACGGCCCCAACTGGGCGTATGCCGTTGCTAACGTGCCGCCGGTGCCAGACAGCCCGCCAATGCCGTTCTTCGGTAGGAACGTCATTGTGGATGGGCTGTGGAACGTGACGGGCTACTACCAGTGCTTCGGCATTGCCGGCTACTACAACGGGACGCCGGTCGCGGTCTTCGCTGCACCGCAGACGCCGAGTGACGTGTACGGCATACCGCTCGCCAACGACATCATTGCCTGGAACTACACATTGAACGGCTTCCCAACGCCGATCATGTACATATTCAGGGCAGAGACCTGGCACGCAGCGAGCGCCGCCGGCTTCCTATACATAACTCCGAACATCACCTCGCTAATCTCGAGGTGGGCGCTTAACTTCCAGTTCATGAATGTGATGAAGCAAGTCGGGTTGAACGGGATGTATTACTACGTGCCCGTGAACTCAAGCGTGCTCAGTGACATAGACCCACTCGCCACGGGCAGGCTGTGGAGCGATAAGGTGCTCGTGTTCATGGCGGGCATGACGTTCCCACCAACAATAATGCTCGGCACAATAACGTTTAACGGCACATCACCGACAAACGAGGCACCGACGCAGGCGGGATTGTGGGTGTTCAGCACGGTTTGGCAGAACGCAACAATCGCGTACAACGGCTACGCATACATACTCGGCAGCAACGGTACAAAGCACGTGCTCGGCACAATGCCGACATCAACAATAACCAGCGAATTCCCGCCAAAGCCCATCATCTACTACGTACCAATTGGCTCATTTGTTGAT
>Ga0081534_100304_pt1 | contig 16361 bp, 16 predicted proteins | sample MonGeyMetagenome_FD_71019 | JGI IMG/M metagenome (GOLD analysis project Ga0081534, IMG submission 71019) | Hypoxic/sulfidic aquatic microbial communities from Monarch Geyser, Yellowstone National Park, USA - MG (SPAdes) v1 (version 2) | ecosystem: Environmental > Aquatic > Thermal springs > Hot...
GAGAGGCCTCACGCGAGTCATCCTATTCGCAAAATCACAGGACGGTGTTGTCAAGTGGACACCGAGGACATTATTCAACGCCATCAACTCAAACTACCCTGACAACAGCGGTAAGAAACGACCAGGCTACTCCATAAGCATAGCCGAGTTGGTAAGGCAACTACTACCAACAACGCCCGAGGAGGACGAACAAGGACAAGAACAAGGCGGGCAGGAACAACAAAGACAAGGGTAACCCAGCGCTGGTAATTGATTAAAACAATCAATAAGACACCCCCACACTCCTGTTTTTCAAAAACCGTGAACCGTGGGACACAACACGGTGTTGTGTCCCATGCCCCCACGTGGGATCCACGTACCGTGGAACCGTAGACGCAACAACACAACAGGAGAGCATTAGTAGACTAAGGGTGGAGGGGGTATTTTCAATTTCTCTTTCTACATATGATAAATTAAAGGCATTTATCATTATAAATCATGATAAATTAACCAGCACTCTTAATTATAAACACTCCCTCTACTAGAGCCCCACCCCTGTTGTGTTGTTGCGTCTCGTGGGACACGTTCGTGTTTTCACGAGGTTGTGTCCACGTGCCTCACGTCGTTTTCACACAACATATACACGCACTTACATTTGTCAATAATGATTGAGGCAGACGCTGAACGACTTGTGGGTCGTTTGGTCCCCCATCACATACCACCCACCAGGTCAAAACCAACACCAACACTTCTAGTCCTAGTAATCCTATTTGTGCTGTTGCTTCGGTGTTGGTGTTTATACCCTAGGGGGTTTGGGGTGTGGGTTTGGCTTGCGTGGTTTGGGTATTGGGTGTTTTTCAATTTTAGGCACCGTTTTAGTCCTACGAATCAAGAGACTAGGCAGGGTAAATCATGGAGCACCAAAGCAGCCAGAATATAATGAACGCATCAGTTCATTTCCTAATGCAGTGCATGATTCCGAGGTCCTTATTACCCTTTATATTGCATTTGTCGTAAGACATGGGCTATTTTTGTATTAGCCATCCCTGTAAATAGATTGCTTTGAATGCTCCTAGTGCGTAGCTTCTTATTGCGTCTTGTGGTGTTTCTACTAGTGGTTCTCCTGCCAAGTTGAAGCTTGTGTTCAATATTATGCCTTCACCCGTCACGTCCTTAAACGCCTTTATGAACTCGTACCAGGTCTTGTTTTCGTCCTTGTTTACTGTTTGTGGTCTTGCTGTTTGGTCTACGTGGCAAACAGCCGGAACAACCTCGCACATGTCGTTCCTATACTTGAACATTAGTATCATGAACTGGTGTGGTACTGGTTCTATGAAGTACTTACCCGCATCCTCCTCAAGCAATGAAGGTGCCAGTGGCCTCCACCACTCACGACCCTTAATCCTATTCACAACACCCCACATATCTTTTCTCCTCGGATCAGCAATGATTGAGCGGTTACCGAGAGCCCTTGGTCCAAGCTCAGCCCTACCCTGGAACCAAGCAACAACAAAGCCCTTGACCACAAGGTCAACAACCTCATTAACATCATCACCAACATACCTCGCGTTCCAACCACCCCTCTCAACAACCTTCCTAACCTCCTCGTCGCTATACTCAGGACCGAGGTAAACAGTCCTAAGCCTCTGCCTCTTCATCTTTCCGCCGAGTACGTGCTCGTAGACGTAGGCAGCGGCACCAATTGGTGTACCGGCGTCGTTGGCTGCTGGGAATATGAACATGTCATTGAACAGCTTGGAGTAGTGAATGGCCATGTTAGCCTTAGCATTCAAAGCAACACCACCAGCCAAGGCAAGCCTGTCCTCACCAACATTCTCCCTAGCCCACCTAGCGAGATGAAGCATGACCTCCTCAGTCACGGACTGAACAGCCCAGGCAAGATCAACAGCATCAGGATGAAGATCACCACGAACATCCCAAGGAACCTTCTCACCAGGATAGAGGGAGTTAGCAATGTACCTGTAGGGCATTCTATAATCAGCATCAGAAGAACCCTTAATCCTCCACTTACCAGGGACAAAGAACCTAAACGGATAATCCCCATCATCAAACCTAATGAACGACTTTAACCTCTCATAATACTTGCTTGTTTTACCATAAGGCGCTAAGCCCATGACCTTACCAGGACCCTCGAGATTGTCATAACCAATCTTGACACTAACCTCCTCATATAAAAGACCAAGAGAGCCATAGACTGTGGGTATTGAGGCTACCTCCTCAAACTCACCATCCCTCACCCTCCAAACAACAGTGGCTTCGAACTCACCAGAACCATCGGCAGTGAGGACGGTTGCATTATCAAAACCACTGAAGTAATAAGCCGAAGCAGCATGGGCAAGGTGGTGAGGAACAGGAACAATCCTAATGTTATCAGGAACATCCTCACCAATAGAGTGAACCACAAACCTAACAAACCTACGAGCAAGATCAAGAAAATCACCACGAAGATAAAGAAAACTAAACTTCAGAGCACCGATTCCTTTATTGATGATGCCGCCTTGGAACAAATCCCATTTAACATGACTAATGATGGAATTCGTAAAGGCAGACGATACGGCATAACGTCTCATGGATGATGCCATGAGCTTTGAATCCCAGTTAATAGCATATGCATTAACATCCTTTGGCCTTATCCCATATCTTTTCTTTAGAAACAGAAATGCTTGCCTTAGAGCGTTTATTGGCGGTTCTTCTGGTGAGTGTTTGTGTCTTGTCCACCTCTCCTCCTCACTAGCAAAGACAAGCTCACCATCAACAATAACGCCAACTGCGTTATCATGACCCCAGGGCCAATTGAAACCAATAGTAATCATTTAAAACACTGAGAATAGCAGTATTTTAAACATTACTGTAACTAGCTATAATCAACATAATAAAGCCTAGTGAAATTTACGAGCTTTGCGAACCTGAAAATGGCTACATAAATGCGCATTGCATAAATTATGAATTACTACGTTGCATAATTAAGAGACTTATGCATTATATATATGCTCTTAGTATGCTAGCATTTAAGTCTTAGGTATATTATGTCTTTTATGTTTTTGAACCTCACCACCTTATCTATGGTGTAGCCATAGTTAGTGAGGTACTTGATTAGGTACTTTGTGTTCACTTGATCGGTGTGTATCTCAATCGCGAACCTATCAATCCTTCACGTAATGCCCTCTCCGCACCCCTAAGCACCCTCATCTCATAACCCTCAACATCAACCTTAACTAAATCAACATGCTTTACGGGCCTACCAACTATTTCCATAGATTTATCGATTACATAGTCCAGCGTTACCACCGGCACAACCACCAACTATTGAATATCTACTGGTTGAGTTGTTGGTTATATGGTTCATTATTAGCGATGATGCCTCAATACTCTCACCTGCAACGTATAGTCTCCATCTCGTGATCTCATCACTCAGTGCGTAGGGTAATGCCTTAATGTTTGTTGCCCCATTCAACTCGATGTTACTAGTTAACCACCTATAGGCTATTGAGTTTGGTTCAAAGGCTATTACAAAACCATCACCAACAAGCCTGGAGACCCACAGCGAATAAATACCCACGTAAGCACCCACATCAAGAACAACCCAATCATCACCAGGCACGTAATCTAGGTGTCTCACATACTCCCTACGCAGATAATGATCAGGAATGTTTATACTCAACGTGTCATCATCATTAACAAAAATCCTCAAACCACCTGGCAACTTAACGGCAAAATTACCCACAATCAACGACTTCAGAATCCACACCCTCTTTAGTAAATTCACCAAAGCAACATCCAACGTTAGGTCACCTTTGATTGTGCGCATTAAATCTTCCTTAAGGCCTGATGCAAAATGCCAAATAACGTGGAAGGTCTCATCACCGCCTCCTCACACACCTTATTAAGCCTAGTTGATCTCTTGAATAACTACCGAAGTACTTTTTGTAGAATTTCTCATTCATTAACTGGCAATTAAAGTCCTTACCCATTGTGTTTATGAGCTCGATGACGGACCTATTGGTCGCGTATGAGTGGTACTCAAAAACAACTTCACTAAACAACCTAACACTCCCATAATCATTGAGGATTACATCAAACTCGCAGCCCTCGCAATCCATCTTGAGCACGGCATCGTTAGGGTCGATACCGAACCTACTGATTAACTCACCAAGCGTTACCGCTGGGACGGTGTTGGGGCAATCACCAGGCCTATGGTATATGGCGAAGGTATTACTGGCATCAACATTTTCAATACATATCTTACCTGGCTTGCTAGCCAAGCCCGCATTAATTGGGATAATCACGTTCTCCAGGTTATTTAGTTTGATGTTATCGAGCATCTCAGCAAATGCACCAGGATGGGGCTCAATTGCAATCACCTTCCTCGCACCCTTTAGAACGAAGTAGACGGCTGAGTCACCAACGTAGGCACCAACATCAACAACAACCCTATTATTAACGTCTATTCCTTCGAAGCTTCCAAAATCAAAAACCTCAAGAATGGGCCAACGCATATGCCTAAATTTTACGTCATTTCTCAGCCAGTACCTATTTACTAAATCATAAATCCAGCCATCCTTAGTGGCAAGTCCTACATTTGTACTTATTTCAATCTCCTTAACTGGCACATAAATCTTACTATATATAGCAAGATCTTCATCACAATCATAACCCGAGAGATAACCATCGTAATAATCATTAACTAAATTACCATAAGCTTTCCACGGAATTAAACTCTTAGAATTATCATTACAGACAATCTCAACACCGTAGGTGTGAAAAAGACCATTCTTAGCTAGGTAGTACTTAATGCCAGCGAAGAACCAATTACTAAATAACCCTCTACTTGCAAGGAGGACTTTAAATTTGCGAATAATATACATTATTGAACCCTTTTTAGTACGCTATTTAAGTGTTTCCGTAACATCAAAGTTCTACCAGGCCCTAACAATCTCTTCCATTTAAATATCCTAAGTCTTACTTCACTTAACTCATAATTATTCTAAAGTATACTTTATAATGAGACCTAGACTTATTACGCAGGCTCTTGATAGTTTTCGAATACACTATAAAATTCAAATTATTCATAGAACCTTAATCTTACTCATATTGATTTTACACAATAATATACACCATTAAGATATTAAGCGGCTCTTAACTGTTTCTCGTGATTTCGACGTCTCATTCCAGTTTAAGAGCATCAATATTAAAAGAAAATGATCTAACCATAATCTTATAGTTCAATATTGTAATTTATACTTTCATAATTATTTCATTCAGTACCTTATTTAGAGTATCTTTAATTCCCATGTCTGCTGTATTTATAAAGAATACATGGTCTAATTTTTTCAGGAATGAGTACTGCAGTAATACATATCGTAGTTGAGGATCACCATAGCCTCTAATCACCCATCTGCGCTTTAATTCGGATATATTAGCCATGAGTGCTATCGTTATATCTGGCGGATACTTACTAAGTAATGAATTTAAGATCTCTAGAGGTACACTAATGAAATTATTCCTCGTTCTTGTATTGATTATTGAGTATATATAATCAAAAATCGTGGATTGTAAATATTCCTCAGAAACTACGTAATAACCAATACATCTAAACGCTCTAATGATCATGAGCTTTAGAGGTATTGAAATAAAGGTATCGAGATAAATAGATAGCATCAATAATACCTTCGCCAGATTAGCATGTCCGCTCTTATATATTATAAACCAAGGTGCGTATTTACCATTAAGACCCAGAAGCCTTGTTATTAATACCCATAGTGCATACGCAGGTCCATGGAAAGCCTTAATGAAAATGGTATATGTCCTAAATCCGTGAGCCCTAAGCTCCTGGGTTAACCCCCTAATTATTGTGGATTTACCAACACCGACGGGCCCCAGGAAAACTATTAACCTGCCCCTCCTAGCCATACTACCGCCTACTTAATTCCTCTAACTTATTAATGAACTGGGTGATGACCCTGTCGATGCTGTGGTTCTCCTTAACGTATTTATAACCCTCCCCACCGAGGCGCCTCCACCTATCACCCTCAAGCAGCCACCTAAGCCCCTCAGCGAAGTCATCCTTCCTAGCCCAATAACCAAACCTCTCCGTCAAACCATCAGGATTCACAGAACTAAGCAATGCGCACTTATGCGCCAAGGCCTCGAGCATGGCTATGGGCAATCCCTCCCTAATACTTGGTAGCACAAGCACCCAGCACTTATCGAGTATCTCCCTCTTCTCCCCCTCGCTCACGAACCCCCTGACCTCCAGGTTAGGTAGCCCCGCGTACTTACTAACGACTTCCCTGTACCTATCCTCATAGAGCACACTAGGCTTACCCATGGCTATGAAGCGCACCTCAGGGAACTGCCTAGCCAACTCGAAGAAGAGCCAATACCTCTTCTGAGGATCCATCCTAGCCAGGTAACAAACAGTAGGCTCCCCAGCCTTCACGATACCCCCCTCCTCAGATATGTAATCAACCGGGTTCGGGAGGTAAAGGACCCTACCTGGATCAACCCCATATAAACGTTTCAGTTTCTCAACATAGTACCTGGCCTGGGTCAGTATTAAGTCGGCCTTTTTATACGCCAAACCAAAGACCAACCTATTAATCGCAAACCTAGCCCTCGAGATCCTATAATGAGTATCCACGGAACCAAGCAGTTTATAATCAACCCAGTCAAAGGGGTCTTGAGCCCAAACAACGTGCTTAGCACCACGCTTAACGGTCTCGGCGATTAACGTCTCGACCATAGCCTCAATCGAAACAAAAACATCAGCATTCACACTCCTCACAACCCTAACAAAACCGTAGTAATCACGCAAGTGCCTAAACACAGACCCAGTCTCGAAAGCGTACGGGTAAGTAACAACCTCAATACCATCAACAAAATACCTCTCCGGATAACCAGGATCCCTCCAAGCAAGAACAGTGACCTCAAAACCATGCTTAACAAGCTCACGCCCAACAACCCTAACCAATAATCCATAACCGCCATGCCTCTTCTCCGTAAAAGACTCACTCGTTATGAAGGCAATTTTCATAATTTATCACTCATTTCAGCTAATAGTGATTTAACAGTTAACCTCACGGCATCCCTACTACTAAAGCGTGGTGTAAATCCCAACGTCTTCAACCTATCTATCCTTAATGCAATTCTCTTAACATCACCCGGCCACCCCACACCATGAAGTAAAGGCTTATGGACCTTCTTAACACCTAACAAACCCATAGCTTTTATAACCTCATCGGCAACCTCATCAACTGTTAACCAATCTTCAGACGCAACATTATAAACATTAAAATTGCTAAGCGATTTTCTCCAGGCTGTTATTGTGGCTTCTATTGTGTCGTCTATGTATATGTAGCTCCTGACTTGCTTACCGTCGCCAAGTATCTCAAGCTCGTTTGGGTTTTCCCTGAGTTTATTTATGAGATCCCACACTACACCGTGCCTTAGCCTTGGCCCTACCACGTTTGCGTACCTGAGTATTACGGCTTTTACTCCGTAGAGCTTTACGTATGCGTGGATTAGGTTTTCGCAGGCCGCCTTGCTTGCTCCATATACCGACACTGGCCTTATTGGCGCATCCTCACTGACCGGTATCTGCTCTGGCTCCCCGTAGACTGAGCTTGATGATGCGAACACAAACTCCTTCACATCCCTCCTCCTCACTGCCTCCAGTAAGTTGAATGTGGCCATTACATTCTCGTTAAAGTGCACCTCTGGATTTATTGTGCTTACCCTAACCTCTGGGTTTGCTGCGAAGTGAAATACAACATCTACGCCATCCACCGCCTTTATCGCGTCCTCCATTTTCTTTAAGTCCCCCATCACTACCTCGACCCTTGAGTCGCCCCTGTATTGGGCCAGGTTCTCCAGCCTGCCACTACTTAGGTTGTCTATTATCTTAACTCCAAATCCTTCCTTAACAAATCTATCCACAAGGTGGCTTCCTATAAATCCAGCACCTCCCGTAACCAATATTTTCATCATCACCACAGAAGCAAGTACCTTACTTCATTAAAGCATTACCATCTCTATTTTCTATTTGCCATAAAAATCCATCACGAGATTTACAAATCTATTAACAACTAATCCCCAATCTCTATGCAACATCATTATTTCCCTGGTTTTCTCATCACTAAATAACGCCTTTACATCATAATCCCTCAATAGTTCGCATACCGCCAAAGCCATACCTTTACTGTCAAACTCATGCGCAAACCTAATGGCTTTAGCACCCTTAAATACTTCGTAAGGACCAGGTATATCATACATTATTACAGGTGTGTTAAGGAATAATGACTCAATAACAACATTAGGCACAACATCAGCATGGGAGGGATTTAAAGTCAATAAGGCCTTAGAAACGTCATTAAACATGGCAACCTTATCACGATCTGGGATATAACCCGAGACGCTGGGTAGTTCCACAAGATCTTTAACGCCATAAAGATTAACTAAACGTAGAAAAATTCGTCTTACACACTCATTAGCGAAACCACTAACAACCTTTAACTTATATTCACACCCATACCTCCGCATGTACTTAAGAATCCTCGGTATTTCGAAAACACCCTTCGTAACATCACCCCTTGAGAAAAATACTAAATAATTATCCTTCTTACCAGTAGGTACCGTTAAAACTCTCTCATCAACCGCATAGAATGGGTAAAAAGGAACACTCCTGAACCTACCTACCGCATTGATATTCTTAACAGCACCGGGGCTTGGGGATAGAAGGAGCACCCTATCACGAAACCTCATTAAGGCATTAATTAATGACCTAGACCTAGCTATAAACAAAGTCAACCCCGCAATCCCCTTAGGGCTTAAAAAACCATAATTTCCCATAAACCTAAACAGCCAGCGATAACTCAATGGCACATCCGAAGCCCCAATTAATAACACCATTAATTTACCCACGGTATGCTTTAAGTATACTAAATCAACATGAACCGGATCAACAACCTGCCTAACCTGCGCATGAGGCCTTGGGTCAGCCGTAGGCATTAGTATTGGGTCATATAAAATATCGTAATCACCGAGCCCAGACCCATAGACTGATTCGAGACTCCTATGCAAATCACCATTAATATAATGCCTAAGCAATTTCTCATTAATATATAACCCATGTTTCCCATAAATTTCAACCCATTTATTAACTACATCAATACCCACCTCACCTCTTCTAACCATCCAATAAACCTCATCAACAACAGGCACAAGCTCCACATCAAAGCTCCTATTCACCCTGGCAACCTCAAGGATTAACCTCCTATTTGTCCTCGTCGAACCACCAAACCAATCAATGAAGAGGTTACGGGCTAGAACACCAAGTCTCATATAATCACCTACTTGGCGATAAATACTTATCACTACTTAACAGAGATAGTAAGAATGCAAGTCTCATTGCCAAATCAAAAACATCCTTATCCTTAACAAGCCTAATTACTGCACCGCCTAACCTACTTAAGGAATACAATATAATGAAATCTTTGGAGATTCCTGTGTACTTAATACCTGCCCCTTCCCAAAGACCCTTCCTAATCGATGACTTAAGCTTTGACAATGTATCCCTAGGAGGCGCGCCATGTAATGCCACGGGCTTATTAACTATGACCCAACTAAATCCCTTATTAATAACATGCTGCGTTATTAAATAATCCTCGTAAGCACCAGCCTTATTAGGCGGCTTCCAATCAACAACAGCCTCCTTACGGATAATAACATTACTTAAGACACCCCTAACCGGGTTAAGTCCATGAATTATGACATCTCTCCTAGTAAGTTCATTGATTGATAACCTCCTAGTTAACTCAGTTTCCGTTAAAGGCTTTTTTCTAAAAATATCGTGAAGTTCCCCAGAAACATCAGGTAAGTTAATATAAGACCCCTCTACAGCGCCCACCCTCCTTAGGGTAATATACCTTGAGAGAGTAGACCACCAGTTAGGCAGTATTATTGCATCATCATCAATAAAGGCAAACCATTCAGTTTCTACAAAGCGTAAACCAATGTAACGAGCATGAGCAATGCTTGCGTTAGATCTTACAATAACGCTTTTATCCCTAAAATATTGTTTTACAAGCTCAACAGTACCGTCATTACTATACTTATCAACAACAATCAACCTATTCAAAGGTATGTAATCCCTAATACTCCTTAAAACGAGATGCAAAAGACCTCTCTTCTTACTATTATATGTGCACATTATTACATCAATCTTCATATTGATATATCGATTAAATATGCCCATGTAATAATAAGTGATCTCGTAATGATATAACACTTACCCTAAACCCACAGTTTTTCAAGTAATTTACTAATGGGTTTGGATCACCATGACATTCAATTATGATTTCCGTAAACCTCAATAATACTTGGCAAGGGGTTGTTAAAAGAACATACTCGCAACCCTCACAATCCATCTTTAACACCCCATTAAGGACACCATACCTTTCAGTAATATCACTTAACGTTAAAGCATCAACATAAGCCACGCAATTTTTATCATCCTGGGATTGGTAAAATGTACTTGCTGCCTTATCCACATCATAATCACGCACACAAATCTTACCACGTAGATTTGACAAGCCGGCATTTACAGGAATTATTTTATCCTCAAGGTTATTTAATTTAATATTTTTAAGCATTTCCTGATAAGCAATGGGGTTAGGCTCTACGGCAATGACCTTATTAGCACCTCTTAGCGTAAAATATATCGGAGTATCACCAACATAGGCCCCTATATCGACTACGATTTTTCCGTTAACATCGACGATAGAATGCACTTGTTTAATAAAAGTCTCATAAATCATAGCATGATCCTTCACGAACTTGACTGAACCAATATGAACATATTTATCTTTTCTAATAGTAACTACCAAATCATTAATTACCAATTCACCATTAATACATTTAATATTTCTAATATAACCTAGGTAATAATTATGAAGAATTCTACCGAAAATCCACGGTTTTACATCGATGGAATCGCCATTGATGCACTTCAATGTTATATGACCTTGATATAAGTTAAGGGTATTAAGTACGTATTTGAGTAAAGCTTCCCACCAATTTTTAAAAAGATATCTACTTATTAATGCAATTTTTATTTTATCCATAATCTTAGGCTGCACCTTACCCCTGTATATCATAGGAAGCCACTGAAGAACCTCAATATATGCTTAACGCTCTTAGCGGGGTCAAATCTATTACTTGTTAATGCATGTATTTTTCTTCTATCCCAATTAATACTCAAAGCCTTAATTAAAGCCTCAGCTAGCTCCTCAGAAACATTAGGCTTGATTAAGTAGCCTGTCTCACCATCAATAACAACCTCGCTTAATCCTCCAATTTTACTGGCCACAACAGGTACACCAAGCCGGTTGCTCTCTACGGCAACGTTTGACAAAGACTCCAGCCAGATACTAGGAACCGTAACAACGGACGATTCTGCATAGGTTTTAAATAATTCGTACCTATTTAAACGACCAAGCAATACTACATTATTTCTATTTACATTGAGTTCATTCATTAATTTAATGAGACCAAGGTCCCCCAAGCCATGCATTAGACTCGCTCTCCAGCACATAATTAAATGCACTTAGTAGTACATGTATTCCCTTTGCTGCTTGGAATCCTGAGACATAAAGTATATTCTTTTGTTACGGGTTCATGCTTAACGAATATTCTATAATATTTATTGGGTACAACCACTGGATTATAAATGACATCTATCGGCTTATCTTTAAATAAAGGCTCATGAAGTATATGCAACTCCTTCACAGCATTTGATACTGCTATGAAGCCGTCAATCGAGTTTATTGCCTGAATAATTTTATCATAATAAAAATGCCTATATTTATAAAAATCCGCAGGCCCCTTAATTATGGTACTAATCATCTCTCGAAGACCGTAATTATACATTTCAACGCTAGCTCTTATTCTATTCCTGCCTATCTTACATAGAAGAAACCTTGAGAAATTATCTCTACAATTGCTTATGCATACCTCTCTCATAGCATAAGATAAAGCCCACCATGGACATACAAGGGCATAAGAATGCAAATGCGCAATTATAGGCTTATCAGTAATACTTCTTAATCTGATCGCTGCGAGGTACTCAATATCCGATATCCAAATAAGGTCAGTATCCTTTACGAGATGCTTGTCAATATGCATAATAGGTAAATTATTAACTAATTCACAATTCATCTTGAAAATGTCTATACCAAGGCTTTGAATATCACGAACGAATGCATCATCAGCATTATCACACGTAACTACTGTTAATTGCACGGCATTCTTAAGCAATGTTAGGTAATTAAATAACGTTACTTGAGCACCACCATATATTAGGCCATGGCTTAAAACCAATATTTTCATATTGTAACCTCTCGATAAACCCTTACTAAACATACTCTATGGTACGGTCTACCTTGCTTAACACAATTCAACACCTTTACCCTGAACCCTTTACCCTTAAGGAGATTAATCAAATCGATGCACTTCTTATGGCTCTTCTCGTGAACTTCCATTATTAAATCACTTATATTGTATAAGGCACCACTTTCAAGAGCTTCGGGTATCGCCTCAAATTCGCAACCTTCACAATCCATCTTCACAGAAATACATTTTCCATATTTTGTAGCTAAATTAATCAATTCACTTAATGTTATACTTTCAATTGTAACTACCCTATCCGTTGGAAACGCCGTTAAAGTAGTCCAACCCTCAAAGACCTTAACTACGCCTTTAAGGGACGAGACTGCCTTATTCATTGTAATTACTTTATCATTTACAGAATTGAAATTCACATTATGAACTAAATATTTATAAATACGTTCATACGGTTCCACTGCAATAACGAATTTGGCCCCTTTTGATATAAAGTATAGCGGTGTATCACCAAAGGATGAACCTATATCTATTACCACACAATCATTAATATGCAACGATGAATATGCTTCATATTTATAAAATTCTAAAAAGCTCCCAGACCACTCAATTGGTATTAAAAACCTTAAATTATGATTATTATATTTAAATTCTATCAAAAGCTCCTGATTAGAAACTCTTGACGCTTTAAAGTTGGTTAAACCCTTTAAATTGTTGTAAATTTGCCATGCGAAATACGTCTCTTGACGGCTAAAACTTATATTTAATGACTTTATCGTTATCATATCTTCATTCAATTCAACATTTAAATCACTTAACATCCTCATAAGTAAAAAATCATCCCCCCAATTATTACGCCTAATCCTGACCAATCTATTATTTCTTAAAGTAATATTTTTCTCTTCAATATATCCTAAATAAACCAGTAATACAATTATAGGATTTTTTACTAACTTAATTAAAATAATTAGATTTCTAATTTTCCTATCAATATTTTTAAATAATGTTTGTATATCACACTTAAGATAGCTTCTCATGTTTTTCACCTATTTATTTCGACATATTTATTTTGGAACATTGAAGGTATAAGAAATAAATGCCATGTTAAATAATAAACAGAACTAATATCTTTATTTGCAATAATTTCCCTAGTAGAACTAATTAATCTACTTATGCTATGTATGAACAACAATTTCCTTGGAATGTTTGCGTACTTAACACTACTTCCATGCCATAGTGCCTTCATTATCTGCACCTTAATACCCTGAAGATAATTATTTGTATACCAACCAACATGAAGTACAAGTGGTTCATCAACGAGAATCCATGCATATCCCCTATTTATAATGTGTTGCGTTATTACATAATCCTCAAATGCGCCCATATATGGGTTAGGTACATAGTCCTTAACTGCATCTGTTCTTATAAATGTTGAAAACGTAAACCCTCTCGTTAAATAAATTAACCCATTCTTTACAACTTCATTCAAGGTTAAATTATTAGTTTTTCTTTTAAACAATAACGTAGGTGCTTTATCGACATATACTTTGTTAATAAGCACCTTATTAGTCGGATTTAATCCAAAGGTCCCGAGTTCCAATGCGCCGACTTTCTTTATTCTCATAAATCGTTCAACGATCCTTGAAGCACCAGGTAGTACTATTGCATCATCATTAAATAGAAACCACTCCGTTTCCACAAGTTTAATCCCGATATATCGTGCATAAGCTAGGTTTACATGCGTTTTTATTATTACTGCATCTGGGAAATACTCTCTTATTACCTTGTCAGTACCATCGTTGCTAAATTTATCAATTACAATAAACTTATTTATATTGAATTCATTACGTAATCTCCTTAATACATACTTGAAATACCACTTATTACTATTATAAGTTGGCATCACAACATCAGTCTTCATCAAACTACCTTAAGAGAACCTGTTTAAAAAGTCCAGCCCACATCTTTCCAATGATTTCCCAGGAGTATTGGTTAGCTATTTTGCAGGCTAACTTAACTAATGCATAGTATTCCTCAGAGCTTCTATACCATAATCTATATAGTTCAATTACCTTATTAATAAAGCTGGGTAGGTCTGGGTAATTGACGACGTACCTATTTAATTCTGTTTTTAATAATACATCCTCAACAAACCCCCTAACCCTAAACGCTACAGGTATGACTCCGCTAGCCAATGAGTCGAGCACGACGCGGCCGAAACTCTCATACCTACTTGGGAAGAGTAATACGTGCGCCTCAGACAATAACCTCGCATAATCCTTAATTGGTAAGTGATCATATAATTCTACCCCTCTTATTCCTCGAATTCCATCATACAGAGAACTCAAGTAGTCACTCGTAGCATCAGTAATTACAATTCTAGCATCTTGACCAAGCTTTTTATGAATGATTGGTATTATGTAATTAACTAATAAATCAGTCCCCTTATGCCATGATGGCCTACTGGCATAGATCATGGTAAAGGCATTGGACTTATCGAATCTACACTTAAATAATTCAGTATCAGTACCGAGCGGCATGTAAACCAATCTAAGGCCAAGAACTCTCAATAATTTATAGTCACGTAAATTCAACGTGTGTATCGTTGCGCCTTTTAAATGCGTAAGTATTGCCTGAGGCGGCATTACAAGGTCATAAAGAACATGGCTAGGTTTTACAGGGTTGTCTATTGTTAATGGCATGTGAAGCCCATAAATAACATTTCCAATTCTCCTTAATGTGATAACTAAATCCTTATCTAGTAGCGGTGGACTAAAACGTGCATAATAAATTAAATCTGCGTCCTTTAAATTAATTCTTAATGATAAATTCCTGATTAATACTACATGAATTCCGTATTTACGTAAAACTCTAGTTAAGCCGTCATCAGCCCAGTTTGTGAGTATCCTCATGACCATAGTGCCATCTTAATTCTAACTAAGTAATTCAATGCACGGCCGATTAAAGGACCTATGTAATTAATGCCCCTACTTATGTCGGCAAGATTCTTTAAATCCTCCATATTCGTCAGTAATGCAGTAAGAATAATCAGTAGTGCTAGGTAAATCACAGACCCAACGCCTAGGGCTAGCCACATGTTGCTTATCATGCGCATTACGATGTATGTTAAGGCGCCTGCTATGAGTGATGGTGCCCAGTACTTAACCACTTGCGTTACGTCGATGACAATGCCGTACATCCTCCTCGCAACAATTAATGAAATTGCTGTACTCAATACGCTATTTATCAATGAGGCAATTACAGCGCCGAGCATCCCGTAGTGCATCAGTAAGGCCCAGGTTATTGGTAACCCAATTAGCATGCTTACTATGTTCAGAGCCATAGTGGTTCTGGTGGCCCCAATGATGTTCAGGTACATCGGGACTACGCCGAATGGTGCCAGTAGGTTTGATACCGCCATTATCGAGAGGTAAAGCGGCGCCAGGCCGTATTGCGGGCCATAGACTATGTAAACTGCTTGTTTGGAGAACAATGCTAGGGCTATGGCGATTGGCGATATAATTATGGCGGTGTACCTAGCGGCCCTATTTAACGCATCCCTGAACTTATAATCCTCATTAACTAACTGCGGTAGTGTCGTGAATAATACGGTTGATAATGAACCTGTTATTAAACTAATCGACATCAATAGGTTACCGGCTATTTGATAATTACCCATTTCGGCATTCGTCACGTAGATGGCCATTAATATATTGTAGAACTGGCCAATGGGGATGCCGAGGAGCCCAGGTATGTAGAGTGGTATTGAGTAATTCAAAACCTCGGCAATATCATTCCCCGCAAGGCTCAATACCGGGTCCATCACCCTAACGAGCCTAATGAAAGCGTATATTGTAGCTACCGCATACCCTATCGAGAAACCCCACACAGCACCATAAACCCCATAGCCAGCAAGCACAAGGGCTATCGACGACGAAACCCTCACGGAATTCCTAACCAAGTCT